>Ga0304729_1001544_pt1 | contig 14979 bp, 32 predicted proteins | sample C_131016_MF_Meta_FD_190475 | JGI IMG/M metagenome (GOLD analysis project Ga0304729, IMG submission 190475) | Freshwater microbial communities from Lake Croche, Canada to study carbon cycling - C_131016_MF_MetaG (v2) (version 2) | ecosystem: Environmental > Aquatic > Freshwater > Lake | place... | reverse complement strand
AGATTTAGTGCATTTTGTTCTGCTGTGTTCATAGGTTATAATTTTTAGTAGTCAGGACAGGATTTGAACCTGTAAGCTCCTTTTTGGGTAGGAACAACCTTATTGCGTCTACCATATCCAGCACATACTATTACTCTTTGTACTTTCATTCCGCCACCTGACTATTAGGTTATTTATTATAAGTAAATTAATGCTAATATTGTTATTACATAAAGTATTAAATGCATTATGTTGTTTGTTAGTTCCATTATTTGTTTTTAGGTGGGTTGTCGTGAATACTTGTGCCTGATTTACCTTCTAATAATCCTGTATTGAAAGCATCTTTAATTTTCTTACCCATCTCCTCTTGTGTGTATATTTTTGGGGGTTGTTGCTCGTGTATTCTAATTACAGAAATAGCCATATTATAAGCAATCTTAACCAATGGTTCGTCTGCTCTATCTCTTAAAAATTCAATGTCTTTTATTAATTCTTGTAAAGGTGTCATAGTTATTTATTTTGATTGTACCATTTAATAAATTCAATTACTGATTGATATACTGATTCTATTTTAGCATATGATAACTCCCTCATAATATCTAACGATTTAGATTCATCATAATTATATATTATCTTCTCTACAACAGGCATTAACCAATCCCATGATGAATGATATTTACAATATTTGGAAAGAATGTCATCAATATTACCATACTCACTAAATTGTTTTCCATTTGGGAATTTTATGCTCCATTGTTTATTTGGTCTTGGATAATTTACAAGACTGGCATCCTTCCATACAACTCCATCAAACTCAGCTATTAGCTTATTACCTTCTAGTATTTCTTCTTGTGTCATAATGTTTATGGTTTTGATTTTATAATAAGGCAAACTTTAACACCTAGAATAAATCCTAAGATTATTCCGATTACTAAGCATAATTCTTGACTCATGTTGTTTATGGTTTATTATTTATTTTTTATACTAAGAAAATTAGTAGCTGCTGGAAGATTTCTTTCAATCAGTTTAACTAACTGTTTTAACTCTTTGATTGAAGTAAATTGAATACTTTTCTCTTCTTGTACAAGTTCAATCATTTTCAAATCATCATGCCCATTGTAATAGCATACTTGTATTGGAAGTTCTGCTCCATCAAAAGTATCTCCCTGTGAAAAGTTAAATGTAGGTACGGTGATTAATTCGTTACTCATGGTTTATTATTTATTTGGTTAGTTTTATTTTTAGCCTTTTGGTATCTCCATTGAACATCTCAGAAATGATTTTAGCACCATAATACATTCTGTTGTCATTATCGCAAACAACATATAGTCTACAATGCGGTTTAATATAATTATAATGCCTTATAGACATAACAGGGAAGTCTTGCGTTTCTTCCATTACTGCCACATGGTACATATATCTAGTTTTATTACCATTACCATAGTGATATACTTTCAATAAATCTCCTACTAGAATCTGTTTACCTGTTTCATCGTAATAGATATTACTTTTTCTGCCTTCTAGGTTCATTGTCTATTTGTTTTTAAGTTGTTGGATGCGGTTTAATATTTGCACCATCAATTTATCTGTACCTTGATTAAGGTCATACTCTTGAATATCCTTCTCTAATTCATTTAGTGATTTGTTATAACCTTCGATAAAACCCAATTCAACATAATATTGATCATGTTCATCTTTACTTTGCATACTTGAAAACTCCTCTGCCATCTTCTCTACTGTATTTGGTTGTTCTTTGGTAACAATCTTTTTATAAGGAATCTTGATTTTATCTGTTTCCCTTGAATCTCTGATTGCCTCTGTATTGGGTTGTTCTCTTCCAGTACCATTGCATCTAGTACATGGATAACTATCATCTTCACTTCCACTAATACCTGTTACAAAATAATTAATATCACCTGTTCCATTACAGGAATGACATTTTACTTCACTCTTTGTATCTACTTCTTTTTTAATTCCCCAATGTTCTGTTAAGGTCTTTTCACTCTCTGTATCTGCTTCTTCCAATTCTATCCCTGCATCTATTAAGAATTTTATTGCATCTTCTTTAGTTTTAATTTTACTAAATACCGTTCTAATAGCGTTTATTTGTCTATCTGTTGGAGTATCTGCTTCTTTCTCTATGAATAAGGAAGTAGGTTGTTCTTTAGGTTCAACCGATTCTGTTTTAGTGAAACATTCTTTGCACATTACCCTTCTTTTATGCCCTAAAAAATAGTGGGTACATAAAAAACATCTGTTTTGATACTGACCATTTTCATGGCTAAAATCTTCAGGATATGACTTCTTATCATCAAATGGGAATTGTATTTCTCCTATTACTTCTTCCTCTGAATACATCCTATCTTGGGAGTTAAGGGTTGTTAATGCTATTGCTCTACTATCGCTATCATTTGACTGAGAAAGTATCTTCTCTAATGATTCTTTATGTTTATTCATAATTATTTATTTATAGTTTTTAATTTATTTTGATACGCCTCACCAGCTTCTAATTCTGTTTCAAATGAACCTATATATTTTTGTCTGCCATTAATATATATATTGGCAACCCATTTTTTATCTGTTACTTCTGATAGATACGCTTTACTTGTTGCACTTAGTTCCCCATTCTCTCTAGCAGCTTTATCTTTAGGTTCTGTCCATAAGCGACCTAATTGGCTTGGATGAAATAATACTGTATTACAATTCATAGTTTAGTTTTTTGTTTATAATGGTACTAATAGTTCTTGTTTTTGTCAATTTATAAACTTACTGTTAGTTCTTTACCTGTTAAAGAAAAGTATAGGTTTTGTAGTTGGTGTAGGTATTTATATTCTCCAAATTGATGTGAAAAATGGTTTAGTTGTCCTATTGAACAAGAAAAATCAAATAAAGTTATTTCAATAAATAATCCATCAGACCTGCTTCTTTTGCTACATAGAATAAAATATTCATTTTTTGATAACCTACTTTCAAACCCACACTTCTCTAGTATTTCAGGGGTTAGGGGGACGGGTTCTTTAAATTGATTATACATACCTATTTCTTTGGCTTCTCTTATATAATCAAAACCTTGACCCATTGATGCTATTATACTCCAATGAAACCAATTACCTATTCTTAATTCAGATGCAGCTATCATAGTTTATTTTTTTAGTAGTTAATTTTTTTATCCCAATCGGGTGTTATTCCGTCTTTTTTTGTTGGTATTTCGGATATTAATTCACCTAATACTTTTAAATAACCTAGACCGTGTTGTTCACAATAATTTTGTGCATCTTGAATAGATATACCTTCTACATATTGACCCATCCATGTTTTTAGAACACCATCTTTAGGGTCTATTGATTTTAATTCAGTTGTAAATAGCTTCATTTTTTATCTTTTAGTTTTGATGAAAACATATCTGCTAATTATCTTCTACACTTATCCATTCACTTTCTGATTGAAGGGCTTGATTATGTAGTTTAACAATATGCTCTGCTTCCTCTTTTGCAATGCATCCACTACCTGCTATATAATATTCTTCTACTTCATCATACTTAATAGGTATTTCAGGCTCAATCATTAAACACCAACACTTTTCTTGACCACATGGCGTTGTTTTCCATCTGGATTTCATTGAAAGTTCTTTTCCTTCTTTGTGTGTCATGTTGTTTGTTTAAAATAGGGAAAGCTGGTTTTTGTCAATATTGACTTTCTTTTTTCTACCCTCGTATTGTATCTTATCAATGATTCTTTGAGCTCTTTCTATATAATATTCATAATTGATATTGTTAAGAGGATGATCTGGTGTTAAATGATTACACACTGTCATCACCCATTCTCCTGCTTCCACCTGACTAATATTAGCTGCATTAGAATCAGAATTCTCATTCTTAACCTTCAACAGTTTCTCTCCTGTTTTAGATATGTAATAACGAATTAGCTTATTGTACACTGTTTTACTAATGTCTGTAAGTCCTTCATAATGAAAATCTTTACTAGCTTTCTGTCTTAACGCAAAGTCATATATATTAGTATGATTGGTAATAGTGTCAGCAATAGGAATATTGTTAACAAAATACTGCTCAAGAGCCAGAGGAACAATCCTAGCAGACTTATTTTTATGTAATTCAAAATCTGTGAGGAAATCGCCTTTCTTTTTAACATCTCCATTAGTTTTAATAGCTAAATAATCATTTACTGTACTAAATATAATCTTCTGATAGTCTGTGCGTTCTAGCTCATACTTAGTGATGTTCATCCACCATTCATTAACAGCTTTCATTAGTTCTAGCTGTTCTTTCTTTACCATAATTGTGACACCATCTGTATTAGCTGATATAACGTGTATACCTCTTAATTCATATTGCTCTATCAACATCAAAAGGCTTAATTCACCTGTGATAGTGGTAAACATTGTTAACCTTCTGTCATAAATCCAATTCTGCATATCAGAACTCTTCGATTTTGTTATCCTATAGGCTTTTTATCCTATAGTTCTTACAGTTCTTATTCCTGTAAGTCCAGCATATATTTTCATCCTTAAGGATGTTGAGCACTCGTGGGAGAATTATATTTATTCATCTCCTATGCGTTACACTGACTAATAACCTTTCGTAATCTATTAGTTTAGCACGGTATTAGGAATCACACCCTTCACCGTTTTTGCTCAATTTTTCAACATGAATTACTTCATGAAGCGGCTGATTGTTAAATCTTAGTCCTTTGTATAATTTACCAGTTTTGCAAGATTTGTTAATGTTTCCAGAACTTAAGAAATTTAATGGTTTTCCCATTCTTTCTTTTTCAAATCTACCTTTGACTGGTAGGTTATTATGTTCTGTCAAAGACCATTCTTCAAGGTCTTTTGCACATCTAAATTTTGCAAGAAAATTATAATTCACATCATAAACATATACTATTGGAGAACTTTTTCTAATTTTTTCACTTTGGTCTTTAAGTTTATTTATCACTTTATCTGATTTAGTTTTTTTCACACCTTTTAAGTATGAGTAATCTATATCAGATCTTCCTTTATTCCAAGGAGTATGACCTTTCTTAAAATTAGATTGTAATTCTCCAGAAGCATATCTTTTCTTTATAGTTTCAACCCTCTTTAATATTGTCTCTTTTGACATATTAGGAGTACCTGACGCAAGAGGATTAATATTGTATAAATCATCAAAACTATGTTGATCCATCCAATATTGTTCTCTTTCAAGAGTATTATGTTTTTCTGTAGTTTCTATAATTGAAGCACAAAAACTAGTTTCACCATATTTATTAAAAGCATTTTGTAAATGAGCATTTTTATGCTTGTTTGTTCTTAACATAGAAATATGATGTTCTATTCTTTTTATAACTCTCATTGTAGAAGATCCAATGTATATTTTATTATTCATTAGATTTTCAATAACATAAACTCCAGGTTTTTCTAAAGAACAATTATGTGCTATTGTAATTTCCATAAGTAAGAATTTTTATAAACTTACTTAAACTTTCTGTAAATTCAAAGAACTAAATTAAATTTAACAACTTCTTAACAACCGTAAACACTATTAACAGCTAGCTTTAGTGCACTAACAATACCTGCTATTTTCTTATCCTTCTTAGCTAACGGTTTCATTTCCAATCTCTTATCAAACATTGTCTTATATCCTCTTAAGAATTCTTTTCCCAAGTGTCCAGGATATTGTTCATTGTTGATAATAATAGCTGGATAGTATGAGCTCACATCCCAATCAATAATAAATGTATCATCATCAGCTTCAAATATCATTGGTCTGTTCTCTGTGTGCAATCCACCCTTCATGAATGAATAAGTGTTGTTATAGAAGAACAAACTCTCTTTGAAATCATCTTGTATACGTAACACTTGTCTTCTCACCTTCTTAAAGAACACCTGTAGCTCAGGAGTTTGAAACTCTATATATGGTGCAATACAGTCTTTCACTTTTATTTCCTTTCTGAATGTTCCTTTCTTAGGTAATGCACTATATTGTATGTTCTTCTCCTGGCAATAGAACTTCTTGATCATCTCATCGCCTATTTTACTATCTGAATAGTTCAAACAAGGAATACCAAACTCTTCTTGTATATCCTGTCTAAGAGCTATTTGGTTATTGCCCTTATACAGAGGGTGATTAGTTTCACCAATAGTCACTTTATAAAACTCATATGTAGCCATAACATCATTGTGACAGTAGTTGATCGTAGTTTCTATGTCTTCTTTTGACATATCAATCTTTTCATGATGAATAGGCATCTCTTCAATGTTCTCAAGATCCATTTCAAACTCCAATCTCTTTAGACTAACACGTCTATTCTTATTATCATAGTGATTCACTCTAAATAGATCTATTTGCTTTAGACTAAGAGCTTCTTCTCTATATTCAGGAAATACATCATAATTAGCATCATGAATGGTATCAGAGGCTTTTAATGCTATTTTAGCACATATCTCTAATCCACTCAATGTTTGCCAATCTTCATAGTTTCTAATAATATATTCAACCACTTGACTATCAAAGCGTAGATTATTATATCCCACCCAATAATAGTCTTCATGTTGTTCTGTAAATCTAACAAAAAGATCTAATTGATTATTCCATTTGCTTACAGCAAATTCATATGTAACATCTGTTTGTGGATTATAGATAACAACAAGGAACAGCTCCTTTAATGTTTCTATATCATATATAAGTACATTCATTTTCTAAATGTTTTAGGCACTCTAGCACCCATTTCGTTATAAAAGAACTTCTTGTCATTTGTAGGACATTTTCTATATGCATACATATTTGTAGCACAACTGGCTAATCCACTAATTAATAAAATTGCTAATAACTGTTTCATAATTGTTAATTTAGGTCTCAGGATGGGATTTGAACCCACATACTCTTTAATACAATTAAAGGCTCTACCAATTGAGCTACCTAAGACTGTTGTGGAGCTGAGGGGATTCGCTATCCCTTAAAAAATTCAGTTTCTAATGCTTTTCTAAGTGTAAGTATATCTTCAGTATACTTGCCATTTCTAGGTGTTAGTTCTTTTAGCTTTTCTATAATTTCAAATCTCTTTTTCTTTTTTACATGTATAGTTTTTATATTTTTCAATATAGCTATACATTTAGGAAGATCAACAAATTTTAAATCATAAGCATCTTCGTGATTTTCTTGCTTCTTTCGCTTGATAGATATATGACCTTTAATGTTTAATTCTGATTCAATAAATAATTGAATACTAATTAAAATACTAATTTCGTTATTATGAAACGAAATTACTGGTGATCTGTTTCTACCTTTTGAAAGAACAGATAATGTCACTGAACCATCTGCATCAAAAAATCCTGTAATATAATCCCAATTCATAGTTAAATAATTTAGCTATGAAAATAGGGTAAATATACCACATTTCCAAATTTTATATCAACTATTTCTAGCTGGATTGGACTATATCATCACCTGTTCTAGGTGTTGGATGCTGTAGGCTCACCTTAGTGTCCCTAGTCTCTGAACCTTCTTTAGTCTTCCCTAAAGCTCGGCTGCTGATTAGCATATCATTTCTGACTTAGCTTTCCAGCAATTCTTCCAATTTTTAACACATTATTCCTAATATGTGGGTCCGAATTTAAACCCCTGTCTCCGTAAGTAATCATAATACCATTCTTACATGCTTAGTCAGCTTATAGCCTGACAACTTTGTACTATTTGTCAGCTTATAAGCTTACGAATTGCACCGTATTGGGGTCATACTGGTTAGTACAACACTGCCACCACCTTATTCTATCACCAGTAAACAAGGAAGACTGGTATGCTTGTGACCTTTTTGTACGCTGGTCAAGCGATTGACTAAGCAGCTACTGCTAACTCAACTGATGCAAACGCCATATTGATGATGCTTGCTCCTACTGATTGGTGATCTACGATCATTGTTTAGAGGTTGTTTGACTCCTCCTAGTCTTGCATGTGATACTACCATTCTCATACGGATCAATTACCAATAACAGCCCCATATGTAAAGGGGGAAATAAATCCCCCTTGTTAATTAAATATTTCTAAATCTAATAAACCTTTGTTTATATTCATTAGAAGGAGTGTAAAAATAATGATTATTTCTTAACGATAGCCTTTTCTTGGCCACTTTTTGCTGAGAATAATCTACCACCTTATTTAAGAACTTGTCTATTGCATCTTCTCCTGGTGTATAAGAGAGAACAGTTTTGAGATAATTTCTGGTTGAGTAAACTAGTGTGTAATGTGCCATTGTTATTGGTTTTATTTTAGAAAATCTATTTCTCCTGGAGTTCCTGTTAGTTTTTTATAGATTAATTGGGTTTTAGCAGCTTGTATTGCTGTTTTGTAAGCATTTAATGCTAAATCTCCTAACTTGATGTCATTTGTTTTATTGTACTGAGTCATAACCTTATCACCCATTTCACGTGTTACATCAATAACTTCTGTAATTGTAATTGTTTTTACTGTTTTAGTTGCCATTTGTTTGATTTTTAATTGTTCTATTTAATAATAATTGTTTGCGTTTTAATTCTACAAGTTCTTGTGATATATCATTATATGATATTTTAACTATATGAGATAAAAAAGTTCTTTTAATATAATTATCTGTAAGATTTTCTTTACTTCTATCTCTATATGCCTGTTCTAAATGATTATATTTTTTTTGAGCCTTTTGTTCTTTAACACATTTTAATTGCTTTTGATATTTAATAGGATCAGCTTTTACTTTGTTATATTTCTTTTTATTTTCTATCTTAACTTTATCAGGATTAGCAGCTCTCCACATTGATGTGCGTTCAGCAGCTCTTTTTTTATTTTCCTCATGTTTGGCATAATATCTTGCTAATGTTCTATTATCAATAGCTTCCTTATTTCTAATATAATAAAGAGCATTAGCACATTTGATACAATGTTTAGAACCAGGTGTTTGAAATTTAACATCTTTTACACCTAGTTTACATCTTATACATATTTTTTCATTCTGCATTTTGTTTTAATTGTCTATAAAGCTGAATTTGTTTACGTTTAAGTTCTACAAGGTTTAACGGTATTTCAGATGCATTTATTACTAATCTATTTATATCATTAAGAATTAAAGATTTTATATATGTATCAGTTAAATTATCTCTTTGTTTTTTTACTCTTTTACTTTCTCTATTTTTATATTTTTCAGATTGAAAATATCCACGTGAAACATATTTATTACGTAATTCTTTTCCTCTTCTTTTATATAAATCTTTGTAAAAATTAGGAATTTTTTCAATACGTCTTTTTTTACTTTCGTTTTCTTGACTTGGACACCTATATCTGTATTTTATTTCATCTTTTATTTTTTCTTTTCTAATAGACCATCGTGTACCTCCACAATGAGGACATATCTTATCTGGAATATCTATTATAGACATAATTAGAAATATAACTTAACATGATCTTTGAACATTTCAGCTCTTTTTGGAGTGAAATCAAATGAAAATCCATTAGGAAGATTTACACCTGTATCTTTTTTAGCATCTTTTTGTTTTATTTTAACTTTAGGACTTTTAATAATTCCTGCTTTAATTAAAACATATGCTTTTTGACTTATATTAACAACTGGTCTATTAATCTTAGGAGATAACCATTCAGCTGCATTAGGAATAGATTGAAACTTTTCAATAGATGTAATTAATGCTTTTATTTCTGAATTTGACCAAAATTTGAATTCTCTTGCCATTTTATTTAATTTTTGTTATGCAACACATTGCTGATGTGTCCCAATAAGGTGTATAAATGTATTTACCAATGTTTGTTGTAAAAATTGTATGTTTAACAGGATAGAGTTTATCAATAGAACTAACAATCTTCTCTTTTCTATCTTCAAAGAATTTATTAATAGTGTAACCATAGTGTTCTCCTTTGATTCTTCTAGAAAATGTCATTATAAAGTTTTTTTTAAACTTCTGTATATGCTCTTTCATATACTTCACTGTAACACAATAATCAAGATCATATAACACATTGTCTTTCAACTTTGCATTTAATATATTTCCAAACTTCATTGTAACAGGATGTTTAATTTTCATCATCTGTTGCATCATAACATCTGGTGTATTCTCCCATATTTCCACATCTTTTATTCCTTTAGCATGGCACCACTCAATATATTCATTTATATCTGGACCTGCAAGGCCTATAACAGATGGCAATTGAAAATGTGAGAATATAAATTCTCTAACAGCTTTCTTATTTGCTGCCTTTACATAAGATGGTTTTGTCATAATAATTAATTTAATTAAAAAGCTCCCCTTTAATAGAGGAGCTTTAGTCAATGAAACACATCCAAACTAACCAAATTGTTTATCCTTATCATATAATACACTTACATTGAACTCTCTACACCACTTGTTGAAAGATTCTCTTTCTTCAGGTGTAGAAATACTTCTCATCTTAACTTCTAATTTCTTAGGCCGTTCTTTTGGCTGCTTGTCTTTATACAATAGTTCAAATACTTTTTTTAATGCTTTCACAATAAATAGTTTTAATCACGCCAACTATCATCATCCATATCATCCCAAAGCTCTTCCACTTCTTCTTCTTCATCCTCTGGAACATTATCAATGGTTCTAATTGTGCATTTTTGTTCATAAATAATAATATTTTCATCCTCATCAGCTTCAATTATTACATCACCTCCCCACTCAGCTAATATATAATTAACAATTTCTATATTAATTTCAGTTAGTTCATCAGACCAATTACCTTCATCTAACCAACCTATTTCATGTGGTTCAGCCAATATAATCTCTGTTGAATCAGGATTTGTCATTTGTGCAACTATATATAGTTCTACAGGAGCCCCATTAATTTCTAAGAAACTATCTGTGTCTCTTGGAATATCTTTAAGCTCATATATCTGTAGATAACTATACAAGTTACCATATACAACTTCTTGTTTTCTAGATAGAAACCACATGCCTTTTTCTAATTGTTTAGGCATGTAGCTTCTAAATAAAAGTTTTGCTGGTATATACATATAATATGTTTAATATCCTAACATAGCCAATTGTTCTTCATCAGCTTCAATATGAACTAATGAATTAATCACTTTAAAACTGTATAAGAAATTTGCTAATTGCTTAAACAGATAAAATTCTGTAGGTGTTACTTGGATGGTTTTCATTTTGATTTATTATTTATGTTATTAAATAAGTGAGTGTATACCCTAACACCATTATTAGTATTAGAGCTGTCATTTGGTTTCTATAATTTTTCATTTGTCTGTGAATTCAAAAGTGTATTTTAGTAATCTTTCATTATATATCACCATCATTTCTGTTGGATGTGCTGTATCACGTGAAATAGTATATTGATTAAACTCTTCTGGCATATCATATCTAGTTTTTTCTATTAATGTACCAAAATATATTCCAAGAACAAATAATAATAATGTTATCACTGGCCAAGGATTAAAATCAATTAATGAATCTTCTAAAGGATGTGGGTATTTTTTCATATTATTGTTTATTTCTTGATGAGTGATCTCCATCAGAATATCCATCTAGATATGCCTGTGAGCATTTTTGATCTACACTACCTAATATAAGAATAGCAGAAGCACTATATAATACAAATAGTATAAGTAGTAATTCTAATAAATGTATTTTACTATAAGGTATAAAGAATGTAAATACTATAATTAATACCGATGTAAAGTTTGACAATAAAACCCCTAATAATAATTTCATATGTTTAATTTTTATGATGCATATAACATGTATAAGCATGTATTTGTGTGAATGTGTTGTATTTTAATATCATATCCATTAAGACTAAGCTTTTCAATCACTCTCATTATAAGCTTGTATTCATCAGCTGTATTTGCAAACATACCCCAAGCATGAAGCTCAATAGCCCATTTTTTAACCTTTTTTTAATATAATTAAATATAATTAGTAATTATTTTTAATTACATTTGTACTGTCCTTGATTAATTGGGTAACCTCAGCGGAAATGTACTGCTGTTTGCCCACCCAATCAAGGGCTTTTTGTTTATTAGCCCACTCCATTAGATTATCCTCTGCAATCCATCTAAGAATTTCCGTAAAATTACTTTTTAGGTAAACACTTCTAATATCATTTATATTATAATCTCTTTTTTGTTTATTCATTTGCAATGCAACAATTAAATTAACCCCATTATCTTGCATTTCAGTAAGTATTACCTTACTCCCAATAGTAGTTTTACTAATAAAAACTGCAATAGGGTTAGATAAATAATCTGGCATATGAACAACTGAAAGAGTATTAAAAGGGTGATTTGATTGTAGTTTTTTATCAATTAATCTTTGGGCAGACATTTCAATAGGTAAATCAGGAATACCGCAACTAATAAGACACTCACTTGGCATACCTAAGTACAATGGTAATCCATTATTAACATGATCCCTCTTAATAATATCTCTTAGTCTTTCGTTAAATCGACTATTTACCGCCCTTAATTCTTCTTTTGTCAAAATATAAAATTATTGTTTTGCATATATTTTTAAATTAATACAATCTAATTAAAATATAGAATAATTTTTTTGATTTATACTCAATTCATAAAATCACCCAATAACACATATATATTTCTTTAAACAATCAATAAATCGTAAATTTATAACCTAACTAGTTAACAACCAGTTATAAAATACTGTGGTAAATAGTATATAGTTACCAAATCTTCAAATTTCATTTTCTTTGTTTTAGTTTGTAATTGTAAATTATATGCTTCCATCATCCTTTTTATTGCATTCAAATCTCCTTTGTTCTTTCTCAACAGCTTTCTTAGCTGTTTTGAATAACCAGGAACATCGCAATACACTCTGTCTAAATATCTTAAATAATCATTTACACTGAGCTTACGCTTAATCATATGTTTCTGCCACAACAAATAGTCTGCAATAGAACTATCTCTTGATTCATATGCAGCATATCCTTTCTTTGTCCTTAAATAAGACAATGTTTGTCTCTTTCTAGGATATTTCATCCCGAATAGATTATTATAATTAATACACAGCTTACTCTTTAAATGTCCTGTTTCAAGGACAGCTTGAGCCCAAATAATGTCAGGCTGATCAAAATCCATACATAATATACTTTGATATAATGTATTCTCATCCTCTGTTATAGCTGATTTAGCAGATGCAGAAACAAATAGCATTAATGCTAGTAATAGATGTTTCATAATTTAAGATTTTAAATATGGTGTGTTTTTTGTTAGTTTGTTACCATTAGCCTTACCAGCTTTGATTCTTCTCATCAATCTGGATTCACCTGAAGAATATTCTACAACAAATGCTCTCATATTCTTCATATTTTTTGGTGTAGTCTTCTCTTGGCTCTTATTTCTCTCTTTCATATTTTATTGGTTTAATATTCTTCATTTATTTCCATAACACAAAATGTGGCAATCCACCATCCTATGAGCATTGTGTATGTGCCAAACCATTCTACATTACTAATAATAGCTTTATAACTATATCCCCATAACATTCCTATTGTACTCAATAGGAAGAAAAATAGCATGAATATTACAATCCATGCTATACATAAGAATAATGTTTTCATAACTAATTGATTATTTGGTTATTAGATTCTAATTCTGCAGGAATTTCAGGACAACTATTAGATTGCCAACCTTCTGAGCCATCATATTCCCATCTGTCAGACCAAGTGCCATCTGTATACCAAATAGTACCAAATACTTCTTGTCCACCATATCCTGCATCATAATTGAAATCTAAATCACTTAGAAATCTATTATAATCTTCTGGAGTGTGTAATGCCTTAAGATTAAATGTTTTACTTGCACTATCATCTAAAAGCCACATTCCACCTGTATACATTACTGTAGCACATAAGACAGTTCTAATACCTACGTGTTGAATAAACTCTTGTTTTGCGTTCATAACTAATTGATTTATTGTTTGTTAAATTGGTTTAATTAAAATAAAATATAATAGGCAAATGTCCACTTAGCGGTTATTTAGCTGATATGCCAGCAACCTATTATATTTTAATACCCTCTGCATTGAGTTGTAATAGTCCTATTATATTCCAAACAGGTATTAGGATACTTTTATAATCTCCCTACTATTACAACTGCTACACCTTGGGAGCTGATTAGTTTAGTTAACGAACAATATTGTTCTCTCATATAACTTAGCCACCTTATTGTGGAGTTATTTATATGATGTTGTCTAATCAGGTGGTTTCACATCTTATCTTTAGTGACCAGTTCCCTCTGCTGGGAAGTTAGATTATTCTGGTGTAAGAAGTCTTCATATCCACTGTAGAATGATGCATTATAGAGCTCCAGTGTAGAAACACCAGAGCTTTTTAAAATTAAAAATATGCATAAACCAAAAAACCCTCTGCACTCAGTTATAACATTTTTGTACGTCTACTCCAATATGTGGATTTTAGGCTTTCGTTCTTTATATAACCTTATCTTAAGTTGATTATATAAAGTCTACTAACCTCAACTATGTTATAACTGCTATCTCTTGGGAAGATAGAATGGTGCATTAAAAAGAAAGAGCCCTATTACAGGCTCTTAATAATGTGTCTCATAAGAGGATATATCATCCCAATTAAGACCAGAAGTCTCAATCATCTTATCAGTGGGATAACTATCAAACACTCTAGTGCTAATAGATCCATCTTTCATAAAGAATATTGTTTGGTACATATAATTGTTATTTAATGCTATATATTTTCTTTGTTATAGCATAGTTTACTAATTGGTTTTCAACTCGTTAGGCTTTGAGTGGTCTTACACCACCTCCATTATTCCCCTAAATATGTTTCACGTGGAACAAATTTCACAACAGTTTTATTGCATAACTCATTGATTATCAATAGAAGCATTATAAAATAAGTATATATGATAGCCGTAAAAACTTTTTATTTCACACAATATTTCACGTGGAACATTTTTCCCACCCTATTGAATCTTCGTTTAATTCCCACCCTTATATAT
>Ga0304729_1001543_pt1 | contig 14984 bp, 13 predicted proteins | sample C_131016_MF_Meta_FD_190475 | JGI IMG/M metagenome (GOLD analysis project Ga0304729, IMG submission 190475) | Freshwater microbial communities from Lake Croche, Canada to study carbon cycling - C_131016_MF_MetaG (v2) (version 2) | ecosystem: Environmental > Aquatic > Freshwater > Lake | place... | reverse complement strand
GGCACCGGCAAGGGCCCCCTTGAGGATGGAGAGGTTTGTTCCAGAGACACCGGAGGGGTAGCCCGAGACATTCACATCGAGCAGGCCACCCTCGTCGTAGATATTGTAGGCAAAGCGGCCGATCACATTGGAGGCAGTGGTGGTGGTGACGGAGCTAGCGACGCTCCCGTCCTTGTTAAGGTAGATCCAGTTGGGGAGCTGGTTGGTCGTTGTGAATCCCCCTCCCCCGAGCAGCATGGGGGCATTCCAGCGGGTTGCGCCGACAAGGCGGCCGTTTCTGGAGGGGGTGGCGGTGTTGTCCGAGGAGGCGTTGATGTCGGCGGAGTTGTTCGGGACGCTCTGGCGGACCAGGTTGACGTAGTTGGTGTCGTTCGTGCTGACTCCCGCCGAGAGGAGGCGCCGCGGGAGGGCAGAGGCGGGGTTGGTGGCGTAATAGATGACGGTGCCGTTGTTCGTGATGGCGGTGGAATTGGTGGCGATCTCGAGGAGCAGGCGACCAACCGCGTAGTCGGCGCCGCTCTCGGTCACCTGCGCGGCCAGGGTCTGGTTCACGCGGGAGGCCTCGACAGTACGGTTGCCAGTGGCCCGGGTGAAGAAGGCCACCGCCGCCATGGTGACCAGCACGATGAGGCAGAGGGTGATGACGAGTGCCATGCCGGAGCGGGAATTGCGGATCGGCAACTTCCGAGTGGGGATCGGCGATTGGGGATCGGCGCATCGAATTCGCGGATTGAGAATCTTTTTCATGAGGGGGAGGCGCCTGCGGAAGGCCGGCATCAAGGAGTGATTCCGGCCGGAAAGGGGCGAGTCTTCACTCGAAAACCGAACATCAAACATCCGCAATTTCATGGGAGGGGGATGGTTTTGTTGAGGACTCGGAGGGCCGACTTGATCCGTCCGGGTATCGCTGTGCCGTCGATGGCCGATCGCCATCCGGTCACATCGGTGGCGCCTAGAACCGACTGGACGACGGTCGTCCAAGAGGAGTTGTTGCTCAGGAGCCGTCCGTTCTGGTCATCGATCGAGACGATCCAGATATCCATGGCACGGGCGCGGTTGGTGAGACCTGCGGCAAAGGAGGGGGAGCGGGTGATCAGGGCGTTCCAGCCTGAAGGAGGGGTGATGCCGTTGTAGTTGTTGGTAGCCCAGTTGCCGGAAGGGGTGTTGGTCATAAGATAGGCGTTGGTCCCGTCGGCGAGGATGAGGGCCTGAAAGGCAAGGATACCCCGGGCAAGGGGTTCGACGGGGGCGACCGTGGAATTCGAGGCGGCGTCGGCAAGCGGATTGGTCCCGGAGAAGGTGGAGGATCCGTAGTAGCGGATGATCTGGTTGGAGGAGTTCCTCGAGAATCGGACGGCAAGGTAACGGTGGCCGGTCGCCCCGTTCGTGCTGCGGCGCGCCGTAAGCAGTGCGGGGCTTTTGGTGGACACGGGGATGAGGATCGAGGAGTTCTCGGAGATGACGGCGTTTCGGATGTCGGAGGCGATCACGTCCAGCGCCCGTCGGGCGGAGCCGACGGCCTCCATCTGCTGGCTCTGAACCCGTGTGGAGTCGAGGATCCCGTTGAGGATCTGCAGGAGCAGGACTAGGACGAGGGCCATGATCGCGGTGGCGGTGAGTAGCTCGATCAGGGTGAAGGCGGCCACTTGGCGGTTGGAGATGTTCAAATGCCGAAGGTGCATGGTTCCTTTGGGTCGACAGGTGGCTGAGGCAATGTGCCCAAAACGTTGAGGCAGCGGTGGTATAATGCTCGTGTCCGATCCTTCGGCTCTTGCCCGGTCATTCCGGTCATGGCAGTCAAGGCGTGAGGTTCTGCACCTCAGGCGTCCACCAATCCAGAATCCGAAATCCAAAATCCAACATGTCTTCATGGCTTGGGAAGGAAGTGGATGCCTGAGGTGACGGAGCCCTCGGACTTGCTCCAGAGAGCACCTCCCCAGACAGCCTGAGGAGGCCATGCGACGGAGATGAGGGCCCTGCCGGGGGTGGTCGTGTTGGTCGGTGGCGTGATCACCACGACGGCCTTCAGGCGCGCGCTGAAGTTGTTAGCCGCTAAACCCTCGAGTGTCAGGTTGGTCAGGGTGATGGTGTTGGCCGCTGCACCGAGGGTGTAACCAATTCCCTGCCCCGCGATGCTGTTGCTGTATGAGGTGGCGGAGCCGTTCGTGGAGGCATTCCGCACGGCATCGGCGATAGCCCCGAGGAGATTGGCCGCTGCGGCCTGCTCGTTGGCGTTCTTGACCGTCTTGAGACCGGCGGGCAGGAGTCCGAAGACGGCGATCAGCGCGAAGGAGACCACCCCGAGCGCGATGACGACCTCGGCGAGTGAGAAGGCGGAGCGAGTTGCGGCTCGCAATTTGCGACTTACGACTTGCGACCTGTGACCTGCGATTTGCGCGACGGTCACGCCGTCCGCGTTGCCCGGGAGGGGACCATCGCCGGACAGGAGTATTCGGGAATCGCCGATCATCATGCGCTTCATTTCCTGTACAGGGTAGGGATTCCGACGCTGCCGTCGATCACGACGGCGATGTCGTTGTTAGAGGCCGCCGTTGTCCCGCGGGACTGTCGGAGGCCAATGGCGATCCGGGGGTCAAAACCGTCCGTGGCGGAGGGTGCTGAGTTGGTCATGACTTCGCCAAGCGGCGTGAAGGTGATGGTGCGGCCGGTGAAGACGCTCGATCCGATGGTGAAGGTCAACCCTCCGGAGGCGGGAAAAGAGGAGAAAGTCCCCAGGCTGGTACCAACCTCACCCGCTCCCCAGCCCGAGGGATCGACGAGCGCCGTGCGCTGGATCAGGGTCGCCTTGCCGATAGGCTGGAGGTTGGCCGTGTTCGTGTTCGTTCCCGAGCCATCCTTGGAATAGACCAAGCCGATACGGAGGTCGAGGTTGCCGAAATTGGTCTGGGGTTGCAGACCGAGCCAGACATAGGTCTGCCGGGCGACGGCCTCGCTCCGGGCGAGCTCAACGGCGGCCACCACCTGGTAGGCCGCCTCGGTGACTCCCCTCGCTTGCCCGATGGAGTTGAAGACCGGGGTGATCGCCGCGGCCAGGAGCACGATGATCGCGATAACAAGGAGCAACTCGATTAAAGAAAATCCGCCATTTGGTCTTTCAGGGAACATACTGATATTGTATCTACAATTTACACCATTGGAAGATGCAATCAAATTATCAGAAAATGCAGTGTGAAGTTCCCCCGATTCGGTGGCCGGGCAGGTGCAGGTCTTTTCCCTGCTTCTTCGTGCGTGTGGCTTCCAGTTCGACAATGGCGGCATCTAGGCGGGTTACCTCTAGGGGGACTGGGATCGCCTTGCTTAGACCGCTGGGGAGTTTGATTCGGAGTTGGGCGTAGTATCGGCCGTTGCGTTGCCGGAGCCCCCGTACTTTGCGCTTGCGGGAATCGGTGACAGGCTGGAAAATAGACGCTCGATGAATCGGACCCATCTTTTTTGCTGCTTTCATGAGCTTTTTGGTCGCATTGCGTCCCTTGGGGTAAAAGTAGCACAGAGTTAATTTTCATCTTCAAAAAACTAAATTAACAGATTTGCTCGAATGGCGAAATTGGCAGACGCGCCAGACTTAGGATCTGGTTCCGAAAGGAGTGTGGGTTCAAGTCCCTCTTCGAGCACCATCTTTATCGAACTCTTCACGAGAGAATAAAATCTTGGAATGAATAAGCGACCAACATAGCAGTCATTCAACACATTCAAACCCATGGGACACATGCACAACTCCATCATCGACACGATCGGCCACACTCCTCTCGTGCGCCTCAACCGCATCACCAAGGACCTCCCGGCGACGATCGCCGTGAAATGTGAGTTCTTCAATCCTCTCGGTAGCGTCAAGGATCGCATCGGTGCCGCCATGATCGATGATGCCGAGGAAAAGGGCCTCCTCAAGGAAGGAACCACCATCGTCGAACCCACCAGCGGCAACACTGGTATCGCCCTGGCCTTTGTGGCAGCGGCCAAGGGCTACAAGCTGATCCTCACGATGCCCGAGACGATGAGTGTGGAGCGCCGGACCCTGCTGGCCATGCTAGGGGCCCAACTTGTTCTCACCCCGGGATCCGAAGGCATGAAGGGGGCCATCGCCCGCGCGGAGCAGATTCTCTCAGAGACCCCAAACTCCTGGATGCCGCAGCAGTTCAACAATGCCGCTAACCCCGCCATTCATGCGAAAACAACCGCAGAGGAGATCTGGGATGATACCGACGGCAAGGTGGATATCCTTGTCTCAGCCGTTGGCACCGGCGGCACCATCACCGGCGTCGCAGAGGCTCTGAAGGCCCGCAAGCCAAGCTTCCAGGCTGTCGCCGTGGAGCCCAAGGACTCTCCCGTCATCACTCAGACAAAGGCCGGCGAACCCGTGAAGCCTGGTCCGCACAAGATCCAAGGGACCGGCGCCGGATTCGTACCGGGCAACCTCCATCTCAATATCGTAGACGAGGTCCTCACGGTCACCAATGACGAGGCCTTCGCCATGGCCCGCCGACTCGCCAAAGAAGAGGGTATCCTTGCCGGTATAAGCTCGGGGGCGAATGTCCATGCCGCAATCGAGCTCGCCAAGCGTCCCGAGAATGCTGGCAAGCTGATCGTCACTATCGGCTGCTCAACTGGAGAACGCTACCTCAGCACCGCACTCGCCGACGAAGCCCGCGCCCAGGTCGGAGGCTAGGCCGAAATGATGAAGGATGAATGCAGAAGTATGAAAATTTCTCCTGCATCATCCTTGAGAAATCACCTCGCTCTTTCTGCTCTTGCGGATGATTTGAGGTTTTCATTTCCCCACTTTCATAATTCATAATTCATAATTCATCCTTTCTTCCATGTCCTCCATCTTTACACCGCCCGAAGCCGATCAGGAAATCGCACCTCCTTCCGGAGTTGAATTACTCTGGCTTAATCATCGTGGCACTCTCCTCGGCGGAGTTGGGGCTCTCGTCGTGATCCTGGTGGTTGTACTCGGCGTGATCGTTTCCAACAGATCATCCCAAGAAGCCTCTGAGAACTTACTCGCAGGAGCCACCAACGACACGGCCCTCAACGAAGTGATTTCTAAATATCCCAAGACCCCCGCTTCGGCTGATGCCATGCTTCTACTGGCAGCCTCGCTGCGGGATGCCGGTAAGTTGGAGGAATCGGACGCCCTCTATTCCCGCTTTGCGGAGACATATCCCAAGAACCCTCTGGCCATTTCTTCCCTCATCGGTCGAGCCTCCAATGCCCGCATCGCTGGAAAGACTGAAGTGGCCATGAATGCTTATCAGCAGGCTTCATCCGGATTCCCACAGTCTTACGGAGCACCGTTCGCCCTTTTTTCCCAGGCCCGTCTTCTTGTGCAGCAGGGAAAGATGGAGGAGGCCCAGCGCGCGATCCAGGCGCTTGCCAGTCAGTACCCCTACTCTGCCTCGGCACAGGCAACGGGTGCCGCCCCCCGCCAACCACAGGCGAACTGATACACTACTGAATCTCGCGCGGAGGCAATATAGGCCGCTTGCGTGAGTGAACCGTTAAGTCACCCTACAAAACTTCTCAAGAAAGGCCGCTCTCCCTATAGGAAGGCGGTCTTCTCTTTTGTCCCCCCTAATTGGACTTGAAAGCCCTCTCCAATTTGACGGCACCCGCCTCCCAGCGGGCAGTACCGCCCTTCCGAGTCCCGCTTCGTGGGCTCTACCGCGCAGCTTCCCAGCCGCTTGGTTCCACGAGGTTGCCTCAGGCCTGTAGCCTATCGGCAATCTCTTCCGCCGGATAGGTCCAGATTTCAGAAAGGGTCGGGTGATAATGAGGAACGAGCGCCAACTTCCCGGCCGTGGCATTGAAGGCCATGGCTACCACGATCTCATGGATAAGTTCCGAGGCCTCAGGACCAACCACGGCACCTCCGAGGATCCGACCATCGGCTGCATCAGCAATCAGTTTCACAAACCCGTCAGTCTCTCCCTTCACGATTGATTTGCCATGATCGGCAAAGGGGTAGCTGGCTGTTATCACGGAGTGCCCTGCCTCCCTGGCCTCATGTTCCGTCATTCCACATGAGGCCATCTGGGGCTCCGTGAAGGCGGCAAAGAGTTTCAGACGATAATCAAGTGAAACGGGTTCCCCTCCCTTCAGAAGCGCAGCGGCATTCTTTGCAGCTGTCTCCCCCTGCGTGATGGCAATATGAACCACCTCGTAGGGCCCGCAACAGTCTCCTGCCGCAAAAAGGTGTTTCGCCGTGGTGCGCTGCTCAAGATCGGTGCAGATAGCAGGCCCCTCAAGCGCTACACCGGCCTTCTCAAGATCTAGGCCGGCGAAATTTGGGCGACGCCCCAGTGCGTTCAGAACAAGATCGGTGTTCACCTGGTGTTCCCCATCCCCATGATGAAAGAAGATGGAAAAATGATTCCCAGGGCTTTCGTTCCTTTTAATCCGGAGCAACCTCGTGCCGCAGAGCACCTCCATACCTCTCTTGCGGAAAGCCTCGGCCAAGGCATCGGCCACATCCCGGTCACTTCCTGTCAGGAGCTGCGTGTTGCGTTGCAGGATCGTCACTTTGGTGCCGAGCGACTCCAGGTAGTGTGCCATCTCGAGCGCCACAGGTCCGCCCCCGAGTACGACTGCCGATGCAGGGATCGTTGTCATCTCCAGCAGATCGTCACTGATCAGGCAAAGCTCGATTCCGGGAAACTGCGGTCGATTGATGACGGAGCCCGTGGCGATGCAGCCGCTTTTCAGGTTGATAATCCTCTCCCCTCCCTCATGAAGGATGACGCGTAGGGAATGAGGATCCAGGAATTCGGCATGGCCCCTGATGAAATCAAACTTTCCCCCCTCCAACTGCTCCTTCCTGTAGTCGGCAAACTCGGCGATCAGACGTCTCTTGCGTGCGATGATCTCCTCCGCATCGAATCCGATCTTCTCGGCACTCAGGCCGAACTCCTTGGTATGACGCAGAACACGGTAGCGGTTGGCTGACTCGATCAGGGTCTTGCTCGGCATGCACCCCCTTAGGATGCAGAGCCCACCTACTTCATCGCCTCCTTCGATCACTGCCGTGGAAAGCCCGAGTGACGAAGCGGTTCTTGCGGCTGCGTAACCGCCACTCCCACCCCCAATCACCACAAAATCATATTCCTTCATGACTTTAATCTGCTCCTCACCCATGGCTTTGAAAAGCTGGTAAAGAGACTGCAGTTTTTAATCTGGAACTCATAATACCGAGCCTCGGGAGAGGCTGGGATAGACTACCGAAGGTAGCCCAAAGGGTGAGACGAGTGGGAACGAGCGAATCAAACGAAAGGAATATTGTTTCCTGAGTTGGCTGGCCCGGCCGTTGCTTCGCAGCCGTTACGGCTGAGTTCCAGATTCATCAATTTTCCTCCCCCAAGATGTAGTGTCGGATTATTAGAGCAACACCCATATCCTGCGCTTTTGGCCACAAGGTAGCCAAAAAAGCGTTGCCCACCCCCTCTCGCTTCCCTACCCTTCTGGGAATCACAAAACCGCCCTTCTTCCGGGCATTCCGACACTCTCCCATGGCTAAAAAAGAACCCGCAGAACCGATCATCCCGCTCGACGACTCCGACATTCCCGAGAAGCAGGATACCGCTGGTGGCGAAGAATACGGAGCCGCCCAGATCGACAAGCTGGAGGGACTCGAGGCCGTTCGGAAGCGCCCCGGCATGTACATCGGCGATCCCGATGAGCGTGGACTCCATCACTGCGTCTTTGAGGTTCTCGATAACTCCATCGACGAGCATCTGGCCGGCTACTGCACACGTGTCGAGGTCTCCATTCACTCCGACGGCTCAGTCTCCATCCGCGACAATGGCCGCGGCATTCCTGTTGAGGTCCATCCCAAGTTCAAGATCCCGACCCTCGAGCTCGTCCTGACCAATCTCCACGCTGGCGGTAAGTTCGGTCAGGGAGCCTACAAGTACTCTGGCGGTCTCCACGGCGTCGGTGCGAAGTGCGTCAATGCCCTCTCCACCTGGTTCAAGGTCGAGGTCATGCGCGAAGGGAAGGTCCACTTCATGTCCTTCGCCCAAGGCAAGACTACCCAGCCGCTCACCGTCCTGAGCGAGCTGAAGAACAAGAAACAGACCGGCACCTTCGTCACCTTCCTGCCTGATCCCGAGATCTTCACGATCACCGTCACCTTCAAGTTTGAGCGCCTCGCCGGCCGCCTCCGTGAGTTGGCCTTCCTGAATCCCGGTATCGAGATCGTTCTCACCGACGAGCGCGACGACGAGGAGCACCGTCCCCGCCACGAAACTTTCCTCTACAAGCACGGCATTCAGGAGTTCGTACGCCAGCTTGGCGAGACCCGCACGGTTCTTCATCCCAAGCCGATCGTCATCTCCCGCCAGCGCGAGGAGATCTTCGTGGACGCCGTCCTCCAGTATAACGACTCCTACACTGACCAGATTCTCTGCTTCGCAAACTCCATCCCGAATCCCGACGGGGGCACCCACCTGACCGGCATGCGGACCGCCCTCACCCGTGCGATCAACCAGTACGCCAAGGCCAACAATATCCTTAAGGAGAAGGACCCCGCCCTCTCGGGCGATGATGTCCGCGAGGGACTCACTGCTGTCTTGAGCGTCAAGCTTCCCAACCCGCGCTTCGAGTCCCAGACCAAGGTCAAGCTAGTTAACACCGAGGTCGAGGGCGTCGTGAACTCCTCGATCTACGAGGGGCTCATGGATCACTTCGATCAGAATCCACCGGTAGCCAAGAAAGTCATCGAAAAGGCCCTCACCGCAGCCCGCGCCCGCGAGGCGGCCCGCAAGGCCCGTGAGACCGTCCGCAAAAGCGCCCTTACAGGGGGCGGACTCCCCGGTAAACTGGCCGACTGCTCCGAGCGCGACCCCGCTCTCACCGAACTCTATATCGTCGAGGGCGACTCCGCAGGTGGCTCCGCTAAGCAGGGTCGCGACCGCCGCTTCCAGGCTATCCTCCCGATCCGAGGCAAGCTTATCAACGTGCAGAAGGCCCGCCTCGACAAGGTTCTCCAGAACACCGAGATCCAGACCATGATCACGGCGATCGGCACAGGCATCGGGGACGGAGACCAGGAAGGTGCCTTCAACATCGAGAAGCTCCGCTACGGACGCATCGTCATCATGACCGATGCCGATGTCGACGGATCGCATATCAGGACCCTGCTCCTTACCTTCTTCTACAACCAGATGCCGCAGCTCATTCGCCGTGGGCACATCTTCATCGCCCAGCCACCGCTCTACCAGATCAAGAGGAAGAAGCGCGAAGAGTATGTCGACGACGACGTTCAGCTCAACCGCATCCTGATCTCCCTCGGAGCCGAGGAACTGAAACTCGTCTCCCTTCCCGACAAGAAGGAGATCGCTGCCGCCCCATTCAAGGAGATCCTGGAGCTTCTCGACAGGCTCGAGAAGTCGAGCGAGGCCGTCCGCCGTCTAGGTGGTGACTTCGAGGCCTACCTCCACGCCCGCTCGCCCGAGGGAGTCCTCCCCTCCTACCTGGTTGTCATTCGCGCCGGCAACGAGGAGACCGTCGAGTATTTCCACAACGAGACAGATCTCCGCGACTTCACAGCAAAGAACATCGATCTCAACCTCTTCGATGCCGAACCTGCCGAGGGTGAGAACGGCGAGAGTGGAAGCGGAGCCGTCGTAGAAAAGGTCTCCAAGGCTGACAAGAACCCCCGTCGCCGCCGTGCCCGTCTCGTCGAGATCCATCAATCCAAGAGCATCGAGAAACTCATGGGGGAACTTAATAAGAAAGGCTTCAAGATCGAGCACTACGCCGACAGCAAGACCCCGCTCTTCCACCTCATCGACGGAGAGACCACCCACGAGATCTTTGCCATACCACGTATCCTTGAAATGGTGAAGGAAGTCGGCCGCCGAGGCGTTCAGGTCAAACGATTCAAGGGTCTTGGAGAAATGAACGCCAAGGAACTCTACGAGACCGCCATGAACCCCGAGCGCCGCCGCTTCCTCAAGGTAGAGCTCAACGACGATAACGCCCTCGAGGCCGGTCGTATGTTCGACATCCTGATGGGTGATGTGGTCGAGCCTCGCAGGATTTTTATCGAAGATAACGCCCTGAACGTCCGTAACCTGGACGTCTAGGTGACGCTTGTGAGAGTTGGCGCCGCGCGGTGTTCGCCGGCGCGGCATCAAAACTTCAAAGCCGAGAAATCAGGTTCACGCCTTGTTTTATCCCCAAGGCTTGGAAGATCGGATGGAGAGCGAGGCGTGAGAGCGAAGCGGTAGTAGTCCTACTGCGAGCAAACAGCAACGCAGCTATCCGCTGATATCCCAAGCCCTTGTAATTAGGGGGTAATTTCTGTGCCGACGCCTTCCTCCGAAAACGTCTCCAGAAGAACAGCATGAGGCACTCCAGCCCCAAGTAGGTGGACCTTTCCCAGCCCGTTTGCCAATGCCTTGGTGGCTGAGCGCACCTTGGGAATCATCCCCCCGGCGATCACACCGCGGTCGATCAGTTCCTCGGTCTGGTCAGCAGTGAGACCGTGCATGAGTGATTCAGGATCGTGTGGATCCAGCATCAGTCCTGGAACATCGCTCAGGAAGATCAGTTTGCTGGCCGGCAAGGCAGCAGCAAGAGCCGCTGCTGAGACATCGGCATTGATGTTGATTGACTCTCCGGTGGGCAGGGCACCGAGCGGCGAAATCACCGGCACAGCGCCGGCTGCAAGCGCCGCTAAGACAGCATCGGGATTGACCTCTTCGGCCTCACCCACGAATCCCAAGTCGACCTCTTTGCCATCGGGCCCGGACATAGGAGGAAGTTTGCTGGCGATGAAAACCTTCCGACCGGAAATCCCGACAGCCTTCACCCCGTGGGCCCCCAGCTGAGTCACGATCCCGGGATTTACCTCGTCGTCGAGCACAGCGCGCACGATCTCCACGGTGGCGGCATCGGTGACACGAAGGCCATCGACGAACTGGGGAGTAAGTCCCTGATCCTTCATGCGTGCATTGATAGCCTTACCTCCTCCGTGGACCAGCACGACGCGGATGCCCACCGCATCTAGGAAGGCAATATCGATCAGGAAGCGTTCCACCTGCTCTTCCGCCTCCATGGTGCTTCCCCCGTATTTGATCAGGAAGATGCTGCCTCGGAATTTCTGGAGGTATGGGAGCGCCTCGACGAGTGTCTCTGCACGTTGACGGGAAGTGATCTGAGAAGACATGATAGACTTACAGTGAGAACTCGGAGAGGTTCAGCCGAACATACTCCTCGGTGAGATCCGTGGTAAGTAGGCGAGCCTCACCTTTGCCGAGATGGAGATCGATGATAACGGAGAATTCCTTTTTCGCAGCTACCTTACAGAGTAGCGCCTCACCCTTCGCATCCTGGCATCCCATGCCGTTCTGAGCGGCGAGGATTCCGTCATAGGCGATCTCCACCTTGTCTGGGTCCAGAGCTGCTCCGGCATAGCCCGCTGCATCGATGATCCTACCCCAGTTCGGATCGCTTCCTGCCCAGGCGCATTTGACAAGCTGGGAATTGGCAATAGCGCGACCGACCTTATGAGCATCGGCCACCGACTTCGCACCTTTCACAATGAGTTCGATCACGCGAGAGGTCCCCTCCCCGTCGGCCACGATGGAGCGGGCCAGATCCGAGCAGACCGCGTGCAGGGCCTCGGCAAAGGCTTTCTTTTCAGCGGCTGTGCATATCGCCACCTTCGACGCTCCGTTGGCTAGAGTGAGCACTGTGTCGTTGGTGCTGCAGTCACCATCGACGGTGATGCAGTTGAAGGTCCTGGATGTTACCTCACCGAGTATCTTTCTCAGGAAGGCAGCCGGTACGGCCGCATCCGTGGTGATCACGCAGAGCATTGTCGCCATGTTCGGGGAGATCATTCCGGCCCCCTTGGCCATACCGCCGATGCGGAACGAATTGCCAGCAATCTTCACCTCGTAGGCCGACTGCTTCGGCACACTGTCGCTTGTCATGATCGACTTGGCGGCGGCTGTGGCGGCTGAGGGAGTGGACTTCAATGATGCGGCGGCCTCAATGATCCCGGGAAAGATCTTCGGAAGCGGAAGCTGCACCCCGATGCGTCCCGTGGAGCAGACCAGCACCTCATCGGCATCGAGGCCAAGAGTAACGGCAACACTGTTCGCCATCTGTTCTGCGGCGCGAAGTCCGGGCGTCCCGGTGCAGGCATTGGCGTTGCCGCTGTTCAGGACGACAGCCCGTGCTTTCCCATCTTCCAGATGTGTACGGGAGAGGATGACCGGAGCCGCCTTGACGAGATTGGTGGTGAAGACACCGGCCGCTGTGGAGGGAAACTCCGAAGCCACGATACTCAGGTCACTTCGCAGAGGGCCGGTGCGCTTGATGCCACAGGAGGTGGTACCTGAGAGGAATCCTTTAGCAGCGTTAACGCCGCCGACAATGCGTTTTAGGGACGAAGACATAGTTAAAAAGTAGGAAAGTGGAAAAGTAAAAGGTTAGGAAGTCGAGCCTCAGGTTTGACGCCACTTTCCTCCCGGAAAGCAGTATCGCCCTTTGGGCTACGATCCCATCGTAGTCTTCCGCACCCGTTCCCACGGGTTTGGTTCATCATTCATAATTCATACTTCATACTTTTTTATTCAAATCAGCCCCTCAGTTTCCGCCAGACCTGCCCTCACGTTGAAGCACTGCACGGCCTGGCCGGCCGCACCCTTCACCAGATTGTCGATCACGGAGAGGATCACAACCCGACCGGTTCGAGGCTCGTTGTAGACCGCAATGTCGCAGAAGTTCGTTCCGCTCACATGCTTCGTCTCCGGCGGTTGCTCCCGGATCCTGACAAAGGGTTCATTTGCATAGGTCTCGAGAAGCACCTTCTTGAGATCAGAAGCCGCCTTTCCCTCGGCAGGTGTCGCCACGATCGTGGTGTGGATACCCCGATTCATAGGCGCCAGATGCGGGATGAAGGTAATCGCTACTTTCTCCCCTGCAGCGAGCGAGAGCTGCTGCTCGATCTCGGAGAGGTGCCGGTGCCTCGGGAGACCATAGGCCCGCATGTTCTCATTGCACTCGGCATAGAGATAATCCACGGCGGCTTTCTTGCCGGCACCGCTCACGCCACTGGCACTTGAGGCAACGATTCCCTTGGGATTTAGCAGCCCCACATTGAGAAGAGGAATAAGCGGAAGCTGGATGCTCGTCGGGTAGCAACCGGCGCAGGCAATGAGGGGAGATGATTTGATCGCCTCCCGTGAGAGTTCTGGAATCGCGTAGATGGCCTGCTCCAGGAGATCCGGTGCGGGATGTTCACCTCCATAGTAGTCGGCATAGACCTCCGGGTCCCGCAGCCTGAAATCCGCGCTCAGATCGATCACCACCTTGCCAGCCCTCAGCGCCGTCGTCGCATACTCAGCAGCAACTCCATGAGGCAGGGCCAGAAAGACCACGCCGGCATCACAGGCGGCGACATTAGCTGGATCGGCCTCCGTGAAGAGCAGTGAGGCGATCTTTAGCCCCGAGAAGCGAGGCATCACCTCTCCGAGGGATTTGCCGGCGTACTGCCGAGAAAAGACCGCCGTGACCTCGGCAGATGGATGCCGGTCCAGCAGGGCACAGAGTTCCTCGCCGGAATAGCCGCTGGCACCCACGATCGCGACCTTGAGAAGCGCGGGATCAGTCTTGTCAGAATGGAAACTCATGATCGAAATACACTAGTAAAACTACGAGCTAGCGCAACGGTTGAAACAACCAAAGAAGGAGAGGCGGCATGGCCACCCGTAACGCAGGACTGTAAAGACCGAGGCCGGGCTAGCCAAAAAGCACAAGAAGCACAGAAAGAAGGCTGCAAGGGGAGATCTACCCGCTGTATGAGGAGAATTATACAGCTATCCGCGATTCGTCCTTGCGCAAGGCCCATGTGCATTCTGTGCATCTCGTAGCGATTCCCTCACTCATTTTCTTACCCCATCTCTGCGCCTCTGCGTTTGCTTGCCCGGCCACGGCCTCGGCCCTTGGACTTGCGTTACGGCTACGCGAGTCCTGTATTCTTTTCTTCTCCAAAAGGAACCAGACAATGAGTACAGAACCCAATTAGTAATACTTGTTTTTCTTACTATCCGGTAATACTTTTTTGCTTATGAGCACGCTTGTCACGACGAAGGGTCAAGTCACTATCCCCAAGAAGTTGAGGGATCGCTACGGCATCCGGCCTGGTGCTCTTATCGACTTCGTTGCGGGCGCGGATGGCATTCAGCTTCGCAAGGTCGTGAAGAAGGGCGGAAAAGGCGTGTTGGGATGTCTGAAAAATGAACTTTCGGGACAAAGCGTTTCCACACTCCTCGATGACCTTCGGGGTGAGGTCGTATTACCCAAGAAACGAAAGTCATGACCACGATCGCCGTGGACACCTCGGTGTTGCTCTCGATCTTTAAGGGCGAGAGGGCAGGCTCCGAATGGCTTGAATTTCTTCAGAGCCATGCCGAGACCAAGAGCTTGATCGTTTCATCGATCGTCGTTGCTGAAATTCGATCCTTTTTCTCTAGCGATGCTCAGTGCATGAAGGCCCATCGATCACTGGAACTGCGTTATAGCACCCTGGATGAGGAGTCAGCATTGCTTGCCGGAAAGATTTTCCGTTCTTACCGCAACGAAGGGGGGCCTCGCACCACCATCCTCCCCGACTTCCTGATCGCGGCACATGCCTCCAGACAGGCCGATGCGCTCGCCACGGAGGATCGAGGCTATCTACGCGCATACTTCCCCTCAATAAAACTGCTCAAGCCCTGATTTCTGAGAGGCCGAGCCATTCTTGCTCAAGGCCCATGTGCATTTTGTGCATCTTGTGGCGACTCCACTTCTCATTTATCTTGCACGGAAGCGAAGCTGGAACGATTCTTTTTCGCTCGAGAACGGGCTGTAGCACAGCTTGGTAGTGCGCTTGAATGGGGTTCAAGAGGTCGTGGGTTCGAATCCCGCCAGCCCGAGTCTCGGTTTTCTTGGAGACTTCCTTCGGATTGAAGAGG
>Ga0304729_1001542_pt1 | contig 14985 bp, 18 predicted proteins | sample C_131016_MF_Meta_FD_190475 | JGI IMG/M metagenome (GOLD analysis project Ga0304729, IMG submission 190475) | Freshwater microbial communities from Lake Croche, Canada to study carbon cycling - C_131016_MF_MetaG (v2) (version 2) | ecosystem: Environmental > Aquatic > Freshwater > Lake | place... | reverse complement strand
GTATTGCATCAAGTCTTGCCTCTAAAGCTGATAGCTTATCAAGGCCCTCAATTTCTAACTCAATAATCGCTTCTATTGCCATATCTATTCCTGAATTCTGCTACACACTCCCACTCAAAGATTTCCTTGAAGTGGAACGTCCGCACCGCTTCCATCAAATCGGCAATGAAGGTTCCATGTTGCCAATAGGTTCTGCCGTGATCAATGTCGTCGATGAATTGAATGACACCATAGCAGTCTGTGACGTAAGTTCCAAATTCAATGCAGCTTTCATCGTGATAAGCCAGCCCTTCAGCATGGAGGGGAATACATGAAGCCGATAGCATATGAAAAAAACCAACCTTGATAGGATCTCCTCCTTCAGTTCGTCAGAAATCTTAGCTTGATCAAGCAACTGTGCTTCCGTCTGATAGATGAAAGTAGCACCAGCAATCTGGTTCAAAATATCCCTAGCTTCATCTGACTTGCCTAAAGTTTCTCCTGCTTCCAGAAAGATCCTTTTAGCCAGTACCGCAGATGCAGCCATTGATTTAGCCGTAGACAGATCGTCATAGGCTTCTCTAAAAATCTTCCAGTTAGACTCAAACACCAAGCTTTGAAGAGGCGTGTGGTGAATGATTATTGGATTACCGTCTTCGTCTGTAAGACGCATGACGATATTAAGGTTTTTATCAATCTTCATTTTCAACTCCCGTATTGAACCCTGTAAAGAAGAGCCAGAAAATAGCAGGGAGACTATGTTTCGGGGATGACCCTATCTGGCTCTATTCGGTTACAGCAGGTTCCAGAGATCGTTGGAAATCGGGAGCAAGCCTTGGAATGTGACAACAAAGTCAGGCTGTACGCCTGCCATGCTCATCTGTCCCCAATTAATGATCGCTACGTTGTACAAAGTGAATGGAGCAAGAACAGTCGTGTCAGGGGTAACGGTAACCGTACCCAAAGTTGGAGAGGTCTTGATCTGTTCGATGTAAGCCGCTGACAAAGCAAGTGACTTCATAACAGCCGCAGTAACCTGAACAATCTGATACGGCTCTTCAGAGTTAACAACGGTGGTCATGCCTTGCATCTGAGTCACTACAGCGGACTGTGGTGAGATCGTGATGCCTTCTTTGCCAAGGTACGGAGCGGTGATGTTCAAGGTCGCATTGCCTGGGACCAGAACGGTTCCTCTAATCCGATTAAGGTTAGAGGGAATCAGGTTTGGATTGGTAGCCATGATATTCCTCTATTACGCGAACTGAGTGACGTTCAGGTTGAAGACAATCGTCTCAAACCCGTACTGTGGAGTGTAGGATGCGCTAAAACCGCCATACAGACCATTTGCATAGTCACTGGGCTGTGATGCTACATAAGTCGTAAATGGAACTGCGTTGATAACGAAGCTACCCGCATACAGACCACGTTGAACATTGTTTGCAAACGTGTCTCCATCCAGCGCCGTAACAATGACCCGACCAAGCGCCAGACCAGAAGAGATCGCACGATTAGCCGTGGTGACCGCAACCTGCTGCAGGAAGTTAATGCCATCCTGATTGTAGTACAGCGGTGCTTCTGGGTTGTTGCTTCCATTGATGACAGCAGCAGAAAGATCAGTATTCAGATTGATCTGAACCCAGTCAATGGAGTATCCAACATTAGCAGGAGTGCCATTTAAATTCTTACCAGGAACAAGGATCGTATTGCTAATCCCGCCTTCAGCGCCAGTCGCAACAAAATTGATATTTCCAGCAAGGAAATTGTTGATGTTGGCCTGAGTAAGAGGCTCAAAAGCTGTAACGCCATTCAGGTAAGTGTACTGAGATGGTGGCAGCTTATTGGTCGGAGATGGAACAAATGCCGTCATGTAATGAACAAAAGCAGTCACATCAAGTTCAGTCGATTCAACCGCAGTAATTGCAGAAGGAGACTGAAGCATCACAAAAGTATTTCTAAGCGTATTTGAAGTATTCCACAACGTATAAGTTGTTGAAGTTACTGGCAAATAAAACTTAACCAAAGAAGTTAAAGCATTGTTCGCAAGGAAGAAAGCATGACCATTTGCATAGTCACTATCCATCCCTGGCAGGAATTGCCAATTATAAATAGTCTGTGGGTGACTATTAATATATGTTTGTACTGAAGTATAAACATCAGCGGTAACAGCAGTTCCGGTTTCATAAATATAATAACCAGTGTTGCTATTTCCTTGCGCCCACCATTCAACATTGAATGCCTCAAGCCAAATTTGAGGACCAGTCTCTAGCGTACCAAAACCCGTCATAACGCCAGGATTTGAGGCAATGCTATAACTTAATTGAGTGGTTGAAACGGCAGTTGCAGTAAACAATCCATTGTATGCCGCTGGAACACAATTATATACTTGCAATTGAGTTGTCTGACCAACCGGAATCCCGTGTGGATTGGTTGTCGTTAAAGTAGCGGTTCCAGCGCTCCATGATGCATTGCTAATATCATAATGAGGGTAAGCATAAGTATCAAGATCAGCAGCAGATGAAATAAATGCTGTAGTCCCAGAAGGAATAGTAGTGCCGCCCATAGAAACAACGGCTGCAGTTTGCTGCAATCGATTGGGTTCAGGGGCAACCGTTTCCGATACGTTCAGTTGAACGATTCGGTTGTAATAAAGGTTGGCAGCCATTGTTTATAACCTCTTAGTTAAAGGAAACAGCGATAGTCTGGCCGCTACCAGGCTTGATAACGATACCGCTAGTGGCTGGGAACTCAATAGAGTAAGTACCAACAGTAGCAGGGATTGCGGCAATTACATTGGCAGTGACAGCGGCAGCAACAGTAGCTGCGTCATTAATAGTGCCAGCAGCAGAGCCAGCAACAACAACGCTAACGCGAACAATAAAGCCAGGAGTTGGCTTTACTACAGTGTTTGCAGTGATGTTAAGTGAACGTCTATTGGCGACAGCAAGTGAAACAGTTTGAAATGGACCTTGTGGCATTTTCGTAACTCCTATGGAACAGTATAAGTAACAGGAAACGGTAAGACTTTTAGGATATATTGTTGAATAGTGTCATATACAGCAGACTGGTTATATGAAACCTCCAATTCAACAAACTTCTGTTGTGCAAGCACGTTAACTTCAGACTGGATATGCTTGCCATCCCGAACTGTAAACCCTACCTTCATAATGCCAAAAGCACCTTCCATAGATGCCCTAGCAATATATTGCAAGTAGTTTTGCACAGTTCTGTTATCAAATCCATAGATAACTAGCTTCACTTTGTCTTTCATAAGTTGCCAAGTTTCTCCGTCTTGAACTAACGGAATTGGCTGAAGCTGGGAAGTTGAGCCTGCATCTACATGACAGACAATATAAGGCGGTGTCAGGTTCTCTGGAACCAGAAAAGATGGATACACTGGCGCATAATTATTCAGTGAAATCCATATTGGCAAACTATTGGAAACAATCGCTGCTTGCGGTAAATCCTGATAATCATTAAGGATCTGTGTACGCATTTCAGGATAAACAGCCTGACCCCTGTAGTGCCAGAGATTAGCCTGTTCATAATAGTTCCCGTGACTTGAAAACGCATATTCAAAATTAGTGTGCTGTCCAATCCACAATGAATCAGGACTAACTTCATTAAAATTATTGATCTGGGTTGGCGTAGTGAATACAACATTCTGATACGCCTTGTTGTAGTCCATTTCCTGTTTCTGATCAGTCTGGTAATGGAACGAACCAAATACCTCAAGCGGATCAGTTAAGAGATCGCGTACCCAAAATACATAACCATCAAATGGAAGCACAACACGCTTGTACAGAATAAACGTAATAAGCTGGTTGTGGCTAATAGCCTGAAGACCAGCCCTTAGAGTTCCCTCTAGCTGGTTATCTGGGAAATTGCCATCTAGATCTAGATTAGGCATTGCTTAACTCCACATCCATCGCTTCCTTGTAAGTACCTGTATCTAGGAAAGAGGGACGGTTAGGGCCACGATAAGGACTGCTTTTACGCCATCTAATGCCCTTTTGTGAGGACACAGTTGGAATATCTGGACCCAAACCATCAAACTTCTTGTCTTCAATACTTTCCTTAAACTCTTTGGCAATAAATCCAATATCCTTTTTGGCCTGATCGGGCTTCATCTCAAGCGTAGATACAAACGACTTAGCCACCTGATCTGCGACCATTTCTTCGTTCATGCCGATAAAGGTTTCCATGACCTTGAATCTTTTCTCAAGATAATGAGCGACCTCAGATACCTGATCACCCTCAAGGTAACTGGTTGGCTGAACACCGAATATAAGCTTCATGCTATACCCAGTAAGCTAAGTGAGCCGAAGTCCTGTGCAATTTGTAAGTAAGTGCGGCCATACGGGGTCTTGAGGTTCTGAAGATTACCAATGGTAAGGTTCTTCATGGCCATAGGAACCGTTAGGCTGGTCTGAGTACCCTCATCTCCGGCGAAGGTAACAACGCCGGAAACGAAAGTGTTTAGCTGATATTTCTGTTGAGCTTGCTTGAAAAAAGTCTGGTTGGCCTGATCAATTCCATATGTCAGAAGGGTGTCGCCAGCCAGATTATAAACCGCAGTGATGTACAGGAACTGTCCTGGTATTTGCGGGATTATCGACAAGAGATCAGTACAGATGTTGATAGCAAAGTTGTAAGAGAACTCAATAGTAGGGCTGTTGTCAGGCAGGATCGCGGTATTGATCCCCATGATGTTCCTAATGAACGATACATATCCCGACAGTGTAGGCCCTTCCATTAACTACCCCTGTTTGCTTGAGAATTTCTGACGAATCAAAGGCTTGTCCTTACGGTCATTTTCCTTTGGCACATCTTCGATAATTTCCAGTTCAACAGCTTCAATGCCACGGCTCAATTCAGGATCCTGCTCAAAGGTCTTGATCATGCCATAGGCAGTTTCTTCCTTTGCGCGCTGTATCTGATTGGATACAATGTCTTCGTTGACTTCTTCAGCCAAACTGAAAACATCAAGGGGCAATGGCTTTTCAGAATAAACCAGGGTTACTTTGTTCGATCCTTTGCCAGCCTTTTTGGCTTCATCGACCGTCAGCATCCCATAACGCTTGTGATGTTCAACAACATAAGAAAAAACTTGGTCACTTACATCACGCAAAACTTGAGCCTGACCACCAGCGGCAATCGGCATATTGAAAATCTTTAGGCTCTCTGGAAGAGTCCAATTAAAAACATAAGGTTGAGTTGAAGTATTAGCTACGAAAAGGTTCATTTTGTTTCCCTGCTATTAAGTTAAGAGCGAAGTCATTATAACCCCGCTCCTAGCTTTTTACTTTAGCTGTAGATCATGCTGATCTTAGTGACACCCTGTGAGCGGATAGCCCAACCTGGGGTAGCACGAATTTCAGACAGGGTAGCCAGCGCACCATCTGGGAGAGGGCTGGTGATCTCACGGGGAGCGGCCATATCAGTCAACTGAAGCGTAGTAGCCTGAAGACCTGGGGTCAAAGATGCGAAAATGTTGGTGTTTGGCTCAGAACCAACAAACGGAACCTTGATTTCAGGAATAACAATCAGGACTGCGTCAGAACCGCCATCGCCTTTACCAATCAGCGTATCGTCGAAACCAAACTCAAGAGAGTCCTCGTTCCATCCGATTACTGATTCAAGCGTACCAGACGTTGAGTTAGAACCTGCACCAGGACGCTGGTACTGAGTCAACTGAACGATGCTGTACTGCCACTGGCCAATGACGCGCTGTGGGCCAAGGATGACCACACGGGCTGGTTGACCAAGCTGGTTCATACGAATCTTGGCAGCAACAACTTGCTGTGCAAGGTACTGTGCCATCTGACCGTTGTCATAAGTAACAACAGTGATGTTACCGAATGAATCAGGTGGAAGGCTGGTAGCGGTAAGGCCAGGAGCATTCAAAAGACCTTCGCCAGTGTTCTGTGAGTTGAAACCGTACAGAAGACCGTTACGAAGACCCTGGTTGATGCCCTGACGCATTGCAAGGCGCTGTGCTTCAGGAAGGCTGAAACCCCAGTTGCTTGCAGCAGCCACATCATGATGATCATAGATGCAACGTGAGCGAAGCAGATAGGTTGGGGTGCTGATCTGAAGTGCGTCAATTGAGCAAGAAGGAAGCTGGTTAGCTACGTTCTGGCTTGCTTGGAACTGTGACTTAACATTCAAACGCTTTATGTATACAGCCAAATCGCCCTGTGACATACGGGGCATGATAGAGCCATTAGGAAGCGCAAGGAACGCACCTGAAGGCTGCTGATACTGCATGATGATTTCAGGCATGGTGTAGCTCGGATGAAGCTGCACGAACCCACTAGTGATATTAGCCATTAGGTGTCTCCTTAGATCAGAATGACAGCAACATTAGAAACAGTGTTCCAAGTTGCAAAGCCAGTTACGCCATCATAAACAACGGTTGCGCCGTTAGTGTTTACGTCAATCAAAGTTGCGGTGAAATCAAAAGTGCCAGCGCCAGCAGCTACAAGCTGTTGATTCGTAGCATCCCAACCCAGCGTCTTTGGATTTTCAGAACCAGCCAAAGCAAGAATTGAACCGGCACACTTAACAACAACACGGTTCTTCGTACCAAGACGAACAAAGTTGAACCCGCCACCAACAGACTGAAGCGGAACCGGAGACTGTGGAGTCGTTGGTGCGCTGTAAACACCGTTGAATACGGAGAAACCAGCAAGGGTATCTGAAACAGTTGCGCGACCAATGATAGAACCCATTGGGGTTGCATCTGGAGTTGCAGGAGGGGTCTTTTCAAATACAGCAATACCACCCCACATTGGGAGGGTTTCGGCTGCGGCTACGATACCAGCGGCAAGCTGGAAACGACCAGCAGGATCGTCCTGCAAGTCACCCTGCCAATAGCCTTGTGACTGTACAGAAAAACCGTCCTGTACGTTGGTCACTACATAAGGATTAAAAGTACTCATTTAAGTTCTCCTTAGACGCGGATGTTGCCACGGAATCTAGCGCCGTTTGAGAACATGTCCATCCATGCTCTTGGGTCGGAATTAGCCGTGGGGGTACGAATCATGCGGCCAGCATCGTCACGGGCTTCAACCATGTGAACAGTGCCTTCAGCAACAGGTGGGGCCTTTGCGTAGTCAAGGCTATCAGCATAGATAGCTTCTTCTACAGGCGAAAACAGAGCGTTGTCCTTGATGCTTCCAACATCAACATCCTTGAAACGAGATGAGAACTTAGCAAAACGTGAAGCAAGACGCTTACGGAATGCGAATACGCTCTCACCCATAACAGGAGCAATGCCAGCAGTTTCACCAAGGGCCATAGCAACAGAGTCAGCGCGTGACTGGGCTTTCGCCATAGCCTCACGATCATCGATACTACGCTCCTTGACAGTTTCCTTTAAACGGGAAAGTTCCAGTTCAAGGGCTTCAATTTTCATGCTATCAGCACGGGCAGAGTCGTCTTTCACTTCCTCTTCCTCTTTAGAGTCGGCCTTATCTTTCTCCTCTTCCTCTTCTTCTTTAGAATCGGCTTTGGAGTCCACTTCGTGATGAGCGCCTTCGATTTCCTCTTTGCACTCTTCTTTCACTTCTTTCTTTTCTTCAGAAGACAAAGACTCATCAGCCTTATCTTCCATAGAATCCGCACAATCCATTTCCTCTTTATCAGAGTCCATTTTGTTGTGAGGCATATCATGCTTTGCATCCACACGGGCATCTAGAGAATCTAGACGCTCAAGGATCTTAGCTAGGAGAGTACTCTCCACGCTTGGGATAGATGAATCATCCATTGTATTTTCCTCAGAAACTAAATCAACACGAACTCCGTCAGGTGCGCCTTTATCCCATACACCTGCGGAGCATACAGCTATATGGTCAATAAAAATTGGGTTTCCTTCAATAAGGACTTGTCCATTCTTTACTGCTGACTTCGATATTGTGACGGCTGGAGAGGTAGATAACTGATTTTCTGTCATCAGCATCGCTGCTTCATCGTCATAAATTCGCGCAATCGTCCATACATCATCGCCCTTTACATAGGGCAGGGAAGAAGTACCAATAATCTGATTGCGGAAAGAATTTGTGTCCAGAAGTTTTGCATCTGGATGTTCCCACAATACTGGGAGGCCGTTGCATCGCGCAAGGAATTCATTGGTTAAATAGTCAGCGGGACTTTTGTGTGCAATCTCACCAGACGCACGTTCAGCCATACCAGTCCCAGTAACCCGTATATCAAACAGATGTACATTACCGTACTTTTGAGGGCTTGGTAATCGTCCATAACGAATATCCTCCATGATCTTGTATTCATGAAAGCCATGGCCATCGACAGACACCTTACGGTTTTCTGCGTCACCGTCAGAATCTGCGCTTACAAATTCCTTACCAACAGATTGGGGTATCCCAAGAGTGGAATGTCCTTCTGCTGCGGCCCACATTGCCTTACGTTGTGGTTCTGATACTGGAGGCATATTAGTATCTCATAGCCAATTATATACCCTTTTTATACTCTATACCCTTATTTGTCAAGCAGTTAAGTGGTATTTCATCTAATTTATATACATAAATAGCAGAACACCTGCAATTAGGTAATTCACCAGGTTGTTCAATTTGATCCTGATATAACTGACCGTCTTTCTTCATTAATCCGTTTTTCAATGCCCAGTTATCTTTGAGAATAATGAATTTGCCGTCAAGATCAAGGTGTTTATGTTCGATTCTATATTTATAACCTGGAACCCTGAATAATGAATGCCAGTAATAACCGATTGCTCCAGCCTCATTCGCAATAATCGAATCAATGTTAGACAACATTTTGCGTGACTGATCATTGGCTAATAGCTTATTTTGCTTATTTAAGTCTTTGGCAATTGGCTTAATTAACTCACGCACTAATTTAACTTTGTTTACTTTAGCGCGGTTTTGGGGGAGTACAGGGACGCTACTAGCCCAGCCAGCGAACCGCTGCATAACGGTCTCCTTAGCCTTCTCCTTGTGGATCTTAGCTAGGGTCCTTGCCGTCATAATGCGATTATCACGTTCATCCTGAAGCTTATAGAGAACTGCCGCTATAACATACGGCGCTACAGAATGACGCTTGAGTAACTTCTTGTTAGACACCTCAGATTCAAAAGTTTTCTTTATCTGGTAAGAAACATTCTGTTGAATATCTAAGTTATCAAGGAAGATACCCATTTGGCCTAATAGCCAAGTAACGTCTTCGCCCATTAGGGCGCGGTCTACAAGTTCATCTACACGCTTGTAGTAGTTCATTTCTTAACTACATTCTCTTTTACACCCTTCATAGAGCGTGGGGCTTTTGGTTTAGGCTCTGTCACTACTTCAGCCTTTGATTTCTGTTGAACACCTGCATCATTTACACCACCTAAATCATCATCCAGACCCAGTTCTGATCTTTCAGCAATGTCATCTGTATCGATTTCAAGTTTATTAGGGAAGAGGGTTTCCATTTCATTGAGGTTTGAGACAACCCACTCAACCAATTGGCCTTTGTTCTCACCGTGCGTCACTCGCTCTAGCGCGTTGAAGACTTGAAGAACTGACTCATAAGAGATCCTTTGGAACTCAACACGTTCCTTCTTAGAAGGCTCCAGAGCCTCTGGCCAGATTGCCTTAAAAGACCGTTTGCATTGCGTGAACCACTCATCATAATTGTCAGTAACACCAGGAAAACGGTTTTTCAGGGCTGCGTGGTAATCAGGGTTCCACGCGACATGCATGACGATATTATCCATAAAGTCATACAGGTTCTTCATATCCAACCTGACACGGTCGATGTAGGAAGAAATCAGTTTCGCGTCTTCTTCGCCCTCTCCGAAGCCTTGTGATAATGCGTCCGAAGTCATAAATTGAGCAGGCATATCCAGAGACAATGCAATCGTCTCCAAGATGTTCATGCGCTGCTTCTGGTAATCCAGATAATGCAGGTCAAGAGACTCAATCGCCTCATCTGGCTTAATAGAAACCGTGTTACCCGTTCTAGCTCCCTTAAGAATATTCAGACGAATGTTCTGCGCGGCCTGCTGGACCCTATCAATAATCGATCCTGGCTGAGAGATCTTAGCGACAAGAACGCCAGATTTCACCATTACCAGGTTATCAGCCACCATTGATTGGAGGTAAGACTGTAGTGGATAGAGGCAACGACTAAAAGCAGAACGCCCAACATAGCCATAAGCTGCATTAGTGTAAGACAGATAGATAGGATTTTCGTAGAGCTGGACATGAGTCCTACTTGCGGAATAGGGCCTGCCTTGGACAGAAATGCGCGAATACTTAAGGAAGTCAGGCCGATTAGGATCAAGAATGCCCACCAAAGAGCCAGCGGTATTAAGAGGATCCAAGCTATTAAATTTGACATCGCCCTTCCAAAGCTCCTGGGGTGAAAGAGGTTCATTAGTGTTCGTGCCATCTGGGGGCATAACGGCCAAGGAACTGATCCCGTAGATTCTTGAAAGCCGGTAACAGTCGGCAACATAGAAATCACAATGGAGAAGATCCCAAGCCGTATTAAAAGCCTGTGCTACAGCGTCAGGCGCTTCCAGCACAATAATCTCCCTGCGCTTATTCATCGCCCTAGAAATAGGAGAATCAATAATCTTCTTCCCTAAAGGATGTGCAGTATAGATTTCCTTACAAACCATATATGAGGGCTGTTCACCAGGAACAATGTCCTGCGCCATCATGATGCTGTATAGCGGAGAACCTTCGTTCAGAGCGCCAGCAACAGCGCCACTCATATTAATTACAGCCATGTTTATTCCTTTTAGAAACCATCAGAATCACCAAGAGCCAGTGAAATACCATACGTGAACGTATCAAGCAAATCATCACTCTTGTTGTCAAACCCTACCCTAAAATTAGTGATCTGGAATAACAACTGATTCCGTTCTCGACCCTTGTGAACAATACGCTTATTGTATGCGTGTTCTGAGAACTTAACCAATCCACGGCAACAGTAAGGGGACACGTTGATTGCCCTCTCAGACTTACCTAGCATGGTCAGTGGACTGTCAATCGCCTGCACCGGAAGACCGTTCCTCCTTGCCTGCTGAATGACAACAGCACCAGAAGCCTTGTCCTCAATAAACGCCCCAGCAGATCCTAACCTTGCACCACACGTTTTCGCGTAATCCTCACATCTCTCAATAACACTGGGCAACCAATCAACTAGGATGGCTCCTTCTATTTGTACCATGTCATAATCAAGAATGATGAGTGGATTACCCACATACTTAGAGTAAGCGAAATAAGTGACAGCAGTAGAATCATGCTTTGCGCCGTCCTTGGTTGCGGTATCAATAACAGCAAATATAGTGTCACAAAATTTAGGATAAGGGACAGGACTCCCGTCAATAAGGAAGGTTTCAACATCGAATTGGTTGGCGTCATCAGGTCTGGGTCGCTGTTGGTACAAGGAACTCCAGTTTCTGGGGGTTTGCATCTTCTTAGCTTCAAGAAGCATCTCCAAAGTATAATACTCAGGCCAAAGCGCCTCACCAACTTTCCTCCCTAAAATATCATCATTCTGCTCACAAATCGCTGGGAAATTAACAACCTCCCAGACCTCTCCTCCTGCACACACAACCTTACCTGATTGACCATGATAATCAGGAGGAAGAATGCGGCCACTTAAATCGTCGGGGTGCCATCGTGTTTGGATAATACATATAGACCCGTTGGGCTTGAGTCTTGTCCTGAAGTCAGCAAGATACCATTCCCAGACCCTATCCCTGACTCCTTCGCTTTCCGCATCTTCTCTTGAGCGGATAGGATCATCGATAAGACCAACGTCAGAACGACGACCAGCAATACCAGCACCCACACCAGCAGCTTTAAATTCTCCACCCCTTTCTGTCTCCCAAGCAGCAACTGCGCGTGAATCCTGCGCGATACCAAAACCAAAAGTTTCATGATACGCAGTAGACTGAACAATCGCCCTTGCTTTCTTGGAAAACCTCTCCGCTAAATCCTGTGTGTGACTTGCACCAATAATGCAATTCTTTTGATTCACACCCAAATAAAAAGCAGGGAAGTGGACAGATGAATAAGTACTCTTGGCATGACCAGGTGGCATAAATACCATCAACCGATCATTCCTCCCGTAAGCTATATCCTCCAGCTTCTCAATAAGTACACGGTGATGACGAGCCGCCTCAATATCAGAAACCAACTTACAGAACTTAGTCAGGTCACGTTTAGACTGCCTCCTGAACAACAGTTCTTTTGCAACTTCAATCTTTGATAATACAAAGTCATCCATGACGGCTACCATTATTCCTCCTGGGAAACCTCTTCTTCTTGCGAAAGAAGACTCAACAATTCCTCTTCAGTGTAATCCCTGATGTCCTTCCCCCTAGATAATATCTCAGTCCTCACAGCGTCAGAATTAGCATCCAAAGCTATTCTCCCTACATGCTGAAGGTCTTTGTGAGTTCTAGCTAATAAAGACAGGTCTCCTAGGGAAACGTCATCTGGATCGGATTCCCATAGAGCCAATCGAGCCGCTACTAAATCACGGATCTTATTCGATATAGCTAAATCCCTCCCATTCAAAATAGCTAACTCTTCCATAATATTGAAGTTATTCGTTTTCATAACCTCCTTCAAAGCTTGGCTCTGAACCATACGCTTTTCCTTAGCCCACTGGTTCCTACGGATCTGCTCCCTCACCGTATCCAATGAAACACGATACTTCTCAACAAGCTGGTTAACCGTAAACTTGCCAGTGACGTATTCCTCTTTCATCTTTGCAAAATCAACCATGGAATACCTCCATCGCAGACTTCATTACATTCAGTTCAACCATGGACTCACCACTGCTCACGCTCCTGCTGACGAATCAAATCATCGTTACGCTTCATCTGCTGGGGAGTCTCAACTTCAAACCCACAAACGCAACGCATGTACTCAAAACATTCCTCAAAAACCGGCCTTAGTTCGCCAGTCTCACAATTGGGACAAATCATAACACTTACCCAGTAACACTAATTTGACCCGACTTTACCCCAGCATTTTCCCTAAGTCCAATTTGTCATATTTTTTTGTCAGAAATTCCATAAACTCAAATCATAAAAACGTGCTTACTGAGTAATCTATGTTGGCTTATCAGTTGGCTAATATTTTTGGAAGAAATTTGGGAAGCCGGTTTTCATGGAGCCTAAAATTAAATATGTGAAATATTTTTTTGATGTGAACCATAGCAACCACCCATCTACACGTCCTTTTGACCCACCCACACACGGCCTCACTAGCACGGCTGCGAAGCCCACTATGGCGTGATTGCCTGGTATGCACGGCGGTGATGGGGTAATTATGCTTGCCACTAACACTGTGACACACGGGGGCAATAACAAGGGGAAGGCATACACTAGGGGATAGATAGCATCAGTGATGATTGATCTATCTGAGATGCTGAAGCTAGCTGATGGAAGCATCACACACACTAGGGATAGCTACACTCACTATCTACACTCATACGCTATCTATCATCCACTACATGGATTAGTGTCTATCCCTATACAAGAAGGGAAGAGGTTTACCAGGATAGGATGAGGGGCTTTCCAGGGACAGGGACAATCAGCGAGGGGGTCAATTCAGCGGGTCATAATTAAAACGGCAAGAAACGAACGGCACCGCACTATCAATCCAAAGGAATAAATAATCCGCTATCCCTTGCCATGACTGACATTATACGCGATAGACTGAAATCTTTCAGGATTGCGCTACCTGTGTGCTGCGCTTTCACAGCAATCACAAAAAATAATCCCAAAAAAAGCATAAAAAGATGATCTAGCCTATTGTAATACTGAGTGATGCTCAGTAATATAGACACACGTTCCAGAGAGAACGGCACACCTAAAGAGAGATACAAAAATGATTACAGCTATCGCAATCCATGCATTACTAGTGATCGGTTCACTAGGGATCCTTTACGGTGAGGCCGTGATACGTCACGAAAAGCGCTTGCCAGTGATTATTACTTCACTTGCACTAGTCGCCGTTAACGCTTCAATTTACTTTATTTAATGAGGATCTAACAATGGTTAAATTATCAGTAACCTCCAAACTCGACGGAATCCGTTCATGGTCGCTCCAGGCCCGTGATACTTGCCCTGGCGCAATAGGCGCCGATGCATGTAAAGGCTGCTATGCGACACAGGGTAATTACCGTTATCCCAACGTCAAAGCGCCAAGGATCGAAAATCGGGAAGACTGGAAGCGTGATGAATGGGAAAACGACATGGTCAAGGCTTTGGACTCTGACCGCTATTTTCGATGGTTTGATTCGGGAGATGTTTATTCACTAGCTCTTGCGGAAAAAATCCACTCTGTGATGGTTCGCACACCATGGGTCAAGCATTGGATCCCGACTAGAATGGGCAAATTCTCTAAATTCGCGTCGATCCTTTCACAGATGCAATCACTGCCTAATGTTATGGTACGTTTTTCTTCTGATTCCATCATTGGCGAATATGACGATCGTCATGGATCAACCATCTTCCCAACAATAGCGCACGTCACGGAAAACGCCAAGCCTTGTTTGGCCTATGAGAATGCTGGAAAGTGTAACGGCTGCCGGTCATGTTGGGATAAATCAGTCACCGTCATTGGATATATCGCACACGGTAAAACAATGCTTAAACATGTTCGCATTGCAATGGAATCAATCTCATGAACAATCAAGAGATAATCGAATTTTACAACACCCATTTGAACATTACTCTTTCCGAATTATCGCGTATCACTGGAAAATCCGTTCAAGAGCTTAAAAAAATATTGCTGAGGTCTTAATGATGGATAATTTAAGTAATTATCTCGCTATTTATCAAGGTAGATATCTTGAAATAAAGGCCAAAACATCGAATGAGGCAAAACAAAAAGCTTTTAAAAAGTTTACTGCTACAAGCTTAGATGATGTCGAGATTCATTTGACTGACGTCGAATATGACCCGTACTATCTGACAGCCGTCACATATGACCCTTATTACTTTTAATGATTATCTCT
>Ga0304729_1001539_pt1 | contig 15020 bp, 13 predicted proteins | sample C_131016_MF_Meta_FD_190475 | JGI IMG/M metagenome (GOLD analysis project Ga0304729, IMG submission 190475) | Freshwater microbial communities from Lake Croche, Canada to study carbon cycling - C_131016_MF_MetaG (v2) (version 2) | ecosystem: Environmental > Aquatic > Freshwater > Lake | place... | reverse complement strand
TGATTCAAAGCGTTAGCAACTTCTTGCTTATCAACTTTGCTTACGATATCGAATGATGAATCTGCCATGAGAGAATTCTAATCCTTTGCCTTTACTCGAGTGGTGCTTGAACGAACAACAAGTTCAACTGGCCAGTCAACAACCATTTCAGCATCTTCATCTGGGTTATCTAACATCTTCAGAAGAGTTTTAACTGAAAGTTCTGCTTGACCGGTGACATTTTGGTCAATAGTTGTGATTCCAAAGAATTCAGCCAGTTCGTGATTGTCAACTCCAACAATAGAAACATCTTCAGGAACAGATAACCCTAAATCTTTAGCAGCCAACATTGCACCAACTGCCAATTCATCAGAAGAAGCAAAGATGGCAGTTGGTGAGTTGTGAGGATCACCGAGCAATTGCTTTGCAGCTGAATAACCTTCGCTGATTGCATACTTAGCAACCTGTTTATACCAAGCAGCTCTAGGTTCAATGGCAGCAAGCTTTAGTGCTGTTTCATAACCTTCGCGACGCTCATCAAAAACACTGAACATTTTCTCATCGGTAGAACTTCCACCGATCATTGCTATTTGAGTGTGACCCATAGCAATTAGATGTTCGGTGGCTAATCTTCCAGCAGCTAAGTCGTTGATGGTGATGCAGTGAGCTCCTTCAAGAAGTCCACCTACCGAAACAATAGGTTTGTTCACTTTGTTTAGTGCAGCCATCTCTTCATCGGTCATCTTCACTGCAATACATAAAACCGCATCGAAACGTTTTCTTGGTAGCGAGTTAGTGAACACCGATGCCCGGTGTTCATCGCCTGAAGAAAGGTTATAGAGGGTTACGTCGTAACCAGCTTTAACTAATTCACGGTCAATGGTTTCCAAAGCAGTTGAGAAGAACCAGCGATCAACGTAGGGAACCACAACACCGATGTTTCTGGTTCGGCCGGTTACTAAGGTGTATGCGGAGGAGGATGGAACATAACCGAGACGGTTAGCAACTTCTTGAACTAGCTCTTTGGTCTCCGGGGAGACATAGTCTTTGCCGCTTAGAGCACGAGAAACTGTTGCAGTTGAAACACCTGCTTCTCGAGCAACATCAATAATTCCAGCCATGCTTCACAGCTTTCTGTTTATGGGCTATGTAAAAGGTTATGTAATAAACAGTCTAAAAATCTATTTTCAGTTGATTTCCAGATAACACCTGATAACGATTTACAGAACCCCAAGTAATCTCAGGTGTTTTTTCGCTCTGGATTTCGGGTATTCTTATTTGGCACCCGTTCGGCTGATTACAGGCGGCCGGGAGCACTGGCTAGTTACCCAAGCGGCCAAAGGGATCTGACTGTAAATCAGCCGGCTCAGCCTTCGGGGGTTCGAATCCCTCACTAGCCACAAAACCCCAGCCCTCCACAGCTGGGGTTTTTGCCTTATCGGCCCATACTTTATCCTTGCCCTAGGAGCTTTCAAAGAGTTGGTGGTTTTAGGCAACAGTGGTGAGCCTTTAGGCAAGATTCAGGTAACCCGTGTGGATGTAGTGAGCTTTGATAAAGTGCCAGACGAATTTGCCTTAGCTGAGGCAGAAGGGGATCTTTCTGGCTATGACTTTCGAGTCAGCCACAGTAAGTTTTGGACTTCGTGCGGTTTCCAAGTAACCCCTGAATCTCAAGTGGTGTTGGTCTATTTTGATCTAATGGCTTGAGCTAAGAATCAGGGGTGTGAATTTAGTTAGTTGGAATAGTTCTATTTTGGAAGCACAAATAAGTAATGCCCGGTATTGCTACCGGGCATTACTTTAACCGCTTATCTTGTTACAACTTGATCCAAACTGTTTGATCGTGCTCTAGTTCACCTTCGACAGTTAGGTCGTGTTGGGTGGTGGCTAGGATTTCACCAGCTGGAATAACTACAGGGTTACCTTCGAAGTTTGAAAGAACTAAAACTCCGTTGTTGATATAAGCAAGAGAAGATTCATCCATGAACTCTGGTGCCCAACGGAATTCACCGTTACCCATGTCGAATGCTCTGCGTTCTTTGAGGATTCGCTTATAAAGTTCAAGAGTTGAACCTGGGGTTCCTTCTTGTTCACTTCTTGCATATCTTCTATATGAATCTGGTTGAGGTAACCATGATTCACCGGTTGTTGAGAAACCGTTTGAAGCGTTAGCTCCAGCTTCCCAAGGAAGTGGAACACGGCAACCATCGCGACCAACTCTTTCACCTTTGGTTCTAAAGAAGGTTGGATCTTGACGGTACTTGTTATCTAGTGTTGTGTGTTCTGGTAGACCTAGTTCTTCACCTTGGTAAATGTATGCTCCACCAGGAAGGCCTAGCATGAAAGCAGATGCTGCTCTAGCTCTTCTCTGACCTCTTGCTTCATCTGGTTGTTCATAGTTAGGACCAACACCATCACCTTGACGTGGGATTTGGTTATAAGCCATACGGGTTGCGTGACGGATTACGTCGTGGTTTGAAAGCACCCAGGTTGATGGAGCACCAACAGCACCAAAGACTTCTAGAGATTCGGTAACAACCTTCTCTAGCTTTTCTTTGTTCCAAGGAGTTTCTAGGTAACCAAAGTTAAATGTTTGGTGATACTCATCTGGTCTAACCCAACGTGCCATACGAGATAGTGGGTGCACCCAAGCTTCAGCACACATAACCCTGTCATCGTATTCATCGAGGATTGCTCGCCAACGGCGAATAATGTCGTGAACTCCTGGTTGACCCCAGAAAGGATTTTCTTTTTCTAGACGTGCAATAAGTTCATCTTCTGATTCTTCAGTCTTAACATCATCAGGTGAATCTTGACCAGACATTGTTGAGGAGTGATGAATAACATCAGGTAGTCCATCGACCTTGATCATTCCGTGAGCTACGTCAATGCGGAAACCAGCTGCACCTCTGTCCAACCAGAAACGTAGAACAGAATCAAACTCTTCAACTACTTCTGGATTCTCCCAGTTGAAATCTGGTTGTGATGAATCGAAGATGTGTAAATACCATTGCCCTGGTGTTCCATCTGCTTCGGTAATTCTTGACCATGCGTTACCACCGAAAACTGATTCCCAGTTGTTTGGAGGTAGTTCACCGTTCTCACCTTTACCATCACGGAAAACGTAACGGTTTCTTTCAGCTGAACCCGGTGCTGAGTGAAGAGCTGCTTGGAACCACTTGTGCTGATCACTTGAATGGTTAGGAACTAGGTCAACGATGATGCGAAGACCCAGGCTCTTGGCTTTAGCAACAAGGTTGTCAAAGTCTTCAAGGGTTCCAAATAGAGGGTCGATGTCTTTGTAATCAGAAACGTCATAACCGGCGTCTTTCTGAGGGGATTTGAAGAATGGGCTAAACCAGATGGCATCTACGCCTAGTTCCTTGAGAACGTGCATTCTTGAAGTAACACCCTGAAGATCACCCATTCCATCGCCATTGCCATCGGCAAAGGAGCGAGGGTAGATCTGATAAATAACACTGGTGCGCCACCATTCCGCGTCTTTACGGGGCTTGGCGAGGATAGCTGAAGTAGGCATAGACATAATTTCCAAAATACTTTATATGTTCGTTAAGAAACACGTTGTTTATCATTCTGTAATCGTTTGCAGAAAAAGCCTCTTTTTTCATGAAAATTACACAAACAAGATCAGGTTTGAGCTTTGGAAAACATCCTTATTCCTTACAAATAAAGGGATGCAGGGAGATTGGACTAATTTTGGGTCAATATCTTTACAAGACCGTTATCGTGTAAGCGGTTTCACATTTGACTAAATACGTGTTTCTTTGGCTTACTTGTATCAGCACATCCGTGCTAACTCAATATCGATATGGAGAGTAAATGTTTTCAATGAAGAAAGTAGTAGGCCTTGCAGCCGCTGTTGGTCTTCTTGCAGCTGGTGTTGTTTCAACCCCTGCTGATGCAAGATCAAAGGCAGCTCCAAAGGACCTAACAGTTTGGGCTGACAGCAACCGTGCTGCAAACCTAACTAAAGCAATCGGCGCATACGCTGACCAGACCGCTGGTGACTATGTTGCTGGTTACAAGATCAAGGTTGTTGGTTACAACGACTTCGACGCTCTAAAGACCGCTCTAGACAACGCAACTGCAGCTAGCGGCCCGGACATCATTCTTGGTGCAAACGACTGGGTTTCAACTGCTGCTAAGTCAGGTAAGTTGGCACAGTTCACATTGTCATCATCAGCAGCTAAGAACTTCACCACAAACCAGTTGGGTGACCTAAGCTACGGTGGCAAGTTGTACGGTGTTCCTCTAGACATCAACAACGTTGCTATGTTGACAAACGATGATCTAACCACCGTCCCAACTAGCTTTGGCGAAATGGTTAACTTCTACAAGGCCAACAAAGACTCACTAGGTCTAACCCGTGGTTTCTGTATCACTGGTGGTGGAATGAGCTGGGCTGCAGCAGGTGTGCTATCAGCACTTGGTGGAGCTCCTTACGCTATGTCAGCTGGAAAGGCTAAGACTTCAGGTCTTCCTTTCACAGTAAAGACTTTCGTAGACAACGTTAAGGCTCAATTGCTAAACGTAGATGGCACTCCTAACGGTTTCTTCACCGACAGCGATGCTGCCTGTGCAGATGACTTCAAGGCTGGCCACGTTCCTTACGCAATCATTGGTAACTGGGACTGGAAGAACTATGTTGCTGAAGGCTTCGACATGACCAAGATCTCTTGTGTTCCTGGTATCAAGGTCGGTTCTTGTGGTGCTGGTTTCGGTTCTGTTTCAGGTGCATTGCTAACTAGCTTTGCTGCTGCACAGGGCGACGACAGCGCTGCTAAGTCATTCTTGAATGACTTCTTCGGATCAGCTCAAGGTGCTGCAAGCTACGAGAAGTACGAACAGCGTCCACCAGCCAACAAGGGTGCTGCAACAATTGCATCTCCTGCTCTAAAGGGCTTCGGTCTAGCTGCTTCTAAGGCATCTATCCCTCAGCTTGGTGGATTCCTATCTCCTAACGGAGTTGTAGACACAACTGGTCTGATCCTTGGAACCAAGGCAACCCCAGGAACTAAGGGTGCGAAAGTACCTTCATACTGGGATGCTCTACCTGCACTTTGGACTGCGTTGCTTTCAAGCGACGTAACCAAGCGTCAGGATCCAACAGTTGCAGCAACTAAGTTCGCTAACATCATGGCAGCCAACGCATCATCAGCTGATGCTAAAGGCACCTACTAAAGCGACTAGTAGTTAATCTGCTCTAATTTAGAGGGGTCGGCGGTTTTTCCGCCGGCCCCTTTGAATAGCAAAAAAGTTTTGTAAAGTTATAAAAGGTTAAACAAGGGAGTTCCGTTGAGGCTATTAAAAGGCGCAAGAATCGCAGTGATCTTCAAGATCATTTTCGTTTCTCTATCGCTCACCATTCTTGGTTACTTGATGGAGGCAGCAATCCTTGTAAAGGATATTCAAATAGGAATTTTCCTTGCTGTTTCGATGGTGCTGATTGCACTTATCTACTTCACACGTATTTCAGTCCCGATGAAGTTTTTCCTTCCGGGTCTACTACTTCTAACAACCTTCGTTGTTACACCGATCGTTTACACAGTTTCGATGTCGGTATACCAGTTCAAGACTGGAAACATTATTTCTAAACCTGAAGCCTTAAGCATGCTTCAGAAAGGCGACACCTTCGCTCAAGTTCCAGGTGAAAAGCAATACGACATGAAGCTCGGCTGGTGTGACGAGAAGTATGGAGATCCTAAGAAGGTTGCTGAGGCTCCAATATGTGCTCTAGTTAGTTACTACCCGGACAACATATATTTCTTGACCACTGCTACAACACTTACTCCTCTCACCAGAGATCGCATCATCTTTAATAAGGTAGGGCTTCCAGCCGATGTGACAAAGGTTGGGGCAAAGGCGACCTGGGAACCGTTCTACGACGACGAGTATGCCACTTTCGACAAGACCATTCTTTCAACTAGATTTAAGGCTTCTAAGCCTGGAACCTTCATGAAAGCAGAAGGCTATAGCGTTATGGCTGTTTACGCAGCGCGTATCGTTTACAACGCAAAGGCCGACAGTTTCACAGATATCAAATCCGGTGCTGTTTATAAGGACAATGGTCGAGGCAACTACGCTAACGTAGCTGATCCATCAGACAAGATGTATCCAGGTTGGCGTGAAGTTATTGGTATTGAAAACTTCATATCACTTGTGAATGATCCTTCCGTTCGTGAACCTTTGATTGCAGTATTTATTTGGACCATGATTTTCGCGGTCACAACTGTGGTCACTCAATACGCACTTGGCTTGTTGATTGCATTAACTCTGCACACGAAGATTCGGGGTCGTTGGATTTACCGAAGCATCATCATCCTGCCCTATGCCATGCCTAGCGTTATGAGCATTATGATTTGGGCGGGTATGTTGAATACCGACTTCGGTGCTATCAACAACCTGATCGGTTTGATAGTTGGTCACCCAGTTAAATACACCTGGCTTTCTGATCCGAACCTTGCTCGAGCATCGGTGCTCTTAGTTAATCTCTGGTTAGGTTTCCCATACTTCTATCTAATCTCTACGGGAGCTTTGCAGGCCATCCCTTCTGAACTAACGGAAGCGGCTGCAATTGATGGTGCTTCTGGCGGGCAGATTTTCAGAAAGATCACATTCCCGTTATTGATGCAGATGTTATCTCCACTTTTGATTTCATCCTTCGCTTTCAACTTCAACAACTTCAACCTGATTTACCTGTTGACCGGAGGTGGTCCACGAGATGTGCTTTCTGGTCAATCCGCTGGTGCAACAGATATCTTGATTAGCTACACCTACAACTTGGCTTTCACCAAGGGAACCCAAGACTTCGGCTTGGCTAGCGCGGTATCGATTGTGATCTTCGTGGTAGTCGCTGGTATTTCACTTTATGGAATTAAACGTTCAAAGGTATTGGAGAGTTTCCTATGATATTCATCAAATGGGTCATAACTAAAGCTTGGCGTCATGCTATTGCTTGGGCTGTGTGTTTCTTTGCTCTGTTCCCCCTATACATGATTGTTTTGACGTCATTCAAGAAGACAACTTCTTTGCAGGTCGGTTCGTTTATTCCAACTGGCTTTTCATTCAAGAACTTCGATAGCCTGCTCACCAACCCGAACGTGCCTTTCTTGACCTGGGTTACTAACTCAATTTGGGTGGCAGGTTTTGTTGCTGTGGTTTCTGTCTTCGTAGGTGCTGCCTCTGCATTCGCCTTTAGCCGTCTTCGTTGGTTTGGAAAGAAGGCTGGAATCCAGCTACTTCTTTTGATTCAAATGTTCCCTGCGGTTCTTGCCCTTTCAGCTGTTTATTCGATCATGGATCGTGTTCACAGCTTCGCCCCAAGTATTGGTCTTGGAACCATCGGTGGTCTTGTTTTGGTTTACCTCGGTGGAGCTATGGGTGTGAACATCTGGCTTCTCAAAGGCTTCGTGGATTCCATTCCCATGGAACTAGACGAAGCGGCCAAGGTTGATGGTGCTAGCCCTATGCAGATCTACTGGAGAATCTTCTTACCTTTAGCTTCTCCGGTTCTAGCAGTGGTTTGTCTGCTTTCGTTTATTGGAACTTTCAACGAGTATATTTTGGCGAGCTTGTTCCTAACTGACCCTAACCAGCAAACACTTGCTGTTGGTTTGCATGGATTTATTGGTGGTCAGTTTGAACAGAACTGGGGACCTTTCGCAGCCGGTTCTTTGCTAGCTTCGTTGCCTATTGTGGTGCTGTTCCTATCGCTACAGAAATACATCGTCAATGGTCTTACCGCTGGTGCGGTGAAGGGTTAATGGCACTCAATCTGCCAATAGCGCTTTACCCACACCACGATGGTTCTGCTTTATACGTTCCTAACCAAAAGCCAAAGCTGCTTGAGAAGGTAAAGCTTCGGATTCGTATTCACAAAGCTTTAGGCAAGGTGAAATCCGTTCGAGTTCGCTTTAGTGAATCAGGTGAAGCTTTCCCAACACCACCGGCTAAATTACTTTCAACTTCTGATGGCTGGTCTTGGTTTGAAGCAGTAATCGTGATGCACAACCCATACATGAACTATCGCTGGTTTATTGAGATGGCTGATGGTTCAAGTTACTGGTTGAATGCCAGAGGTCTGAGCATTCTGGAACAACCCGATGTTGAAGATTTTAGAATTAACACTTTCTCGTCTGCTCCTGACTGGGGCAAGAGCGCTGTGATGTATCAGATATTCCCTGATCGCTTTGCTAGATCTGCTCATGCGGATAAGCACAAGACACCTAGCTGGGCCCTGCCACGAGCTTGGGGAGACAAAGTTATCGCTTCGGGACCTGGAACCAGTGAGCAGTTCTTCGGTGGAGACATCTATGGAATAACTGAGCACCTAGATCACCTAAAGGATTTAGGCGTGACGCTTATTTATCTGACTCCGGTTTTCCCAGCTCGTTCTAATCACAGATACGATGCCAGTAGTTTCAGTGAAGTGGATCCACTTCTTGGTGGCGATAAGGCACTTATCAAGTTGGTTGAGGCAGCACATAAAAAAGGCTTCAAGGTTATTGGCGACCTAACCAGTAATCACTCTGGTAATGCGCACGAGTGGTTCAAAGCTTCTTATAAAAAGCCTGGGGCTAAAGAATCTGAGTATTACTACTTCAGTAATAAGAACAAAGATTATGACGCTTGGTTTGGTGTTCCATCGCTACCTAAATTCAATTGGAATTCGAAAGAGCTTAGAAAGAAATTTATTTCTGGGAAGAATTCGATTGTTGCCAGATGGATTAAGAAGCCTTTCAACATGGATGGTTGGCGCATCGATGTTTCAAACATGACCGGTCGCATTCGCGAAGAGGACATGTATATGGAGCTTCAAGTTCTCATTCGGGAATCTATGCAGAAGATCAACAAGAACACGATTCTGCTAGGTGAATACACCGGTGATGCTGCCTACCAAATCCAAGGTGAAGGTTGGCACGGGGCTATGACCTACTACAACTTCACTAAACCGGTTTGGCGTTGGTTCTATAACACTGAAGTGAAAGCAGAAGCTGGTTTCTTAGGTATTGGTAGAACCAAGATCTCTGGAACAGAGATGGTGAAACAGCATCTAGATTTCGCAGCAGGGTTCCCCTGGCATGTTCGTCTTCACAACATGAATCCTTTGGACACCCACGACATCCCTAGATTCAAAACCTTCACAATGCCTGGTGCTCAACGAGTTGCAGCTGGTATGCAGTTCACCTTCCCAGGTATGCCAGTAATTTGGGCAGGAGACGAGTTTGGGCTTGATGGCGGTAATGGTGAGGAGTCCAGAACTCCTATCCCTTGGAATAACGAGCGTCCTAACGATAAGTCGATGCTTGCTGACTACAAAGCTTTCTCCAAGATCCGCAAAGAGAACAGTGCTCTGCATGATGGGTCGATGCGCTTTGTTTATGTTTCAGATGAGCTGATTGCTTATGTTCGAGAGAACAAGAAGCAGAGCATTCTGGTGGTTGTTTCCAGAGGTGAAGACCCTAAGGCCACTATTCCGTTGGATGCTGTTGCTGGAATAAGAAGGGCTAAATCACTCTTTGGTGAAGGCAAGCTAAAGGTGATTGGCAAAGAGGTTCTTTTGCCAACCGAGCCTATGTCAATCAATATTTGGGCTTTACCTGCCACTAATTCAGACGATTTCGTAGTGGTCTCGATTGCCTAAGGTTTGCCTAGCCTAGGTGGCTAGTGGTAATCTTCATTAGTGCCTTGGGCTGTTTCTAACCTTGGTCACGCCCCGATAGCTCAGTGGTAGAGCACTTCCATGGTAAGGAAGGGGTCGACAGTTCAATCCTGTCTCGGGGCTCTGCGGCGGGGTAGCTCAGGTGGTTAGAGCACACGGCTCATAATCGTGGTGTCGCGGGTTCGAGTCCCGCCCCCGCTACCACGCAAAACCTGTCAAACTTAAGGCATGGTTAATCCAAATGTTCAGGGTAAGAAATACCCAGAGACCGATCCTTATCTTGTTGGTCGTGAAAGGATTCGTGAGTTTGCTAACGCAGTCTTCTCAACCAATCCTGTGAATCACGATGTGTTTGCAGCTCAGGCTGCTGGCTACACAGATCTGGTTGCTCCACCAACTTTTGCCGTTGTGATTCAGGAGCGTTCACTTCACACAGTGCTAGCTGATCCTGAAGCTGACATAGATTTTTCTAGAGTAGTTCACGGTGATCAAAGATTTATTGCTAACCGCGCAATCGTTGCCGGAGATGAACTCACTTCTGTGCTAACTGTTGCTTCAGTTAAATCTTTGGGTGCTCACTCGATGATTACTTTCGCTACCGAAATCTTTGATGCAAACAAAGAGCTTGTCTCAACAGCCATCAGCACACTAGTAGTTAGAGGTGGCGAATAATGGACATCCTTTCTTTAGAAGTTGGCCAAGAGATTGGTTCAAGAACTTTTAGTTTCACCAGAGATTCACTAGTGAAATACGCAGGTGCTTCAGGAGATTTCAATCCGATTCACTACCGTGATGACTTTGCTAAGTCAGTTGGCCTTGATGGTGTTCTTGCTCACGGAATGCTAACCATGGGAGCAGCCGTTCAGGTTGCGGTTGACTGGATCGGCGACAGCGGGAAAGTTATTGACTACGGAGTTAGATTCACTAAGCCGGTTTTTGTTCCAGCTGATTCTCTAGCTGAAGTTATTGTCACTGGGAAAATTGGAGCTATTGATCTAGAGAACAAAACTGTTCGAGTTGATCTAACGGCGAGTTGTTTAGATGTTGCTGTGTTGGGTAAAGCTCAGGCAGTTGTGAAATTCTAATAATGAGCTCACTTTCTAATCTCACAACCATGCGAGTTGGTGGTCAACCGAAAGCTCTTTTGGTTGCATCAAATCATGCTGAGCTTTTAGCTGGGGCAGTGAAGTTGTGGGCTGAAACTGATAACTGGGTTGTCTTAGGTGGCGGATCAAACATTGTTTTCGCTGATGATGTCAGTGACCTATCTGTGTTGTTGGTTCAGAGCAAAGGGATTGAAGATCTAGGTTCTGGCAGGGTCAGAGTCCAAGCGGGTCAAGACTGGAATGAGTTTGTGCTCTATGCCTGCAATAAGGGTTGGGCTGGGATTGAGTCGTTAGCTGGTATTCCAGGAACCGTTGGTGCAGCTCCCATTCAGAACATCGGTGCTTATGGTCAAGAGGTTTCAACGGTAATTACTTCCCTTGAATTCCTTGACTATAAAACCAGTGAATTACAAATTCTCTGCAATGAAGACTGCTCTTTTTCTTATCGAGATAGTTCTTTCAAACAAGGCAAACAAGGTGTTATCACCTGGGTTGAATTCCAATTCGGTGAAGAAAGTTCACACTCATTACTAACCAAAGCCAGCGATGTGATTAGCCAAAGAACAGCTAAGGGAATGGTTTTAGATAGTGAAGATCACGACACTTGGTCCTGTGGTTCTTTCTTCACTAACCCAATTGTTAGTGAAAGCTTTGCAAGAACACTTCCAACTGATGCCCCACAGTGGGAAGTTGATAATGACCTGGTGAAACTTTCAGCAGCATGGCTAATTGAAAATGCTGGTTTAGCTAAAGGGTTTAGGTTGGGTAATTCTGAAGCTGCTATTTCAAATAAGCATGCACTTGCTATTACCAATAGAGGAAATGCAACAGCAGAGCAGGTTTTAGAACTAGCTAGATTTATTCAAACTCAGGTTTCAAATAAGTTCGGAATCAATTTAGTTCCAGAACCTAACCTGATTGGTTTCTAGAACTTAGTAACAGCAAGGGTTATTGCAAGGCTGAACATCACAGCTGCAATAAAGATATCCAGTGCTTTCCAAAACATCGGTTTACTAACCAACACAGATGCTTTGCTTGCTCCAAAACCTAAAGCAAAGAACCAAATGAAACTTGCTGAAACAGCACCAAGTGCAAACAGCCAGCGGTTAGCTGAGAAAGTGTTTGCAATAGATCCCAAGAAGATGATGGTGTCTAGATAGACGTGAGGGTTGAGAAACGTGAGGGCAAGTGTGGTCACAGCAGATTGTTTCAAAGTAGTCATCGGTTTGTCGGCTGCTTGAAGTGATTCTGGTTTTTTCAATCGATTTATCGAGCTAGACCCATACCAAACTAGGAATCCAACACCCAGCCATCTGATAACTTCAATCAGCACCGGTATCGCTGTGATGAGAGAGCCCAGACCTAGAACACCTAAAGTAATCAGCAGTGCATCACTGAATGAACAGATCAGAACGATTGCCAGGATGTTCTTTCGAAGCAAGCCTTGTCTTAGAACAAAAGCATTCTGAGCACCGATAGCAACAATGAGAGAAAACCCAGTTGCTAGGCCCGCAAAGATAACGTTCATGGGTTTAAGGGTAATGGCTTGACCCTAGGGGCACTTAGTTTAGGTAGGCTTAAAAGGTGAACGAATTTCCTAGAATCTCTCATCGAATCGGCTCTATTGCAGAATCAGCAACCCTAAAGGTTGATGGCAAGGCTAAGGCTTTGCAGGCTGCTGGTAAACCCGTCATCTCTTATGCAGCGGGTGAGCCAGATTTCCCAACCCCAGCTCACATTGTTGAAGCTGCTGTGATTGCCGCTAGAGATCCTAAGAACCACCGCTACACACCAGCAGTTGGTCTGCCAGAACTTCGTGAGGCTATTGCTCACAAAACCAAGATTGATTCAGGAACTGAAATAACTGCGGCTCAGGTGGTTGTCACTAACGGTGGTAAGCAGGCTGTTTATCAAGCGTTTGCAACCTTGCTTGATCCAGGTGATGAAGTTTTGATGCCAACCCCGTTCTGGACCACCTACCCTGAGGCTATTCATTTAGCTGGCGGTGTTCCAGTTGAGGTATTTGCTGGCTCTGACCAGAACTATTTGGTGACCGTTGATCAACTTGAGGCTGCTAGAACCCCTAGAACTAAAGTTCTATTGTTTGTTAGCCCATCAAACCCAACCGGTTCGGTTTATTCTCGTGAAGAAGTTGAGGCTATCGGTAAATGGGCTTACGAGAATGGCCTTTGGGTTATTACCGATGAGATCTACCAGAACCTGACCTATGACGGTCTAAAGGCTTATTCAATCACCGAAGTGGTTCCAGAGCTAGTCGATCGAACCATTATGGTCAATGGTGTCGCTAAGAGCTATGCCATGACTGGTTGGCGTTTGGGCTGGATGGCAGGTCCGCTAGATGCCATGAAAGCAGCAGCCAATCTTCAATCCCACCTATCTTCAAACGTCTCTAACATCAGCCAGAGAGCGGCCATTGCGGCTCTAACCGGGCCTCAGGACGAGGTTTTGGCTATGCGTGAGGCTTTCAACCGCAGAAGACTGATAGCAGTTGACGAACTGAACAAGATCCCTGGCTGGCTAGCGCCAACCCCACAGGGTGCTTTCTATGTTTATAGCGATGTCACTGGTCTTTTGGGCCGTGAATGGGGCGGAAAGCTTATAAACACTAGCCTTGAGCTCTGTGACTACATCCTGGACACTGCTGAGGTGGCCCTGGTTCCAGGTGAAGCGTTCGGTCCTTCAGGCTATGTTCGGCTGTCTTATGCTCTAGGGGATGGACCGCTGGTTGAGGGTATTCAGAGGCTCCAAAAGCTCTTCAGCTAGGAACTTTCCCTTTGCATTTAGGGGATTTCGCCGATAAACTCCTAAGAGGTAGTTTGACAACTGCCCGAAGCCTAATCTGGCAAATTAATCAATTTACTTTTGATAGTTAGCCTTTGCCGGCGGAACCCTTTTAGGGCAGTGGCTCAATTGGTAGAGCAGCGGTCTCCAAAACCGCAGGTTGCAGGTTCGAGTCCTGTCTGCCCTGCAAGTTAGAGCAATTGTTCTAATGAAGTTAAGAAGTTTGAGGAAGAGAAATGTCAGAAGAACTAGAACAGCCTTCAGAAGATCTCGTAGAGAGAGCTAAGGTGAACCGTGCTGCTGCACGTGGCTTCATCGGTCGCATCATTCTTTTCTTCAACCAGGTGATTGCTGAATTAAAGAAAGTTAATCGCCCAACCTTCCAAGAGCTTCGCAACTACACAGGAGTTGTTCTAGGTTTCGTAGTTGTAGTTATGGCAATTATTTTTGGCCTTGATTTCGTTTTCGGTAAGGGAATCATTTGGCTTTACACATTCTTCGCAAGTAAATAAAAAAGGATAAACAGCGTGACTGATTTTGATTCAGAACAGAACCCGCTTGAAGGCGTAGACCTTGAAGTGGAGTCGTCAGACTATGCAGAGACAGATCCTGCATACATCGATGACACTAACGCTGACGAGCCTTCAGCTGAAGAGTCAGCCCTACACATCGAAACTGATGTTGAAGTAGCAGCTGAATCTGAAACTGCTGCAGCACAGGACATTGCTGATGCAACAGTTGATGAAGATCCTTATGCTGCGTTCAAGAAAGAACTTTCTGCACAACCAGGTAAGTGGTACATCATTCACTCTTACGCAGGTTACGAGAAGCGCGTTAAACAGAACATTGAAAACCGTAAGCTAGCCGTTACCGGTGGTGATGACATTTTCCAGATTGAAGTTCCTATGGAAGAGTCAATCGAAATCAAGAACGGTCAGCGCAAGCTAGTTACCAAGGTTCGTATCCCTGGTTATGTTTTGGTTCGTATGAACATGAACGAAGACTCATGGTCGCTAGTTCGTGGAACACCTGCTGTTACCGGCTTCGTAGGTCACAGCGAATACCCAAGCCCACTGCGTCAGCAGGAAGCTTTCGACATGTTGAAGACTCTTTACGTTCTACCTGAAGAGGCTGCTGCTAAGGCTGCAAACAAGAACCAAGGTGGCAAGGCTAAGACTAAGGTCATCCCAGTCAACGTTGACTTCAAGCTTGGCGAATCAATCATGATCAAGGAAGGCTCATTCGCTGGTCTTCCTGGAACGATCAGCGAAATCAAACCTGAAAGCGGCAAGCTAACAGTTTTGGTTTCTCTATTCGAACGTGAAACTCCAGTGGAGCTTGGTTTCGACCAGGTTTCAGCTCTGGTCTAAAGATTTTAAGAACCTAACAAAAGGAAAAGAAGAAATGGCACCGAAGAAAAAAGTTACCGGAATGATCAAGCTACAGATCCA
>Ga0304729_1001532_pt1 | contig 15099 bp, 16 predicted proteins | sample C_131016_MF_Meta_FD_190475 | JGI IMG/M metagenome (GOLD analysis project Ga0304729, IMG submission 190475) | Freshwater microbial communities from Lake Croche, Canada to study carbon cycling - C_131016_MF_MetaG (v2) (version 2) | ecosystem: Environmental > Aquatic > Freshwater > Lake | place... | reverse complement strand
ACCGGGATGTTTTGAAAACATTTTCTTAGGTTCAGAACCAACTGGTGGTGTTGCTCCTGGTGGTGTTGCAGTTGGTACGCCTTTAGTGTAATCTGGTAATGCATCTTCTGAGGAATCAGGTGAATCACCAATTTTACCTACGTCTTTTTGACCGGCAACAACTGAAGCAGGTAGTCTTGAAGGACCATCTGTACGCTTTGACATAGCACCGGAAACACTCTTACTTAGAATATCAGCGGCAGCTTCAGATAAATTAAATTTCTTAACCATTTAAAACTCTCCTTGGTTTGTATGTGGATATTTATAATATTACAATTTTTTAAGAAAGGATTCGAAGATTTGCAAACTTACTTGTTCTATTTCTTTTCGTGAAGCCTTACGAACTTGTTGTATTGCTTCTTCAAGATGAACTTCGGTCCACGCACCATCTACTAACATCCATTCTTTGCCTTCCATAATTCCCTGTACAAATGCACCAGGTGCAGAAGGATCGGCCACAATATCTGCCGCTGTGGCTAGATAGAAATCGGGTTGTACAACGTTCACACCGTTGACCATTTTTAGAGAACCCATACCTCTGGACGACACACCTAATTGTGCGCCACCTTCAATAAGACTTCTTGCAATGTTACCCATGGGTGTATCAAGTATCTTTGCTTTACCAATCCACTGGTTTCCATCTTCACGGAGACCAACAATCATGTGAGACACACGATCCAAATTGATTGTTGGAGAATCAGGATGTCCTAATTCACCAAAAGCACGATTCTTATTGATATAATCTTCGGAGTATCTATGTACTTCTTTTCTAAGAGTATTGAATTCATAGATACGTCCGTTTTTGTTTTTCTTTTCGGCAACAAGGAACGGACCTTCAATATGAAGGACCTTTTTACCATCAGCATCTTCGGTTATATAATTAACCGTTTCGGTAATTTCTTTAATAAGTTTCATCTTATACCCATTGCCTTTCGTTTTCGTAACGATATTTTTCTTTTCCGCAAGATAACATTTCTCTTACTTCTAAGTTTAACTTTTGCTCTACGAGCCCCCATCTTACGATGGCGGCGTTCTTGTGAAGACATCCTAACAAGTCTACCTCCACGTATTGTATAACCAGAAACAGTTGAGAATTTTTTTCTCCTCTGTACTTTACCGGCACGTATTCTTACACGCACCAGTTTTGTTCTTCCCATTTTCTGAATGTTGGCCTCTGTTAGACCTAACTTTTCTGATTCTTCTTTAACTATTCGTTGTTTAATTATTTCTAATTTTTGTTCGAATAGTTCCTTAATTCTTTCGTCTATTAACTTTTTGGCTTCCGTCAGGTCACCAGAAAGAAAACAATTAACCAGTGACATTATGGTCTCAAACCATAACTACCGTAGTTAAATGCCGCAGGATCATTAAATTGACCGCGTGAATAATGTGCATTGTCTTTACGCACTTCAACGATAACTGTGTAGACACTGTTTGCTGCCATACCACGTGTAACAATACCAATGTCTCCAAAAGAATTTGCTGTACCTCTAGAATCATTTGAAATTGTTACCCAATTACCCATGCCGTCATACTCACCGTTACCATTCATATGAAGTATGTATCTTACCGTATCGGCATCCCAGAAAAGTGAGACTTCACCCAATCCGTCTGCACAATCATACCAAATTCTGCTTACAGATAAATTGTAATATGACAATGCTGTATTTGCAATATATCCGGCTGCATTTACTACAGGATATCCATTGGTCGATAATGCACCATATAGTGTGTTTGCTTTAATACGGAAGTGGTCATTTTCTTGACCGGCAGTTCCGTCGAAATAACCAGTTAATTTAATAACAGCATGTTCTGTTGTATCTTTAAGAACTTGATATTGTAGTGTATTCGCCATTTTTATTCCTTAGAAAACTTTGCGATAGTTTGAAAATGTTTTGCTGAAGCCTCAAGCATATCTAACATTTTTGCTTTATTCGCTTCGTTGATTTTTTTATATAAATCCATCATATGTTTTGCCATCTGTGGAGTTACTTCTGAAGTAGAACCATCAAGATGTTCTACCACAAGATTCTGTTTGCTTTCATTAACTTGCTTGACTTTATCAAACACAGTTTCTTCTGTAGCAGATGACCATTGCATATCTTCATATGGAACGGTAACATATTTATTAATTTTATCCACATAATAAAGAGCAACACGTTGTCCATTTGGAAACTGGCGAACAGATTTTCTACGCATAATCAACATTGCAGGTGGATCAAGTTCTCTTGACTGTGACGTTTTACCTTCCATCATTGGATTCGAAGTTGCCACTAATGCACAGTTATCCTTTAGTTTAGATAAAACCGGATCATGTGCATTTATTTCTTGTCCTGCCGCATGTAATCTTTGAATATCATTAAACTTTTCTATAACTGGAGCAAGATATTCTGGATGATGTGCATGAAACAAAATGTGTGCCGCATAATCACCAAGGTCTACAACTCCACGTTTTTGAATATCTAAGTGGTGATGCAATTCTGTAGGTGACAGTACACCATCTCCGTTTTCATCAGGAGAACCTTCTTCTTTAATTTCTTTATGAAGAAAATCTTTTAGACTTTTCATTATTTTTGTTCTAGTGAGTCGTATTGATTTACTAAATTTTGTGCTAATTGTTGTTTACGTTGTTCAATTGCATCAAAGATTTTATCATTGATTTCGTTGTACAAAGCATCGCGCATTTTTACGGCATCGTCTTGAAATGCATAATCAACTACTGTTCTAATATTTTCCATTTTATTTCTCCATTAAACAAAAATTATTTATAATACTCTTTGAAGCATACGCATCGAAGGAGTGTATTCATTATTCAAACTAAGATCACCTTTAACAGGTGCGCTATCTGGTGCAGGAGCAGGTGCTCCACCAGCATCACCGCCAGCAGGTGCACCACCAGGTGCGCCACCAGCACCATCAGGATTCATCAACTCTTGTTGACCCTGTTGTGCAATCTGCATTGGATCCATAATCAGACCGGCTTTCTTTTCAGCATTAATCTGCTTACGCATATCTTTCATATCATCATCGGATAAACGGAGTACATTACGTTGAATCCATTCCATAGAATAGTAACGACCAACATAAGGATCAACTGAACCTAATAGAGACAGACGTTCACGTACCAATTCTGCTTCCGAAAGTTCGGCAAAATTATTGTCTTTTAAGAAGTCAAAATAAATGTATTCTTTGAATTCATTGTATTCATCATCAGTACAAATACCTTTTAGAACACACTGTACACGGAGTGCTTGTGAGAAGATTTCAGAGAACTTTAAACGTTGGCGATCAACAAATTTAGAGAACTTAACTTCATCACGGGTGATCTCACCAACACGACCTAAAGAGAATCCAGACTGGTTTGGGTCAAGTCTAGACACAGGTACGTTGAGTGACTTGTATAGTTTCTTTTCGAAATACTTAACGTCTTCCAGTTCACCAAGGTTTTGGCCACCTGGTAGTGTAGTAATTTCTGTACCTTTTCCACCTTCACGGCGAGGTAACCAGAAGTCTTCCATCATTGAAAGATGTTTACGATCATCACGTACTTCACCGGTCTGTGCATCATACACCAACTTGTTTTTGTACTTTACCATAATATCACGGAGGTATTGTTCCGCTTTAAGTTTTGGTAAATTGCCAACGTCAATGTAAAAAATTCTACGTTCTGGAGCACGTGAGATACGGTAAATAACCGTAGCATCTTCAATCATACGTAGTTGATTAAGCGGCTTAATTGCTTTATGTAGATAAGACAAAACAACGGCTCTACGAGAGTCCATTAATCCTGAATTAACATTGATGATTGCATCTTTGGCAATACGAACACCAACTGGTCCATAGCTAGAGGAAGAACCTGATACTACTTTATCGTTATAGATGTAGTATTCGTTAACTGTTTGAACAACATCTACAGACGTTCCGGTATCTTTATCTTTTTTGATTTCACGAATTTTGCGAATCTTTCGTGGATCAATATATCTAAGTGCTTTGATACCTTGAGTTGGATTTTGGTCATCTAAGATGATGTGATAAAAAATTCTACCATCAATATAAAATCTACGGAAAGTGTCCGTTGACATATTTTGGTAATTTAACAAGTGAAGAACATTTGTAAATTCTTCTTCGATAGCTTTTTTAATTTTTTCTGGTTGTTTTAAATCATCCATAATGATGCGTACTGATCGTCCGTTATCATTTTGAACAATTGCTTCATTAACAATATCATCGACAGCGGATTCAATTTCCGGCTGCATTGCCATTTCACGATAACGGGAGATTAGTTCAACCTCATTTTTGGCTGTACCATCTAAGTCAACATATGTGCCGTAATAAGCGGCAGAGGAAATGGTTAAAGCACCGTCTTCATTTGAAGGCGGCGCAAAAGTTTTCTGTGACTGCTGTTCTGCATCAGTCTTCTGACGAGAAATTTGAAAACCGAATAGTGATAGTGCCATGTTTTTAAATCCATTTCAAATAAACATAATGAGGGGGAAATATTCCCCCTCTACAAAATTAGGAAGTAGTATCAGACTCCCACCATTGATATGCTAGAGTTGCAGTAAATTCTTCTATAGAATCATTTGCACCCCAATCCAGGTCAATTGGTGATAGGTCAACAGGGAATGCACCAACAAATTTATAAGATTTGATGATGTTGCCTGCTTTATCATATTGGTCCACTTTTGTATCAACAGAATATGTCGATGGATTTGTAGCATTGTTATTACGCACGTTAGTACCGTGTGAGTTGATGCTATTCATCCAAGATTCAAAGGCTTTACGCACTTTGAAGTTTTCATCGTTAATAATTGTAATTGTCCAGTCAGCAAAATTTCTATTTCCAGCAAACTTTAACTCACGACCAAAGTAATATAATGGTACTGTACCAACAGTTGAACCTGGTAATTGAGCAGTCTTACACAGGAATGTTAGTGCCTTACCAGAATTTACTGCATCGGCGGTAAAAGTTGGAAAAGTCATTGTGACTTGGAACAGGTTGGGACGAGCACCATCTCCAATGAGATTTGCACGAAACTCTGTTACGTTGAAAGCCATTTGTTTCTCCTATTTCTTTTTATTTATTAAGCTCCACCAACGATTTCGGAGAACTGAACGCCAGAACGTGTGGCAATAAAGTTCAACTGAATGTAGTTGATTGAACGTGCTGGCTTAATATAAATGTCACCAACAAATCTGTTATTATCAATAACCGCTTGTGTGTTATTTGAAGAATCACAGACCACACGATAGTCATAAACACCACGGCGACCTTTAACGTCACGCAAGAATGGTTCCACTAATGCAACAAATTGTGCGCGTGTAAATTCATCGTTGAGTTCAAACAATGAGAATTTAGATGCATTTGAAATTGATTTTTCTAGTACAATAAACAAACGGCGTACATTAATTCTATTGAATGCGGATGGTTGTGTAGTAAGAGTTTTATCACCAAACAACAATGTACCTTGGCCTGGTAGGGAAACAACTGGGTTTACTGCGGCAGAATAGATTGTGTCGCGTTGTGCTTGGTTTGGATTCCAAGCTAATTTAACCACATTCTTAACTCCGCCACGTGAATAACCAGCTGGTGAGAACCATGGATCAGTTGTATCATCTGTGCGAACACATAGACCAGCCATGTCACCATTCAATGGAATCCAACGATAGATATTGTTATACTTGTCGTATTGGTATTTCCAACCAGAGTCTGCTACTGCATAACTTGTTGAAGATAGAGATGCGGCCCATGCGGTTACTGCTGTTGTTGCGGCAGATGCTGATTGACCAACAACTTGACCTTGCAAAGGAGATACGAAAGCAACACAGTCCATACGTGTTTTAGCAATGTTGGTTGCATAGTTTTGTGTTGTTGTGTCAAAACCATCACCAGTAATAATCAAAGAAATATCAACTTCATCTTTGTTAGCAAACAAATCTAAACCAGTTTGGATGTTGGCAGCTACTGCGTTAGTAGAAATACCATTAGTCATACTATATGAAACTGTACCAAATGTTGGTGTGTAAATCGTACCGGCATGTTCTGCGGCTGTTGAGTCTGTGTTAGCAGAAAAAGCGGCAGTATTGTTCAACGCATAAATGTATTTTGAATTATTGCGTAAAACTGTTTTCCAATATGCTGGAGTACCATCGTCATATTTTGCATCAGGTGCTTGTGAAACATAAGAGAAAACTTCAAGAACTGTCTCTTTTGTTCCAGAAAACAAACCGTCCTCATCAATAACTGCAATGTGAATTTGGTCGTTGGCTCCGCCGTATGATGAAACATATGGTGTTGTACTTGGAGTACCGGCAAAATTGCTTTTGTATGTCCAAGTCGAAAAACCATTTACTGCATTTGCTGTACATACAGAAACTTTGAGTGAGTTACCTAATGAACCTGCATAACGAGCACCAAAAGTGCCGTGATAGGAGTTTGCTGTAAAACCATTATCGTAACTATCTTCACTCTTTAATAGCAGTGCTGTGTTACCTGATGTTGAATTGATAGTTGATGTACCAATAGCACGAACAACCTGAAGGTTGTTACCATATGCTAAAAAGTTTGCGGCCGAAAAGAAAGAAATTCCTGTGTTAGCAGTGCCTGAATTAGACGCTACGTTAGCAGAAGGTGTTTCGAATACCGATGATAATTCACTTTCCGTTGTTATAAGGGTTCTTTTTTCTGCTGGTCCCCATTGGAAGTCACCAACAAATGCACCGGCCGTAGTTGATACCGAAGGAACGACTGTGGTTAAGTCTACCTCTGATACGCTTACGCCTGGAGAAATTTGAAATGCCATTTTGATCTCCTTGTTATTATACTGTTACTTTGGCAATAACCTATAATGTATTTATTAAATGAAGGTTTTGTAGTTATGCTCTAAAAAATGAAGACGAAATTTCAGAGTCTTCCTTATTCAGCCAAACATCACCACCCTCCACGATATACTTACTGTTGTTTCCATCATCAAAAATGCCAAAAGACGGCAATTCCTCATCGGATTGATTTAACATCTCCAACTGCATCTGTTTTCTAAGATCATGGTTAACAATCTCTTTGAAATACTGTTGAGTTGTCATCCATGCAAAGATGACGAGTGTCATAACAATGTCATCATTCGAACCTTCTTCCGCCTTAAAACTGTTTAAACTTGAAACAAACGTTGTAAGTTGAGAAATGGTATCAAAATCGTTAATAATTAATTTGTCATTTTCAATTAAAGTCTTCAGATTTGAACATCCAATTCGTTTAACTTGGGGTGACATTTTAATACCCATTTGAATACCTCTGCCGAAGCCGGTACCCATTGCTTGCGCTTTTTTATTGCCAGTTTCAATCTTTACTACGTTCTCATACTCCAGGTCTTGGTGTAAAGTGTCGGCAATCTGTGGTGTATTATTTATCTCAACCAAAACGTAGGCATCGTTGAATAGTCTGGCTGTATTATAAATTACCGTTGGAAATAAGACAGGTGAGATTGATGAAGAATTGTACTTTGCAACTTGTCTGTATGGTACTGCTGAAACGTCAAACACAGAAAACGATGATCCGTCCATGTTTCTACCTTCTGCGGGGTCGACCGTCATTGCATAGATATGATCGGCCGAACGTTCTTCATCACCTTTTATCGGATACTCATAAATGTCAAGCAACTCATGTTTAGCAATTGGTTCTTTGTACACCAATTGAGCAAGTTTAGAACCAGAGATAAGTGTATTGGTAGAACCCAAGAATTCACATTCAAACTCTTGTCTAAATTGTTCTTCCGATGTATTTTTAATTGTTTCTTCTTTCCATTTTTCATCACGACCAGGGACCATGGACCAGTGAATTTGGAATGTTTTATAACCGTTCTTCTTACCGATAGCGTCCATCCATAGTTTGTAGAATAGATTCATGCCATTAGGTGTCGAGACAATAATAATCTTTGTTGTTTTACCAGATGAGATAACTGGGTAAACAGAGTTAAAGAACTCATTAGCGATGTTGGCTGGAACGAACGCAAACTCATCTAAGAATACAATGTTAAATGCACCTCCACGAACAGCAGAACTTGATGTTGAAGCGGCAATAATTTTTGATCCGTTTTCTAGTTCTACGTTACCTTTGTTCCATGTGATAACACCTTGTTGAAGCCACATAGGTAAGTTTTCATATGCAAGTTGATACTTGGCTAGAATGTCACGTGCCAGTGAGCCTTTGTTAGCAAGAACGGCAATGTTTTGAGAGTCTTGAAAGAGTGTCACCCAAAGAAGATATGCAACCGATGTTGTGGTTTTACCAACCTGACGGGGGCATTTTGTAATTGAGAATCGGCTTTCGTGATATGTGCGGATCATTTCCTTCTGGAAGTCCCACATTTCAAACGGCATCAACCCACGATCAACGTTTACGATTTTAATATATTTTTCAGAAAAATATACCGGATCTTTAGAACATTTTATATATTCATCAACTTCTTCTTGTGTGTATGCATGTTCAACACCAGCTTTCTTAAGAAGGGGATTATCACGATACGAATCTTTATTATTAATTGCCATTCTGTGCTTTAATTAATTTAGAAAGTTCTGATGTTGAACCAATAAAGATTGCTTTGTCTACTGTTACATCACTTTTTTGTTTGATGTTCTTCATATCACGTACTGCCTTTTGCATCGTCATAAGTTTTTCGTTGGCTTCTGCTGTATTCTTAATGAGTGTAGCAACAACTTCAAACGCACGTGGATGCTCAGACTCTGAAGCAATGGCAAGAAGATGATCGATTGCTTGATTACCCTTGTTCACTAAATCTTTCAAGGTCTTTCTAGATTCTTCATAGTCTTGGTCAAGGTCTTGTTCAAGCCTTGCTGGTGTGCCAAACTTGGTTGTTTCCTGAACAGCAGGAAGAATCTCATGTACCTCTTGTTCAACTTTTACTTCCACATCAAAAATTTCAGACATACTTTTTTCAAATTTCGACATAATTAAGTTATATTAGGATATTCTTGGGTTGTAATAGTATATGTATAATTATTAGGCATCACAACATTTGATGGGTTTGGTGTGACAGTAATCTTAACTGAAGCATTTGATGTTAGATTAAAACTATTTGCAGACCATGATGCGTTTGTAGTTACACCAATCACTTTTTTACCGCTGGTTAAATGTCCAATAATATCAGAAAGTTCTAACAGTTTTTTGGTAGCATTCCAAGATACAACTTTAGCCGTTGCTGGGGCTGTATCATAGGAGTACCCTTGATACACATCTTCACCAAATTGATAGTTGCCTAGCCCACCTGAAGCCATAGTGCCAACAACATTACTTTCATGTAATGAAGGTTCATTAATGATATTTGTGATAGATGTTTTAATAACTTTCTGTTCTTGTATAGGACCGTACAAATAACCTTTGACAGTAAAGTTAAGTGTCCAGATTATAGAACGGATGTTTGTGTTATAGTCGCCTTCATAATCAATCTCATTTGAAACATCATGTAGAATGATTGGAAGTTGTTTTATTGTACCAAGTTCAGGTATAAGATTAACTGCAATAGTATAATCTGGTGTAAAATATGGAAGAATCTTCTCCATAAGTTGTGCGCCATCTTCGATGTTGCGTACATATGCATATAGAGTAAAATCAAAATCAAATGGAACTGGATTGTATACCGTTAATGAATTTTCTCCTTGTGCGATATGATTTTTAAAATTAGTATTTAATTTTCTAGACGCATCATACTTCATGTTTTCCATTACAAAAGACATGATTGGTAATGTAATCTGTGTTTTCTTATCGAGATTTGGATCACCTTCTAAACGAGAAACGTATTTCTCTTTTCCACCATACACAATTGGAATGAGAAAATGTTCCTTTTCATTTCCGTTTGAGTCATAGCGTGCCAACTTAATTTCATTAAATAGGTTGCCGAACGCAACAACCATCTTTCTAATCGTGCGATGGTAAGAATAATTTGTTGCGGTCATGTTATGTTACCAAAAGGATTCGATTCTGAGAAATCAATAATTTCATTTGCTTCAGTCTGTATGCCTTTGTTATCATACATTTCACGTTCTTGTGGATCAATTAACTCATCAGGTGTTTGAGAAGTTGTATATGATGCATTACTTGTATTGCCACGAACAAGTGTGTTGTTTGCAAATGTACCATAAAGGTCTGTAACTTTTAATATACCAGTTGGTTTATCCCAACTTGTAACTGTGCCGTATATTGTGTTGGAAGTGTTGTGTACAGATTCACCACGAATAAAATTACCGTTACCAGTAACAGTATTCATTGTAAGTGTGATGTTGTATGCATTATCATAAACAATCTCATCGATGTTTGGAATACCAACATCAATTGTTTCTTGTGAGTATTTGAATTTCTCAAGTTCAAGTTTGTAGAAGTATGGATACTTGTTACCCATAACATAGAATGCTTCTGTGTAATTTACATACTTGATTTCATACATCTCACCTGTTTGTGAGAAGAACGGAATATAAATTAAATCCCCTTCACGCGGTCTGACATATCTATCTTGTGGAACCCAACGAGAGAAAGAACGTTTAGAAACAATCACAGACATATTGTTGCGAATTTCTAAACCAAACTTAGAAAAGAATTCTCTTTCACCTTCATATCCATCTACGTTAGTGATGTAAAGTTCGAGTGGATATGCGGCAGTAAACTTCTTAAGTGGATCTTCACCATAGATTATATCTCTGGCAGCCTCATTAATGTTTGGCACATAATAACAATCGACACCATTAATTTTAATGGTCTCAATCATCAAGTCTTCCATGAGCCTTTGCTCCGGACTACTTCCGAAGTTGTTAAAATATAAATTGGTTGCCATGTTAATTCAAATAGAAGTCAACTGGTAATTCGTACTTGCTGGACATTTCTTCTTCTAATGCTTTTATTTCTTCTACAGCATCGTTATAAATCTGTTGACCATTTAACATAACACCACCGGGAAGTTGTACTCCCTGAAATTTGCTTAAATTTGAACCCCAATTTCTCTTAATAAGTGCAGTAGCATATTCTTTGAGCCAACGGTCATTCCAAACTGATGCATATTGAGCAGAGTCAATCATTGCAAATGATTCGGCAATCACCACATCACCTGCTTTCACGGTTGAACCCCAACCCCAATCACAAAATAATTTCTGCATGTGTCGTTGATAACGAATTGGCACTTCACCCGTGAACATCAATTCAAGTGAACGGAGGTGTTGCATCGTGAGTGTATAGTTCACATACGATGCAGAAGTAAAGTCATACAGTTCATTCAGACGTAGTTGATAACGTAGGTCAAACATGTTGTTTGTGTTAATCGAATCCGAGATCGGAAAGACACGTGTGACTCCAACAATATTTACAGAATTATTACCGGTATCTTTTGTAACACTCGGTGACATATTGATGTATTTGTTCGTTATGTCAGTAGCATCTAATTTCTTGATATAATACACTTTCTGTAGTGCATCATAGTGGTAGTCCTGCCAATACTGGAACGCATCATCGATCCGGTCTTCTATCTGGTCGTCATCAAGGTTGATTTCGATAGTTGGAAAACCGAGTTTACGGAGGCAGTATTCTTTAAATGATTGTCTATTGGTAACCGAAGGCATTAATATTTCTCCTTATTGTAAGGTATTTATTGCCCAATTACCTTATATAAATCAATTAATCACTTTGCTTGACAATGGGCCTGGTGGTGTGTTTGAATTTGGTTGACCCAATTGTGCTTGTGCTTGTTGTTGAACCGAGTTAAATGTGTCTAGACCCACTTCAATTGGTAACTTTGCCAGCCCACCTAAAACTGTGTTGAGTTGTTGGATGTTCAATTCAAGGGTTAATTTTTGTTCATTCATAATTTTCTCCTAATAAAATGTTATATAACTATATATTTATCCAGCTGTATTAGCACTCATGCCAGGGGCTGGAGTGTTTGCCGTAACTGGTGCCCAAGGAAGAACATTTTCTGTCACTGGACTGATCTTTTCTTCAATCTGTTTTGCAATCTGCCCGTTAACGTGTTCTTCGTAACCACCGACAACAACTGATTTAATCCAGTCTAGTACGTTTTCTTCGGTCAAATCTTCAAAAGCAATAAACGGACCAGACTCATCTGTTGGATCAACAGTAAACGGTGTTGCACCGGAGAATGTTCCTTCGTTGCCATCGGCATCTGTGCCAATCTTTTTCCAGTATGTTTGTACAACAGCGGCCGGTTTGTCAGTTGCTACGTCTTTGGTCTTTAGACCAGTAATTTTCCATGTGTAAGTGATTGCCATTATTTTCTCCTAAAATGTGGGCATTTAAAATTAATCAACAAGTTTGTTGACCTTATCGACTATCATATTTATCATCGATTTTAATTCTGATATTTCAGTCTTTTTTATTTAAGGAACTGGGTTTGGGGTTGGTGAAGTTATGGATGCTGGCGCAGGTTGCCACGGCAAATCTTTTGCTTGCAGGGAAGCCTGAGCAACTTGTTTATCAAGCACGTACTGAATGTGGGATTTTACACTATCCATTTCCAAAAAATTAGATTCAATCCAAGCAATTACATCGTCCTCAACAAGTTCTGAAAACGGTTTAAATGCTTCCGAATTTGGATCACTGAGTACAACATTCTGAGGTAGATTAAAGTTCTGGTCTTGTTGTGAACCTTGCACATCAAAGGACACTTGTTTAACTACATCGGTCATACCGTCAATTTCTGCGGTATGAATTGAGTTAATGGTTATTTTAAAAGTTGCTGTCATTTTTATTCTCTAATTAATTTGTTAACAAGGGCTTCTAATTTAGCAATCCTTGCGTCTTGTTCGGTTACTTTTCCGGAAAGTTCTTTTACTGCCTCAATAAGAAGACCGACCATGTTTGCGTATGATACACCATACTTGTCATTTTCTTTATCATATGTGACCACCTCCGGAACTACTTCCAGAACCTCTTGGGCAATTACACCCATCAGTCGTTTGCCGTGATGAGCCGTGTCGTGTACCTGCTCCTCAATTGCTCGGTAGTATACTCCACGCAACTGGTTAGTTTTATCTAGTGCATTGTTGATGGTCTCAATGTCTTTCTTAGCCCTACGGTCGGAATATGCTGTGATATTAGCAGTAGCATAAATTGAACCCGTGACATACAGAGCATAAGAACCTGATGTGGTTGAGGACATAATTCCCATCGAAGAAGATGCTGGAACCCAGTAAGCTCCCCATCCAGTTGCTTGACGGTAAAAACCACCATTACCGGAACCGTCAAACATTACTTGGGATTGGCTAGTTGAAGTTCCAAATAAAAGTCCATAATAACTGTTTTGCGCTGTGGTTATGGACGTAGCGCCGTAAGTTGTATATGGATTGTTAGTTAGTCCACCCGTATTAGCGAAAGTAAGCTGAGGATATGCGGTTTGAGTGGCGTTAACCGTATTAAAAGAACTTACAAATGAAATAGTCCATCCATCGGCATAGTGTTTTGGGTCGCGCCCATAATACCCTACAGTAAAATCAACTATGTTAATTTGTGGATAGCTCCAAGAACTACCTGTCTCTCCAATCCAAACACAAGCATTTGATCCATCATTACCAAATCTCACAGTAAGCGCGGCACGGTTTTGCGTTCTCATGTATGCAAATGTATTTACAAAACCGGAAGAACCGTAACTTCCGTATGGATAACCACCACACTGAATTTCAAATGATTGACCATCGTATGTATAAGCACGAATGGTTATCGTACACATTGCATCTGATACGGGCTCAGGAATTGTTATCTTAATTGCACCTGTGACAGTGCCTGCTGTTGTGATGTATCTAGCACCTCCGGGGGCAAAAATAACACCACCGCTTGTAGCTGCATCACCATTCACATAAGCGGCTCCACCAAGAGCGGCAGTGGATACTGGATAAGAATCACCTCCAGTACATCTAAAGTTTAAAAGTTTGGCTCCATTTACTACGGAACCATAAACACCAATGTAACCGGACGTTGGCCAATTTAACAGTAATGCCGCTGACGCAGAATTATATCCAGATATTTGTAATGCTTGTAATACTGATGTGCTTGCCCCGTCAAAATAAAATCCAGTGTTATCTCTATCATAAAATAGTGGTGCTCGCATACTACCAGAAGTAGAAGTGAATGTGCCCCTAGCATAACACAATTCTAGCTGGTCGCCGGCATAACCACTATTGACTGTATCAACATAAACACTTGAACCAAGAAAACCATAAGAATTATCTGCCGCAAGATATAAATTGGTAAAATCAACTCGGTTTAGTCGTGATGTGGAATTTGGATCTACATAATAACCTGTGTCGTTGGAGTCGTAGAAAACTGGAGCACGCCAAGAAGCGGATGCAATACCATTACCATTGTCCGAGTCTAAGAAAATCCTTGATGTTCCGCCAGACGCTACGTATAAGCCCCATCCACCCAATCCAAGTCCAGGATTTGTTGTGCCGCCACCTACGGTGTATCCAATACCATACATGTTACCCATGCTGGTACTGGTGGGCTGATAAGAGCCACCAATTGTGTAAATACAAGATGAACTGTTGCCGTCAGTGGAGGTTCCGTAGTAGCCTTCTAAATACCCAGCGGCGGAAGTGTTTCTTCGTAGATAACCTTGAAGATTGACTTGATTTAAGTTTGATGTGCTGGCGGGGTCTGTGTAATAACCAGTGTCATTAGAATCATAGAAGATTGGTGAGCGAATATCAACGCTTATTGTTACATTTCTACTAGTATTAACATTGATTGCTTCGCTATTATTATAGGCAATTCTAAGAGCGTCAGAAGCACCGTCATCTACTAAGAAATTCCATCTATTAGTTGCATCAGCAGAATAGATATTTAAGGCATCATCCCAACCACTACCACTTGCTATTAAATTAGTTTTTCGTATTCTACTTGTACTATTAGGATCTACATAATAACCAGTGTCATTAGAATCATAGAAGATTGGAGCACGGAATGATCCTGCGGCTGACGCATAGTTTCCACTATCGACACTAAACATTACAGACGACCATGCATAATCTACTACTTCAAATGTTCGT
>Ga0304729_1001531_pt1 | contig 15101 bp, 19 predicted proteins | sample C_131016_MF_Meta_FD_190475 | JGI IMG/M metagenome (GOLD analysis project Ga0304729, IMG submission 190475) | Freshwater microbial communities from Lake Croche, Canada to study carbon cycling - C_131016_MF_MetaG (v2) (version 2) | ecosystem: Environmental > Aquatic > Freshwater > Lake | place... | reverse complement strand
GGCCAAAGTCATGCGAGACAGTGGCGTGAAACCGGAGTTGGAAATTTTCGATTCGGGTGACTTGCACTTGGCCCGTGATTTGATCGCTGACGGCACTTTGGATGGCCCTGGCCTGTGGACCTTTGTCTTGGGCGTCAAATATGGCTTTGCCCCCACCCCAGAGACCTTGCTGTACGCCCGCAACTTGCTGCCTGTGGGCGCCATTTGGTCGGCATTCGGCATTGGCCGGGCCGAGTTTCCGATGGTGGCCCAAAGCTGGCTTTACGGCGGTCATGTGCGGGTGGGAATGGAAGACAACATTTACCTTGAAAAAGGCGTGCTGGCCCAAAGCAATGCCCAATTGGTTGCCAAGGCGGCCGACATCATTCGGCAAATGGGCGGGCGCATTGCTTCGCCACACGAGGCGCGTGCCATGTTGAATTTGAAGAAGGTATGAACATGCGTCAGGCTGCTATACACAGTGCTTTGCATGTCAGCACCCAAGCCGCTGACATTGATGCCCTGGCGCTGCTGCTCAATCCTCAAGCCTTGCCCACTTGCACTGACCAGGAGGTGGTGGTCCGTGTGGAGGCCGCAGCCATCAACCCCAGTGATGTGAAAGCCACCCTGGGCATCATGCCGCATGCGGTGTTTCCCCGCACGCCGGGACGTGACTTTGCAGGTCAGGTGGTCCAGGGCCCGGCCCACCTGGTGGGTCTCAGGGTCTGGGGTTCTGGCGGAGACATTGGCATCACCCGCAACGGCAGCCATGCCGCCTACTTGGTCTTGCCTGTGGCCGCCGTCAAGGCCTGCCCCGAGGGCTTGAGTTCGCAAGAAGCCGGCGCGGTGGGGGTTCCGTTTGTGACGGCTTGCGAGGGTTTTGACCGTGCGGGCGGTGTTCGCGCAGGCCAAACGGTTGTGGTCTTAGGGGCCAATGGCAAGGTAGGGCAAGCGGCGGTGCAAATTGCTGCGCGTGCTGGCGCCAAAGTCATCGCCGTGCAACGGCATGATTTTCTGGAGGGCTTTGCTTGTCAGCCAGTGACCGTCATCAATGCCACCCACACCGAGCCTGGGCAGCGCATCATGGAGCTGACCGCAGGCCAAGGGGCTGATGTGGTTTTCAACACCGTCGATCAGGTGTACTGGGCCCTGGGTCATGCAGTCATGGGCAAGGGGGCCACCCAGATTTTCATCATCGCCACCAAAGGGCAGACGGTGCCATTCGATGTGTTTAAATTTTACCGAGGGATGCACAATTTTGTGGGCATCGACACCTTGGCTTTGGACTGCGTGCGATCGTGCGAACTGCTGGATGCGCTGCGCCCCGGTTTTGAGGACGGCAGCTTGAAACCCTTTCCGGTTGCCCCTGAAGACGTGTTACCACTCTCGCAGGCCATGCAAGGGTTTCGCAGGGTTTTGGCCGGTGCCAAAAACCGCATTGTTCTGCAACCCTGAAGGCGCTTGCCCATGCACATCACCCGTTTTGATCAGGCACCCACGTATGTCGCACCCAACCATTTCGACATGAAATGCTTGAGGCTGCAAGGGCATGAAGCCGGGCCTTCACAGACCTTGTGGATGGGTTTGTCCCAGATTGCCCCGGGAGGGCATACCAGCCTGGATGCCTCACCGCTCGAGAAGCACTATGTGGTTTTGGAAGGTGAGCTGACCTTGGTTTGCGAACGCGATGGGGTGAGAACAGAGGCTGTGCTCCGCCGACTCGATTCGGCCTGTTTCGCCCCTGGCGAAAAAAGGCAGCTGATCAATCACAGTATGCAAACGGCCAGCATTTTGCTGGCCATGCCCTATCCGGCCAAAACCCCTTGACCGCAGGCTGAGCTGCAAACCCCTCAATTGAATCACTGGAGACACAAATGAAACGACGTCATTGGCTGGCGCAGAGCCTGAAGGTTTTGATGGGTTTAGCGGTGTTCCACCCGCCTTCGGTCTGGGCGCAATCGACCGTTGCAGACTGGCCCAAGCAGACGGTTAAATTGGTGGTTCCGTTTACCGCTGGCAGCGGCACCGACATCGTGGCCCGTGCTGTGGCCGATCGTTTGTCAACAGCCTTGGGGCAAACCGTGGTCATCGAAAACAAGCCCGGCGCAGGTGGCACCATTGCGGCCAACCAAGTCGCCAAGTCCAATCCGGATGGCTACACCTTGTTGGTCCATTCTTCAGGGCATGTGGTCAATCCGGCGATTTACCCCAATTTGCCCTATGACACGCTGAACGACCTGATTGGCATCACGCCTTTGGCCAGTTTGCCCAATGTGCTGGTGGTCTCGCCCTCCAAAGGCTACAGAGACTTGAAAGACCTGATCGCCAAGGTCAAAGACAAACCAGATGCCTTCAATTACGCCTCGGCAGGAACCGGTTCAGCCACACACATCAATGCAGAAAAGTTTCGTGTTGCAGCGGGCATCGTCGCCACACATGTCCCCTTCAGAGGCACACCGGAGGCATTGACGGAAACCATTGGCGGTCGCATTGACTGGTTCTTTGCACCTATCGTGTCCGCTTTACCTTTGATCAAGGATGGCAAGCTGCAAGCCTTGGCCGTGGGCACACCCAAACGATCGGATGATTTGCCCCAAGTACCCACCACCACGGAAGCTGGGGTTGCCGGGTCAGAATACACATTTTGGGTGGGTATGCTGGCCCCTGCTAAAACACCCAAGCCCGTGATTGAGCGACTCCACACGGAGGTCGTCAAAATCTTGAATTCGAAGGAATTTCAGGTCCGGCTGGACGCCATCGGTGCAAGCCCTATGCCCATGAGCACGGCGGCTTTTGGTGGTTTCATCAAATCCGAAACAGAGTCCATCGCCAAACTGGTTCAAACTGCAGGCATCAAGGCGAATTGAAACTCAGGCGGGTCCTTCGTAAACGATCTGCCAATTGCTGCCCGATTTAGTCCAATACAGGCGCAAATTTTGGTTGCGTTTGAGCCGACTGTTGTTCGGGTTGGTCAGGTTCACCACCATGTAGTCTTGCGAGTCTTTCCATTCAATGATGGACTGCATTTGCACCGCGTTTTTGATTGCACCTGATTGCGCTGCGCTTGCAATTTCTGGCCACCAAGACGCAAGGCCTTTGCCGTCACGTTGGAATTGCTCGCTGTATCTGTTTTTGAGTCCATTCAAATTGGAAGTTTGGCGGTCGCGCACCCATTGATCCAATATTTTTTTGAACACCTCACGGTCATTGGACTGCTGGTCGGCTGAGACCCAATCTATTTTTTCCGAGATCAAGACCGGCGTTTTTTCTACATTTTTCAGTTGAAGCAAACGGTCCATCTCGGGGTTGGACAAAACCACGCAACCATCGGTAGCCCATGGGGCCCGCGCATATTGCTCACTAGGGGTGCCATGCAACCAAATGCCCGAGCCTGTTTGACCCCGCATCAGGTCCAGCGCGTTGGGGTAATTCAAGGTCAAGGCGCCCGCACCATAAAGATCAGGCAGTGGCTGACCTTTCAGGTTTTTGTTGACAAAGTAGACGCCGAGCGGCGTGCGGCCATCGCCTTCACGTGATTTGCCTATGCCTTTTTGACCGACAGAGACATACGTCTCGAGCAACAATTTAAGCTGGGGTTTCAGGGGGTCGGTAGACTTATTTTCAAACCAGTAAAGCCTTGATTTGGATGCGTCAATGGCGATGAAATACGGATTTTGAGGAGAAAGGCTGACAAGGTTGCGGGGCACCAAACCTTGCAATGTGGCGGCGGGTGGCCGGTTCAATCTGCGGCTGGACTCCAAGAGCAACTCATCGTAGCGTTTGAGCCCAGACGCTGACTCTTTGCCTTCGATCAATTGGGCATCGATGGGCGTTGCCAACTCTTCATTCATCAAGTCAGCCTGCAGCAAATGGGCCAGCTGAAAGTTGGGATACCTTGAGAGCAAACGATCTGTTTGAGCCCGCGCTGTGGACCGGTCCCCGGCTCGCAACAGGTCGTACACATTCTCGACCATCGCTTCTGCACTGGCATTGTGGGGTAACACGGTCGAGTCGGTTGCGACAGCGTCGCTGCCGAACTGCAGATGCCAGTTGGGGGTCGTTTTGGGGGTGAAGAGGCTGCCGACTTGCTCTGCTGCTTGCGAAGCAGGCTCAGCACTGCTGGAAAAAAACCACGCCGCCGCGATGGCACAGACCGTCAACAAAGAAGGAATCGTCCAAGCAAAATGGCGCGACAAGCGCTTGGACGGCAACGCGGCGCCAGGCGCTTGCGTGTAGTGCGGGGGAGGGGTGTTCAATTCACTGTCTCACGGGTAATCAACCAATGACCACCTTGCTTGGTCAATTCAAGGGATTTACGGCTGTTGCCTTTGAAGTTGTCGGACTCATAAACTTGAGAGAAGTTCACTTTGGCTTTGTTGCCTTGAATGTCAATTTTAAAGTTACTCACCGCGACTTGAATTTTCTTTTTGGAGGCAATGCGCAATTCCCGTTCAGACTCCCATTTGGCGCGAGGCATATTGTCTGGCGGTGAGAAGTTGTTGGCATAGGCTGCAAAATATTTTTTCATGTCTTTGTGACTCCAAGACTGAGCCCAAGATTGAACCGCTGACTTGATCTGTTCGGTTTCAGGGTTGGGCTCTTTGGCTTTGGCAGGCACCGTGACGGCAGGCTCTCTTGCCTTGTCTTTGACGGTCTGGGCGGGATTTTCTTTTGGAGCACTTGGGCTGGCCTTGCTGGGCGTGTCTGAAGGTTCTGACGCCGCTGGCGCGTTTGGCGTCGCAGCGCGAACCGCTGGGCCGGGGATTTTACTGATGTCGCTGCGTTCGGTTGTTATGGCTCCGAGCAAAGTCAATTGCGCCGTGGCCACTTTCACCTTGGGGTCCACTTGCAAGGCGCGGGCATAAGATTGCCGAGTCAGTTGGGCTTGCACATCGGACAAATTTTTGTGCGCTGCCGCATAACTGGCATGCGTCAATATGGCTTTGTCAAAAGCGGCGCGGGCCTCTTCAAGACGACCTTTGGATGCGTACAAGACGCCCAAATTGTTGTAGGGTTCAGGCAAATCTGGGTATGACTCGGTCATTTTCTTGAAAGCATCGATCGCACGCTCATGCTGACCTTGCTGAGCGAGAATGACCGCCTCCAAAAATTGGACTTGCACATCTTTGGGCGCGTTCTGGCGCTCTTGTTGTACCGTTTTGAGCGCCTGGTCGAGTTGGCCGTTTTGAATGGATTGCTTGATCGAATCGAGGTTGTTATTGGCGGAAAAAGCAGACAGGCAAGTCAACAGGCTGCAAAGCCCCCAAGCGATAGCCGGTTTGAAAAGCCGAGATGGGCTTATTAGTGATATTTTTGCGAAGTTAATGAAAACAAAAGGCATAAAAAATAAAGGGTTTCACCGCTGAAGTTCTTTATTCTAGCCGCCATCGCTCTGTCAACCGGTTCCATGGGGGGATATGAAGAATCAAAATGTGTAAATTGTCATTTATTCAAGCATCCCCTCGCACATGGGTAACGCCTCCATCCACGACCAGGGTGTGACCGAGCACGTAATCACCGGCGCGCGAGGCCAGGTAGATTGCGGCTGCCGCCATGTCTTCGGGACCGCCCACACGCTTGGCAGGCACACGTTCTGCGACAGCGTCGCCGTGGTCGCGGGCTTCTTTGTTCATCTCGGAGGCAAACGGGCCGGGCGCGATGGCGTTGACCACAATGCGGTCTTCAATCAGGCGGGTGGCCATCCGGCGCGTCAGGTGAATCAGGCCGGCTTTGCTCGCAGCATAAGAATAAGTTTCCCACGGGTTGACCGAAATGCCATCAATTGACGCGATGTTGATCACTTTGGCAGGGTGATGTTGTGCCCCCAAGCGGAGCAGGGGTGCAAACGTTTGGGTTAAAAAGAAAGGGGCCTTCAGGTTCAGGTCGACCACCTTGTCCCAGCCTGACTCCGGGAACTCGTCAAACGGTGCCCCCCATGCGGCCCCTGCGTTGTTGACCAAAATGTCGAGCTGCTGTTCGTGTTGGGAATAAGCGGCCAACAGCGCTTTGGCACCCTCGAGCGAAGACACATCCAGCGGCAAAGCCACGCAATGTCCGAGGGCTGATAACGCTTTGGCGGTTTGCTCGCAAGCTGCCGCCTTGCGAGCGGTGATGTAAACACGTGCGCCTTGGCGCACAAAGCCTTCGGCAATCATGCGGCCAATCCCGCGCGAGCCGCCGGTCACGATGGCGGTGCGGCCTTGCAAAGAAAACAAATCTTGGGTGTTCATGGGGTGTCTCCTGTCGGTTAGAACTTTTCACAGAACAGTGTGCCGTGAACTTTTCTGTCCCAAGGTCACGCAAGCGTCAAGCACTGGCTCGCCAGTAAGGCGGCTGCGCTGACCAGTCGACCGGCAGACTGAAAGTCATCGGCAAGTCTGTGAAGGGGTGCGGAAACCCCAGATCCCGTGCATGCAGCATCAGTCGCGGGCTCAGGGCCTGTACTTCGGCAGGGGCGTACAGCGAGTCGCCCAGCATCGGGTGGCCAATGCTTTGCAAATGCACCCGCAATTGGTGGGTTCGCCCCGTCACAGGCTCGAGTTCAAGCAGGCTGGCTTCGGTGCTGCTTTCTAAAACGCGCCAACGGCTTCGGCTCGGTTTGCCTTCGGGGCTGATGATGTGAAGCGGCCTGCGGTCCCAGTCCAAAAGGATCGGTCCGTCAATCGTGTGCCAGCCCTCTTCGTCGAACTCGGTCGGTGCAGGTTGGCCGGTGACAAGGGCCAGATACCGTTTTTTGACCTGCCGCGTCTCAAACAAACGGCTCAAACGGCGCTGCGCTTCGATGCCCCTTGCCATCAAAATCAGGCCTGACGTGTCCCGGTCCAGGCGGTGGACCACCAAAGCCTCGGGGTAGCGGTCTTGCACGCGTTTGGACAAGCAGTCTTGCTTGTCGGGGCCGCGCCCCGGCACCGACAACAAACCACTGGGCTTGGCCAACACCAACAGGTGCTGGTCTTCAAAAACAGGTGTCATTGCGCAGGCGGCAGTTGCTGTGCTGCCTTGTCGAGCCACAGCTTCAGGCTACCCATCAATTCGCTGTGACTGAAAGAGCAACTCTCTTCACTGAACAAGGCGCTCGATTCCAAGCGGTCCAGCAACTGATGCCAAACCGGGCCAAAAGCAGGGGGCAGCGCTTGCAACAAAGCATCTTGTTGGCGGCCCATTTGGCTGAAAGCCTGCACGCTTGAGGCGCCGCTGCGCAAGTCGTTCAAGGCGCTTTGCAGCATGGCCAAAGAGTTGGAGTTCACAAACCGGTCCCGTTGAAATTTCTAAGCCGTTGATGGTAGCCTAGAGACGCAATCAAGACGCTTCAGCCCAAGTACCCACGGGCAATTCATCCAGCTTGTAAGGCCCGATGGCGGTGCGAATCAATCGCAGGGTGGGCAAACCCACGGCGGCTGTCATGCGCCGCACTTGCCGGTTACGGCCTTCACGAATCACCAACTCCAGCCAGCAGGTGGGCTTGTTCAAGCGGACGCGAATCGGCGGATCACGGTCCCACACATCGGGTGGGTCCACGGCGCGGGCGCGGGCCGGGCGGGTCAGTCCATCGTTGAGCATCACCCCTTGCGCCAATTGCGCCAAAGCATGGTCATCGGCAACACCTTCCACCTGCACCAGGTAGGTTTTTTCCATCTTGAATCGCGGGTCGGCAATCTGCGCTTGCAACGGGCCATCGTCGGTCAATAGCAACAGGCCCTCGCTGTCGGCATCCAGCCTGCCCGCCACATAGACCCCGGGTAAATCAATGTGGTCTTTCAGGCCCCGCCAGCGACCCTCGGGCGTGAACTGACTCAACACGCCATAGGGTTTGTTAAAGCGAATCAACATGATCGATGTTGCCCGCCCACTTCAGAGCGACTGACGGTAACGCTCGAGCATTTGCGCCTGCGGTTCGATGTCGATCGTCTCGCCCTTGAAGGCTTGAATTTGGTCGCGCAGCATTTCGCCCATGGTCGGCATCGTGGCGCGGTCTAGGTGGCGCGAGGCATCCCACAACTGAGAGCGCATGAGCGCCTTGGCGCAATGCAGGTACAGCGACTCCACTGTCAGGCGGATCACCAGTTTGGGCATGCGCCGAGCGTTGACGCACAGCGCCAAGTCTGCCGGGTCGGTGCTCAAAACCGCCTGCCCGTTGATGCGCAAAGTTTCGTCAAAGCCCGGCACCATGAAGAGCAAACCCAAACGCCCGGTGCTCACAATGTTCTCGAGAGTGTCCAAGCGGTTGTTGCCTGGCGAGTCGGGAATCAAGACCGTCTGCGCGTCCAGCACCTTGACGAAACCCGGCTCACCTCCACGCGGTGAAGCGTCCATCTGCCCATCCGCATCGCTGCTGGCCAGCACACCAAACGGCGACAGTTCAATGAAGCGGGTGGCATGCGTGTCCAGCGACGGCATTTCTTTTTTCAGCGCACGCTCACTGGCGGGGCCGTAGAGCTGTCGAAGGGCTTGGAGGGTGGTGATGTGATGGGTGGTCATGGGGCGAACGCTTGGTTTTCGTGGCGAGTTAGGGCTTTAGGGTTTCTGTAACGCTTGCCAAACTTGTTGTGTGGCTTTGATCAGGTCGGCGGTCAAGCGCTCGTCGACATCCATCATGTCTTCGTACTCGCCCAGATTGCGTTTGTTGTGGCACAGGTCGAGCACGCGCCACACCTCCGGCCCAAGGCCCAGCGTATGTGGCAAGGCCTGAAAGACGATGTAGCGGTTGCTTGGCCGAAAGCCTTGTTTGCGCAGTGCAGCCAGGCACAAGGCGTGCGCGGCGTTGTAGGCCAGATCAAAACGGCTTTCCAGCGCCAGTGAGGCGTTGGTGGCATCGGTCAGGCGAGTGCTGCCCGTTCGCAGCAAGCCCGCAATTTCGGCGGCATCGGGCGGCTCTGCTTTGAGCGCGCCGCTGGGGCCGCTCAGGTTTTCAAGTGGGGTGGGTGGGCTCATGTTGCAGTGACTCCTCCTGGCCAATCAGCCATATCTTTGGCTGTTGCATCACACGGTTGATGAAGGCATTGTCACCCAACTGTCGAGCCTGAAAGTCTGCGGCACTGTACAAGGCGGGGTTGATCGTGCGGCCCAGTGTTTGGCTGGCGGCTTCGAGCGCGCCAAACACATCGCCATAGCCCAGCGTGTCGCTGACCACCAGCAGGTCCACATCGCTGGCGGCGGTGTATTGCTGCTGGGCCATGGAGCCAAACACAAAAGCCATGGCGATCTGCGGCGCAAGGGGAAACAAAGTAGCGCGCAACACATCGGCCAGCCCAGAGGTTTTGAGGACCAGAGAGCGCAACTCGGCAAACACGGGCGAGGCCGCATTGGCCTGAAAGTGTTTTTGGTTGCCCTGTTTGCGCACCGAGAGCAAACCCGCTGCGGCCAAACCGGCCAATTCGCGCTGCACAGCCCCAGCGCCCGATTGGGCCAGGCCAATGACCTCGTTGGTGTAAAAGCTGCGGTCCGGTGCGCCAAACAACACGGCCAGCACGCGCTGGCGCACCTTGGAAAACAGTGCTTCTGCAACGCCAGTGGTGTTTGAGGAGGTTATCGTACCCATATTGGGTTTGATCATACCCTATTTGGGTATTTTTGTTAAATCAGAAAAAAAGGCCCCTTGTCGCTGCTTAAAACCCCGACCCCGGCTCACTCAAAAACGACAACTCCCCGGTCGTGGACTCGCTGTGCATGTAGGGCATGTAGGCAAAGCTGCGCTGCGCCAAGGGCAGGCTGCGGTTTTGCCCACTGGCCACCAGCTCTTGTGCCAGCGCCAAGGCCAGCGCGTCTTGCGCAAAGGCGCGGGGCGTGTCGCGGTAGACATTGCGCGAGAACTGGTCGAGCACCAAGACCTCGGCCAAACGCCCCTCGGGCGTGGCGCGCTAGGCAAACAACTCACACCGCCCCGCCGCCTCCAGCGTCGCCCCGAATCGGGTGCGGATGGCTTCGTCCAAGGCAGCGTCTTTGGCGAAGTGGTGCTTGGGTGTGAGTTCGGTGAACCAGAAGTCGAGGACAGCGCGGGCTTGCATGACTCAGTTCACGCGGCCTTGCCAATATGCAGGGCGACGGTGCAAATGCGCCACTGCTACGACCAAAATGTCATCCCGTTCGGTGTTGTAAATAACGCCGTATGGAAATCTGCGCAGCCGACAGCGACGCGTCTGGTTTGACAGCGGATGCCAGCCAGTAGGGTGGCGCTCGATCAGTTGGATGGTGCGAAGAAATTCCAACAAAAACGAATCGCCCAAACCAGGCGCTTGTTGTGCATACCAATGGATCGCCTCGTCCAGCTCGGATTGAGCTGCGGGCAAGAGGCGCACGTTCATGCCGTTTTGACTTGGTATTTGGCAATGACCTCGTTCAATGGAATGGCTTGAACCTCACCCCGGCGGTAAGCCGCCAGCCGAGCCTCGGCCTCATCTGCCCATTGCGCATCCAGGGACTCGTCCCGTTCATCCAAGGTGTCCAGGATGTGATCGACCAAAGCCATACGCTCGTCGGGGGGCAGTTGAGATGCTTGATCGCAGAGTTGTTTGGCGGTTGGCATGTGGGACTCCAAAGGTCGGGGGAAAGTCAGTTTAGCGAAGTTCAGCGCACAAGGTGTATTCAAGGCTCGACAGTGCAAACAGTGCGACGGCTTGCGCATTCACCAGGCCGGACTCGCAATGCATGTGTGCAAAGCTGCGCTGCGCTAGGGGGACAGGCTGCGGTCCTGCCCACTGGTCACCAGTAATTGTGTCAGCGGTTGCGTAATTGAGCGATAGTTTCTTCCAGCTCAAATGCTAATTTATTTGTATTGGTGAAAGGGGTTGTTCTGAAATGCTGCAAAGTTGCGTCCAAGTCGTCAATTGCTGCTTTGGGATCAATAAACTCGAGATGGCGGATTGCTCGAATGGCAGCGATATGTGTGATTAGTCCTCTTTCTTCGCCTTTTTGAATCGTCCAAATCAAGTTGACATAGCTCTCGGCAGCTTTCATCTTTGAGTCGTTTTGCAAAGATTGGAGTTGACGATAGATGATGCAAGCACTGATCAAAGTGACGATAGCGGTCACTGCGGCCCCAAAAACTGAAAAGTCAGTTTTGCAGCCACTCAATACTCCTCCAAAGATACACGGATCAATCATTTTTCTCCCTGAACAATTCATTTACCCCAACTGTCCTTCAGCCCCGTCACCCGGTTAAACACCGGCTTCGCTCCCGCCACATGATCAATGCGATCCGCCACAAAATACCCAAAGCGCTCAAACTGGAACTTCTGGTCTGGCTGCGCAGCGGCCAGTGATGGCTCCAAGTAGGCCATCACCACTTTCAGGCTGTTCGGGTTGAGCGACTGCAAGAAGTCTTTGCCACCCGCATCGGGATGCGCGTCGGCAAACAGGCGGTCGTACAGGCGCACTTCGGCTTGCACGCCGTCGGCCACGGCCACCCAGGTGATGGCGGCTTTGGCTTTGACGCTGTCGGCGCCGGGCGTGCCGCTCTTGGTGCCGGGGATGACTTTGGCGTGCACCTCGGTCACGTTGCCCGCCGCATCGTGTGCGCAGCCGGTGCATTCGATCACGTAGCCGCCTTTCAGGCGCACCACGGCGCCGGGGGACGTGGACCCGTCAGGGTTCACCTTTGGCGGGCTCAGGCGCTTGTAGCCCTTGGGCGGCACTTCTTCAAAGTCTTCGCGCTCGATCCACACTTCTTTGCCGATCTTGAACACGCGCTCAGCGGGGGGCATGGCGCCTTCAGTGCCATCTTTCCCATCCTTGCCTTCAGCAATCGCGCTGTGGGGCAGGGCGGGTTGGGTGCAGTCCTCAAGGTAGCTGTCGCTGCCAAAGGCTTCGGCCCAGTTGGTCAGCACCAGCTTGACGGGGTCGAGCACGGCCATGCCGCGGTGGGCTTTGTTTTCCAGGTCTTCGCGCAGGCACCCTTCGAGCGTGCTGTAGTCGATCCAACTGTCCGATTTGGTCACGCCAATGCGGTCGGCAAACAGGCGCAGGCTCTCAGGCGTGTAGCCCCGGCGGCGCAGGCCCACGATGGTGGGCATGCGGGGGTCGTCCCAGCCGCTGACTTTGCCTTCATTGACCAGTTGCGCCAGTTTGCGTTTGCTGGTGATCACATAGGTCAGGTTCAGGCGGGCAAATTCGTATTGCTTAGGGCTTGGCGCGGCCAGCAACTTGCATTCGCACAGGCGCTCCATCAGCCAGTCGTAAAACGGGCGCTGGTCTTCAAACTCCAGGGTGCACAGGCTGTGGGTGATCTGCTCCAGCGCGTCTTCGATGGGGTGGGCAAAGGTGTACATCGGGTAGATGCACCAGGCGTCGCCCGTGTGGTGGTGGGTGGCGCGGCGGATCCGGTAAATCGCCGGATCGCGCAAGTTGATGTTGGGCGAAGCCATGTCGATCTTGGCGCGCAGCACGGCCGCGCCGTCGGCCAACTTACCGTCCTTCATTTCGCGGAAACGCGTCAGGTTCTGTTCAACAGTGCGGCTGCGGAAGGGGCTGTCCACACCGGGCTTGCCAAAGTCGCCCCGGTTGGCGCGCATGGCATCAAAGCTTTGCTCGTCCACATAGGCGTGACCGGCTTCGATCAAAGCCTCGGCGGCGCGGTACATGAAGTTGAAGTAGTCGCTGGCTTGGTAGGGCGCTTCGTTGCCCGGCTGGCGCCAGTCAAAACCGAGCCATTTGACGGCGTCGATGATGCTGTTGACGTATTCGGTGTCTTCTTTTTCGGGGTTGGTGTCGTCAAAGCGCAGGTGGCACACGCCGCCGTACTCTTGCGCCAGGCCAAAGTTGATGCAGATGCTTTTGGCGTGCCCTACATGCAAATAGCCGTTGGGCTCGGGCGGAAAGCGGGTGCGGATCTTGGCCGGGTCGGGCTGGCCCGCAGCATGGTGCGCGGCGTCGCCGGGGCTGCCTGCCCAGCGGCGGGTGGCGTAGGTGCCAAGTTCGAGGTCTTTTTCGATGATCTGGCGCAGAAAGTTGCTGATTTTGTGGTCTGTGGCTGCGGCAGGGGCTGTAGGGTGGGGCGATGTCATGGCTTGATTTTAGAGGAGTGAGGTAACGCGCAAGCCCGCAGGCCTGAATTTGGCCGTTCGTTCTATAAAATACGCCCACACCTGTCCGGCTTCCTTTTGTTTGTCTGAATCGACCCCCCAACATGCTCCAAAGTCTTCGCTCCCGAGAGGCGGCCATGCCCTTCATCATGCTCGCCGTCCTGATTGACATGGCGGCCATCGGTGTGATTGTGCCGGTGCTGCCCACCTTGGTGGCCAGTTTTGAAGCCAACCCGGCTGACCAGGCCTTTTGGTATGGCGTGGTGGCGGCCGCTTTTGGCTTGTCTAATTTTGTAGCGGCCCCTGTGCTGGGGGCTTTGTCCGACCGTTTTGGCCGGCGGCCGGTCATGTTGATTGGCTTTATGGGTCTGGGCGTGAGCTTTTTTGGCACCGCCATGACCACCTCGCTGGTGGGCTTGATCGTGGCCCGCACTTTGGGTGGCGCGATGCAGGCCAACGTGGCCATTGCCAATGCCTATGTGGCGGACATTTCTGCGCCAGAAGAACGGGCCAAACGCTTTGGTTTGCTGGGTGCGATGATGGGCGTGGGTTTTATCGTGGGGCCTGTTTTGGGTGGCTTATTGGGCGCGGTGAACTTGCATCTGCCTTTTTATTTGGCCGGCAGTTTGACCGTGCTCAACTTGCTCTACGGCTATTTTGTGTTGCCCGAATCTTTGGCTCTGGCGCAGCGCAAACCCTTCAGTTGGCGCTCGGCCAATCCGGCCACGTCGCTGCGCAAGCTGGGTCAACTCAAAGGCGTGGGGCCTTTGGTCGGGGTGGTGGCTTTCAGTGGCCTGGCTCAGTTTGTGTTGTACACCGTGTGGGTGCTCTACAACAGTTTCAAGTTTGGCTGGGGACCGCGCGAAAACGGCTGGTCCTTGGCTGCGGTGGGCATTGTGGCGGTGCTGGTGCAAGGCGTGCTGTTGGGGCGCTTGCTCAAGCGCTTTTCGCCGCAAAAGCTGGCCATTTGGGGATTGGTGTCTTCGGCCGTGGGTTACACCCTCTGGGGCGCGGCCACCGAGGGTTGGATGATGTACGCCGTCATTGCCTTCAATCTCTTGGGGGGTACCGTCACCGCTTCGGTGCAAAGCATGATTTCGTCAGCTGCCGACGCCCGCAGCCAAGGGCAGACCATGGGCGCTGTGAGTGCGCTGAGCAGTTTGATGGCGGTGGTGGCACCGATCTTGGGGGCACCCTTGCTGGCCATGGTGTCGCATTACCCGCAGGGCGACTGGCGCATTGGTGCACCGTTTTACTTTTGCGCTTTGTTGCAGTTGGCTTCTTTGTACCTGGCGATTTTGCATGTGCAACGCCGCCGTCGCCGTCAATTGCTGGCTTGAGCGAACGGGCCAGCCGTCACATCGCCTTGAACTGGTGCGCGTACAAGCGGCTGACCACCAGCCGTTGTGCCAGCCCTTTGAGGCGCAGGTGCAATTTGCCTGACTCGTCGCGGCTGACCGACGCGATGGCGCTGGCGCGCACCACACTGCCGCGGTGGATTTGCCAGAACACCTGGGTGTCCAGGCGTTGCATCAGTTCTTTCAAAGGTGTGCGCAGCAGCACCTCGCTGCCGTCCAGCGTGAAGACGCGAACGTATTTGTCGGCCGCCTCCAAGTACAGCACCTCGTCCACCGGCACCATGCGCAGCTGGTTGCCCACGCTGGCTTGCAGCAATTGCAATGGCGCTGCAGCAGGCGTAGCCGTTGATTGCGCTTGCAGCAGCCAGCGCAGTTGGCTCAGCACCGGGTCCAGGTCGGTGACCTTGGGTGCCTTGCGTTGCTGCAAGCGGTTTTGCAGCCGCGACACGGTCTGCGCCAAGCGGTCCTCGCGCACGGGTTTGAGCACATAGTCCACCGCTTGGGCATCAAAAGCCTGAATCGCGTATTGGTCGTAAGCCGTGACAAAAACCAGCAAAGGGAATGCACTTTCTGCAGGCCAAGCATCGGCCAGTTCGGCTGCGGCGTCCAGCCCGCTTTGCCCCGGCATGCGAATGTCAAAAAACAGCACATCAGGGCGGTATTGCAGCGCCAGTTGCACCGCGCTCAGGCCGTCGCCCGCACAGGCCACAACCTGCAGCGCGGGCCACAGGGCCAGCAGCTCGCGCTC
>Ga0304729_1001530_pt1 | contig 15103 bp, 15 predicted proteins | sample C_131016_MF_Meta_FD_190475 | JGI IMG/M metagenome (GOLD analysis project Ga0304729, IMG submission 190475) | Freshwater microbial communities from Lake Croche, Canada to study carbon cycling - C_131016_MF_MetaG (v2) (version 2) | ecosystem: Environmental > Aquatic > Freshwater > Lake | place... | reverse complement strand
CACGGGCAGTCGCTCATTCCAGTACTCGTTGTTGCGTTCCTCGGGAATCTGAATGCCCCAACTGCGCGCGAGGTTCTCAGTGCAGGTGACCACGCTTATGCGACCCGACTTTTCCAAGAGTTCTTCCTGGTGTTTGACCATCGCGGCAAGTGCCTTCGTGTAACAAACATAGAGAACTCGCTTACCTTGCCCAACCAATCTGTGCGCCTGAGCAATCGCTAGCGAAGTTTTTCCTGATCCAGCTGGACCGCGCACTTCGAATCGAGGCATGGCAGAGGCGAACTCAAGGAGTTTTTCGTTTTCGCGCGTGCTGAATCGGATCCATTCATCCCGTTCGTCGATGTAATCAACGATTGTGGCCGGGTTATGAAAGTCGGGCATTTTTGCTTGTAATGCAGCTTCGATGTGGGCGCAGTCCTGGACCGTGGGAAGGCTGGTACCTATCGCGTTATCAAGCGCTACTTGTACTTGATCAGCCGCAGCAGACAACTGGCTGCTGTCAATGAATTGACTGCGTCCTGCCATCGGATGTTGGTAGTCCAGGTCGACGCGCGAGTATGGGAACGCGGCCATGTGTACAGTTTTAAACCAGTGACCAATCGAAGAGTGCTTAAGCACATAGTCTCGAATTGCATAGAGTGCCTCGTGCGCTTGGCCAATTGGGTCAATCGGTTTGGTCTGACCATAGTGGTTAGTTTGGTTGAATTTTCCATCTTCAGCTGCAGTTACTCGTCCGCCTTTGATTTCAACAACTGCGATTCCACGATTTGGCCAAAGAACAACTAGGTCGCCTTCTCGATCCTTATGCCACTGGGTAACTCTTACTCCATGTAAAACTGTCACATCATCTGGCAACGTTAAAACAAGAGCCTGGGTTACTTTCTTTTCGGCATCGTTCGTGTAGGCAGGTTCACTTGGAACAAGTTTTGCAACCATGACGGTGCTCCTTAAAAATGGTGATTAGCCTATGACACTAGAGCGACAAAGTCGTCTGACTTCACCGCCGCATCAACTGTTATGAGTAGTTAAATCTCTGCTAAACACGAAATAGGCAGACCCTAATCCGCTGACGCTGCGCTACCTGGTTTTTTGTAATGCTCGTTGCGGTGAGCCTTTTTGAATTGTTCAACTTCGTAACGAAGCTTTTCTAGTTCAAGATCTTTGCGCTCGGCGTCTAATTCGAAGGATGTTCGCTTATCTGCGATGTAATCCATGAGGGCAAATAGCACACCAGATATCACGAAAGTCAGATGGATAATAATTCGCCATTTTTCGTCGTGGTCATGTATTGACTTCGCGTTCATAAAGTCGTGCAAAAGTTCGATTACTGAAATAGCAACTAATGACCCGATTAACTTAATTTTCAAGCCGGAGTAGTCAACCTTGCCCATCCAGCCTGGGCGATCTACCGATTCTTCAGCCACGTTAATTTTTGAAACAAAGTTTTCATAACCACTGAAAATTATGATTACGACAAGATTTCCAAGCAGTGTTATGTCCAGTAGTTGCAATACCTCAAGCGTTGCGTCATGCAGACTCATTTTAGGTAGATGATGGACTGTATCAATGAAGGTAGAAACAAATTTATAAACGACGAAAAATAGACTCGCCGCTAAGCCGAGGTAGAGGGGGAGTAGTAGCCAGCGGGCTCCAAATAATGCTCGTTCCGCACATTCTTCTAGGAAGCCAAGGATGCCTCCGCCGAACTTTTCAGCAATGCGCTCCATCAACTTTGCTTTACGTTCGATGGTTTGCTCGATTGCATCTACTTCCGACTTAGTTTCGTCCGACATGCTCCAACCGCCTTTACTGTTGTTTCACAACATTATTCCAAATGCAGATTGAATTTAGAGCAGACTCGCCCTCAATTTCGTTGCAAAATCGCGTTATTGGCCAGATTCGGCGCCGATGTGTTTATACACCGCTTCGGTGAGTGAATGAACTTGCTTAGTAAGTTCAGCGATCTGCTTGGCGACATCAAGTGTTTCTTGGTCTACCTGATATGTGTGCTGTGCTAGCTCGGCCGAAATAGCGTCCGCACGCTTGGCAGCGATTAACAAAATGGCGCCCTGAAGCGCCGCTAGGCAGGATAAAACTAAGTTCAGCAAAATAAAGGGATACTTATCGAATCCAGAATGACCGAGAAGTGAATTCAGCAGCATCCAGAGGCCGAGGAACCCCAGTGCGCCAAAGACAAATGGCCAAGATCCCATACCATTTCGCATGGTGTCTGCAGCGCGTTCACCTCGACTTAGCTCTGAACCACTGCGTACCTTCGGATGAAAATGCCATTTAGCGTCAGTCATTAGCTGTACTCCTCATTAAGACAACAATTACTAATCATGTTATTGAGTTTTAGCAGTAAAGTTCCTCTAGTAGGCCAATTAAACGAATAACTTTCTGCGGCCCAAAAATGTCTGCTGTTGCAGATAAGGTAACGATTAATTGCACGGGCATGCGCATTCATTGGTAGGAGAAGTCAAGTGTTGAAGAGTCGAATTTTCGCCCTGGTCATATTTGTTGGATTGGCGGGGTGCACCACCCCTGCGAAAGCGGATAAACCATTCACCTTGAGTACCTACCAGGCTCAACAAGTCTCTTGGGCAGACTGCCCTGATAGTTATTTTGTGCCGAGCGATCAACTGAGCAGTGTATTTGTTAAATCCAGCGTGCAATGTGGGTCGGTGACGGTTCCAGCTGAGTACACCGCGGGCTATTCACTGCCAGATTTCAAAATTGCCATGATGCGCGAGCCAGCAACTGGTCCAGAAAAATTGGGCACACTGTTCATCAACCCTGGCGGCCCAGGTGAGTCTGGCGTGGAAGAGTTGCAGTGGTTGAACTTCCCAAGTGAGATTCGCGCGCAGTACGACATCATTGGATTCGACCCACGCGGGGTTAGCCGTTCCGCTCCAGTTTCGGGCCATCAAATTAAGTGCAGTAATCAGTCAGACTTTGAAACGTACTGGAGCGGGGAACAAACTCCGGCTAACGACGCACAGTATCTCCCAAACGTAGACGCCATGGATGCGTATTACCGCAAGTGCGCCAAGGATAATCCGAACTGGTGGACGCTAAATACCAGCAACGTGGTGGACGATCTTGATTTAATGAGATCGGTTATCACAGGTTCTGAGCCGCTCAATTTCCTGGGTTCGTCTTATGGAACTTCCATAGCCGCGCAGTACATCACCGCCTATCCGGAGCATGTCGGTCACATTGCTCTAGATAGTCCAACCACTAACGAGCCGACGAAAGATTCGACCACTATTACCCAGGCAAAAACTCTAGAAGCCAACGTGATGCGGTTAGTTAAGGGCTACGCGAAAGCCAAGCACATGAGTGTTGCTGCAGTTAAGCAGTTGATGTTGAAAGTCCGTTTGGATGGAGACAACGATAAGTTGCGCGGCTTTGCGGGCATGAAGGTACTCGATCCGAAAAATCAGATACATCTGAGCACTGAATATATGTTCACGCATGGGATTCAGACTTTGACATACTACGATCTCGCCACTGCCCAGAAATATTTCAACCAGGGACTCGACGAAGTGAGTGGTCGGCAAAAATGGAATGGAACTTTTGAGTATTTCGGCTTGGAGATGGACGGATACGACACCAATTCGCTTGGCGGCTCTTCATATCAACCTAACAAGATCAAGCGAAATAATAGTTTTGAAATTATGACCATTGTAGATTCGATGGATATCGATTATTCAACCAAGACAAGTAAAGCGCACGACAAAAAACTCGCCGCCAAAATTAAACTGGTGTCGCCATTTTGGACGGCGCTTACCTCTGATGCCTCTAACTACCAGTACCAAGGCAAGCGTCGAGGTATCGACTGGGACAGTTTGGCTAAGAGTGATCCGAACATTCCCAACCCCCCAACAAAGCAGCCGGTACGTACCAACACATCGGGTAAGCAGGTATTAGTAGTGGGCGCTCGATATGAGTCGACAACTCCGTATGCGTTTGCGCAGCAGACTGCTAGGGACCTGCGTTCTCCGCTGGTTACCTTTAACGGCACCGGACATTCGCCGCTCGCTGGATTCGATAAAACCTGTCTGAATGCGATATTTATCGACTATTTCATTAACAACCACCTGCCATCGGGGCCAGTTACTTGCACTAAATAAGTGCATTTGCTGAAAAACCCCGATTGGTGGCACACTTGTCTAGCACCTCGGTTCACGCCAGACGTTTTTGGGCGACCCGAGTGCACGAACAGGAGATAGTAATGCAGGCCGATATCCATCCAGAATATGTTTTGACTAACGTCACATGTTCCTGTGGCAACTCATTTGTAACTCGTAGCACCTCAAAGAGTGGTCAGATCCACGCAGATGTGTGCAGCGAATGCCATCCTTTCTACACCGGTAAGCAGAAGATTCTTGATACTGGTGGCCGCGTCGCGAAATTCGAGAAGCGTTTCGGTAAGCAGGCTTAGCTTTATAAACAGGTGTCCGCGTTGTCCAACTGGCAACGCTGGCACCTTTTTATTTGCCCGTAAACCAGCCACTTCGAACATCAACGGATAAGAAGGTCATCGTGAGTCAAGATTTCATAAAAGCCGAAACACTCTCGCTAGAGTACGCCGAACTTGAAGCAAAGCTCAGCGACCCAGCAACGCACTCAGACCAGAACGAAGCCCGCAGAATCGGCAAACGCCACGCTGAACTGAAGCCAGTTGTTGCTAAGTACCGCGAATGGAAGCAACTGCAGGAAGATGAACTTGTTGCTCGAGAAATGGGCTCCGAAGATTCTGCGATGTTGGCAGAGGCCGATGAACTAGCAGCTGCTCGTGATGAAGCCGCTGAAAAACTTCAGGCGCTGTTAATTCCACGTGACCCACTCGATGGCAATGACGTGATCCTGGAAATAAAGGCGGGTGCGGGCGGCGAAGAGTCGGCACTTTTCGCTGGCGATTTGATGCGCATGTATCTTAAATATGCAGAGAAGCGCGGCTGGGTTACGCAGCTTTTAGAAGCCGAAGAATCTGACATGGGTGGCTACAAAGATATCGCCATCAGTGTCAAGGCACGAGGCGTTGTTGCACCAGAGGACGCTCCGTATGCCAATTTGAAATATGAAGGTGGCGTGCATCGAGTTCAGCGTGTTCCGGTGACGGAATCTCAAGGCCGCATTCACACCTCAGCGGCTGGCGTTCTGGTTTTGCCAGAAGCCGAAGAAGTGGACGTAACCATCGACCCGAACGACCTGCGCATCGATGTGTATCGATCTAGCGGTCCCGGTGGTCAGAGCGTTAATACAACAGACTCGGCAGTTCGGATAACGCACGTGCCAACTGGCGTCGTTGTTTCTTGCCAGAACGAGAAAAGTCAGTTGCAGAATAAAGAATCTGCCATGCGAATTTTGCGAGCAAGATTACTTGCGCTCGCTGAAGAGGAAGCCGCGGCTGCCGCTAGCGATGTGCGCAAGAGTCAAGTTAGAACTGTTGACCGCTCTGAGCGAATCCGCACATACAACTTCCCAGAAAACCGAATTGCCGACCACCGCGTTGGATTCAAATCGAATAACTTGGATGCGGTGTTGGCAGGGGACCTAGAGCCTGTGATTACTGCATGCATCGATGCAGACATGCAGGCGAAGCTGACCGACGTCGGCGCATAAGTAACAGGCCAATTGTCCATGGATATTGATCGCGCGCTAGTCGCCTCAGCTGCGCAAAAGCTGCGCGTTGCCGGGATTGAAAGTGCAGACCATGATGCTTCTCGGCTACTTGAATTTGCCCACAGCGTTTCCGAGTTTGATCAGCTAATCGCGCAACGGTCCCTAAGGATTCCGCTTCAACACCTAACCGGCACCGCATATTTTCGCCATCTAGCACTGAATGTGGGCCCAGGGGTTTTCATCCCACGTCCAGAAACCGAACTGCTTGCTCAGGTTGCTATTGATGCACTGCCAAGAATCTTGCAGCAGTGGCTATCAGATGCCGAGGTTAAAGCAACTGTTACTAAGCCCACTGTCTTTGACCTCTGCTCAGGCAGTGGCGCTGTGGCACTTTCGGTGGCCACCGAATTGACAAACGTTACGGTGCATGCAGTTGAAGTTTCCGCTGAAGCACTGCGTTGGCTTCTGCGTAACGTTGAAGCGCACAGCGAAAAGTTCCAGGAGCAAAATTCACGAGTAACCGTGCACTGTCTGGATGCTACTGAGAGTGAAAAGTTCAACGAGTGGTTCAACACTGCAGATGTAGTGCTGTCAAATCCGCCTTACATCCCCGATGCGATGATTCCACGGGAACCCGAAGTCAGAGATCACGATCCACATCTTGCGCTTTTCGGCGGTCACGACGGGCTTGAAGTGCCAGTCAAAGTTGCACAGGTGGCAGCCGAGCTACTAATTGATGGCGGAATTTTTGGTATGGAGCATGCTGATGTTCAAGGTGAAGGTGATTTCGGATTGCCAGCAGCCTTGCGCAACATGACCGACTCATCTGGCGCGGTAGTTTGGCGCGATGTAACCGATCACCTTGACTACAACGGTCTGCCTCGATTCACCACGGCGATTCGCACAAATCGCGCGACACAGATGCAAGGATAGAAACTGTGTCTCAGATCTTCACCATCAACAGTGAATCAAGCCCCGCGCAGATCGATGAAGCCGTATCGGCAGTTGTTAATGCTGTCACCAGCGGGGGACTGGCTGTCATCCCAACCGACACCAGTTATGCCGTTATCTGCGATGCATTTAATCCAGATGCGGTGGTGTTACTTCGCCGGGCAAAGCATCAGTCGGAGCAGACCCCCATGCCAGTTGGCGCCGGTAATCGCGCGACCATAGATGGAGTGGCTACTTTCAGTGAACTGGCCAATGACTTGGTGTGTGCCATTTGGCCAGGCGCACTCACAGTGATTACCAAGCAACAGCCGAGTGTGAATCTCGCGGCTAGTTCGCTGGAATACGGTCTTTCAGTGCGAATTCCAAACCACACCCTGGCGCAAAATATTTTGAATGCCATTGGTCCAACTGCCATGACTGGAGCTCAGTTAGCCGGACAAGAGCCGGTAACCACAATAGAAGCTGCCAAGCGTGCGCTTGGCGATTTAGTTACTACTTATGTCGACAATGGCACACTGCCTGGAACCACTTCAAGTGTTGTGGATGCAACTGGCGCAAATCTTCGCCTAGTTCGCGCCGGCAATCTATCACTGACCATGCTTCGCACCGTTGTTCCGATGATTATTGATGCAACGGCTTCGTCTCAGCTGGGTTAAGGACAAGTCACGGCTCACCTGAGCAGACTTTTGTCCAGCCTCTAGACTTGACCTAAATAACCCCCACATTTGAGGTGAAGTATGAGTGAAGTTTTTTATGGGTCTGATTACAGCGAATTACAGGGTACTGACCCAGAAATCGCCAAGATTTTGATTGATGAATTAGATCGCCTGCGCGGTGGCTTGCAGCTAATCGCCAGTGAAAACTTTTCCTCACCAGCCGTGTTGACCTCGCTCGGCTCCACCTTAAGCAATAAATACGCGGAGGGTTACCCTGGCCGACGTTATTACGGTGGCTGCGAAGTAGTCGACATTGCGGAGAACCTGGGCATCGAGCGCGCGAAGGAACTTTTTGGCGCAGATCATGCCAATCTGCAACCGCACTCCGGTGCCAGCGCAAACATCGCAGTCTATGGTGCATTCTGCCAGCCAGGCGATACCGTGCTGGCCATGAGTTTGCCGCACGGTGGCCACTTAACCCATGGTGCAAATGTGTCATTTAGTGGCAAGTGGTTCAATGTAGTGCACTACGGCGTCGCGCAGGGCAGCGAAGACATTGATTACGACCAGGTTCGCACACTTGCTCGGGAACATAAGCCAAAGATGATCATCTGCGGCGGCTCAGCCATCCCGCGCCTAATTGATTTTGCGGCATTCCGCGAGATTGCTGATGAAGTTGGCGCCATTCTGATGGTGGATGCGGCACACTTCATCGGCCTTGTTGCCGGCAAGGCGATTCCGTCACCAGTTCCTTATGCAGACGTAGTTACATTCACAACCCATAAAGTTTTACGTGGCCCACGGGGCGGAATGATTCTTTGCAAAGCTGAACATGCGGCGGCTATCGACAAAGCTGTTTTCCCAATGATGCAGGGCGGGCCAATGATGCACGCAGTTGCGGCTAAAGCGGTGGTTCTGAAGGAATGCGCAACGCCTGAATATCAGAAGTACGCAAAAGATGTAATCGCGAATGCGCAGGCGCTCACTGCCGGTTTGGTTGAAGAAGGTATGCGCCCAGTTACTGGTGGCACTGACACGCACCTTGCACTACTTGATTTACAAGGCATCAATGTGACCGGTAAAGATGCCGAAGCTCGTTGTGGTGCATCGGGAATCACTCTGAATAAGAACGCCATTCCGTACGATCCAGCACCACCAAGTGTGGCCAGCGGTATTCGCGTCGGTACACCTGCAGTGACTACGCAAGGTATGGGTCTAGAGCAGATGAAACAGATTGCGACCTTAATCGGCCGTGCAGTAAAAAGTGATTCGGCCGAGGTTCACGCTCAAGTTAAGTCAGATGTTTTTGATCTAGTATCGGCGTTTCCGGCGTACCCACGCTCGTAACTCATGCGTGAATATCTCCTGTGCCTAGTGGCAGCTGCGGCGGTGACCTACTTGCTGACTCCGCTTGCCAGGGCCGCTGCCATTCGCTTTGGCGCTATGGCTATTGCTCGGGATCGGGATGTTCACTTATTGCCAACGCCGCGCTGGGGTGGACTTGCCATGGTTGGTGGGTTCATTGTCGCAGTGATTCTGGCCAGCAAGCTGCCGTTAATGAGCACCATTTTCCAGGACCGTAGGCAAATTACCGCACTACTCTTAAGCGCAGCAATCATCGTGGTGCTCGGAATGCTTGACGATCGCTTTGGCCTTGATGCGCCCACAAAACTAGTTGGCCAAGTTTTGGCTGCAGCAGTGTTAGCGCTCAAGGGTGTCACCTTGGTGTGGCTGCCAGTTCGAGGAATTTTCATTCTTGATTCCTCAACCTCAGTACTAGCAACAGTGCTCGTTGTTTTGGTGAGCATCAATGCGGTCAACATGGTCGATGGGCTCGATGGATTGGCCGCCAGCATAGGTGGAATCGGAGCGGCCGCCTTCTTTGCCTATTCATATTTCTTAAGTGTGCAAAATGGTTATCAGCGTGCGACGCTTGCAACCCTAGTTTCAGCTGCGCTGGTTGGAATGTGCATCGGCTTCCTGCCTCACAATTGGTTCCGTGCGCGCATCTTTATGGGCGACACCGGTTCAATGCTTATCGGTTTATTCATGGCAGCGTCAAGTATTATGCTGACCGGCCAAGTTGATCCAGGTGGCCTAACTGGCGGCGTGTTCCTACCTGCATTCTTACCAATCGTGTTGCCCCTGATAATTCTCTCGGTCCCACTAGTCGATTTGGGCCTAGCAATCATTAGGCGTACTCGTAAGGGCCGTTCGCCGTTTGCCCCCGATAAGGAGCACCTGCATCATCGCTTACTCGACCTCGGCCACGGTCAAGAGCGCGCAGTTTTAATCATGTCGACATTCACTGCCGTGGTTGCATTCGGCGCAGTTAGTTTGGCGTTTGTCCCGCTCTGGGTAACTGGACTTGGTGTCGGATTTGGGATCTTTGGTTTAATTGTTTGGGTACTGAATCCATCAGCTGCCGCTGAAAAAGTTGTGGCAGACTAAGCCACATGACAAAGCACTCAAGTGATCTGAGTTCATCTAGTACTCAGCTAATTCGCAAAGCCGCTATCCCAACGCTTATCGCTGGAGTGGTTGCCATTGTGGTTGGCGGTTTCGTAAAAGGTGCACCTGGTGCGCTCGGTGCCGGAATCGGCTCGGCAATCGTTCTGGTGTTCTTCACCATTGGTCAAGTTCTTTTGAACAACGTGATCAAGAAGAACCCAACAATGGCTACCAGTGTGGCTTTGCTTATGTATTTAGTAAAAGTCGCGGTGCTATTTGCCTTGATGCTGGCCTTTAAGCACACCACTGTCTTCAATACCAAAGTATTTGCCTCGAGCATCCTGCTTTGCACTTTGGTCTGGACCGGCGCCGAAATGTGGGCATTTGCCACCGGAAAAGTGCTTTACGTGGAACCGGGTTCTGGGCCAGACATTGTGCCGCCGGTGCAGGAGAAAAACGGCCCACTTATCTAGGGTTTTGTGCCAGCCCGGCGGGTTCGGGGTCGGGTTCGCGCACCTATCTGTTTACTGCTAATGTGAACTTGCAATGAAGGCCCGCGACACTGATTTCACGATTAGCGACGCAGACCGGTCCACTTCAGACATGGCATGGCGATCAGTTAGTTATCTAACCGCCGGAATCTTGTTTTACGGCGGTATCGGGTGGCTGCTTGGACACTACTTCGGGCATAGATCAGCTTTCATAGCCGCAGGTGTGATTATCGGAATCGTACTAGCGCTTTATCTCACATACGCACGCGTTTCCTCCATGGAGCGAGATGCCACTACGAGTGACCTAAGGATGCCGCCGCAATGAACCTTGCGACATTAGCAACTGATTCGTGCCACCTGAACTCAGGCTGTGGTTTTCCAGCTCCCCATGCTGACATTTTCTTCCTTACGCCGTACACGCTAGACATTTTTGGGCAGCACCTAGTCTTCAGTAAAACAATTTTGCTGGCGCTGATCGTCGCCCTAATAGTAATTACGTTCTTCTTAACTGCGTTTCGCTCGCCAAAATTAGTCCCTGGCAAGTTGCAGTCGCTGGGCGAGCAGGGCTACCTATTCATCCGGGACCAAATTGCTCGTGAAGTAATTGGCAAAGAAGGCGATAAGTTCGTGCCGTTCCTTGCCTCACTGTTTTTCTTTATTTGGATTGCAAACCTTATGGGCGTAATCCCTGGTGCACAGTTCCCAGTTATGAGCAGTCTGGCCTTCCCGGTCGCCCTAACACTGATGGTTTATGGAACCTACGTATTCCTGGGTATGAAGCATCAAGGTCCGATTAAATTCTTCACAAATGCAGCATTCCCACCGGGTGTGCCAAAAGCAATGTACATTTTGCTAACTCCACTTGAGCTGCTCGGACTGCTGGTAACTCGTCCAGTGACTCAGGCCATCCGCTTGTTTGCCAACATGTTCGCTGGCCACTTGTTGATCACCACCTTCACAATTGGCGCCTACTACTTGCTTTCACCATCAATCGTTGGCGCCTTGGGTTCGGCGACATCATTTGGCGTCACCGTGGCACTGACTGGCTTTGAGATGTTCATCCAAGGTCTGCAGGCATTCATCTTCACGTTGTTAACAGCTGTCTATATTGGCGGCTCGTTACACGCGGAACACTAAAGACGTAAGACCTATAACTAAATAGATAACAAAAACCTGCAGTAGGTGGAAGTGCCACTTGCTCTCGACAGAAGGAATAAGTTATGTCAACACTTGCAGCTGTAACAGGCTCACTAGGTTCAATCGGTTACGGCCTTGCCGCGATTGGTCCTGGTATCGGTATCGGAATCATCTTCGGTCAGGGTGTACAGGCAATTGCCCGTCAGCCAGAGGCCTACGGTGTAATCCGCCAGAACATGATCTTGGGCTTCGCGCTTGCTGAAGCGCTTGCGCTAATCGGCTTCGTTGTTCCATTCGTCTTCGGTGCTTAATTAACTAAGGACATTTTGTGACAACCTTCTTACTTGCCAGTGCAGCGGAACATAAGGTGAATATTCTCCGTGTTCCGCTAGATGAGTTAATCATCGGCACAGTGGCATTCCTACTGGTCTTTTTTGCGTTGGCAAAGTTTGCTTTCCCGCGCATCAGCAAGACGCTCGACGAGCGCGCTGATGCAATCGAGGGTGGCATCAAGCGAGCACAGGAATCACAGGATGAAGCTGCTGCACTGCTTGAGTCTTACAAAACACAACTAGCTGATGCTCGCGCACAGGCTACCGTGATTCGTAATGAGGCTCAGGCGGAAAAGGCAACAATTATTGAACAAGCAAAAGGTGAAGCGACGGCTGCTGCTGCTGCGGTTACTGAGCGCGCATCGGCAGCAATTGACGCCGAGCGCACCCAAGCCATCACTTCACTTCGCCGTGATGTTGGCGATTTAGCACTGACCTTGGCTAGCAAAGTCGTAGGGGAGACCCTGCAAGACGATGCAAAAGCACGGGCCACTGTAGATCGTTTTATCGCTGAACTAGAGGCTCAGGCGGCTAAATAAATGATTGGTGCATCACGCGAAAGTTTGACTACCGTGCAGGAGTCATTGCGCTCCAGCGCAGGGCAGGGCGATCTGTCCGCCTTGTCTAGTCAATTACTTTCGGTCGCAAAAGTTATTGCAGGTGAGAAGTCACTGCGCCTGATGTTGGCCGATAGCGGTCAGCCGGTAGCAGCTCGCACCGCATTAATTTCCGACCTGCTCGGGGCTGCGATTTCTGAAGCAACACAATCGGTGATTGCCTCAGTAGTTAGTCAGCGCTGGTCATCGGATAGCGACTTGATTGATGCGCTGGAAAATCTTGGCGCAAAGGCCGCCTTTATGGCAGCTGACGCAAATGGCTCACTAACTCAAGCTGAAAGCGACATCTTCCATTTCGGTCGGGCGCTTGATGCCTCTGCCCAATTGCAGATGACACTAACTGACCCATCACTTGCCCCGCAGGCGAAGGCAGCAATTGTCGATGACCTGCTCAGCGGCAAAGTCCAGGGCGAAACTGCGCAAGTTATTGCTTACTTTGCGAGCAATCTGCGCGGTCGACGCGTGGACGCAGTAGTCGATCTGCTGAGCGAATTGGCGGCTGCGCAACGCAATCAAGTTGTTGCAGAAGTCAGTAGTGTGATTGAGCTAGATGATTCACAGGTCACTCGCTTGGCAAATGCACTTTCAAAACTGACCGGAAAACAGGTCAGTATCAATGTCGCCATTGACCCAACAGTCCTTGGCGGTATCTCAATCCAGATTGGCCAAGACGTTATTGACGGCTCGGTCGCAACACGCTTAGAAAGTGCCCGCAGGTCACTGCAGGCATAACCACAAAGAAAAGAAAGCAGGACACCATGACGGAACTGTCCATCCGGCCAGAAGAAATCCGTGATGCAATTGCTCGTAATGTAGAGTCATTTGCACCAGGAACTTCACGCGAAGAAATCGGCCATGTCGTAGAGACTGGTGACGGTATCGCTCGCGTCGAAGGCTTGCATTCAGCAATGACCAACGAATTGCTCGAGTTCGAGGGTGGGCTACTTGGCCTTGCTCTGAACCTTGATGTTCGTGAAATCGGCTGCGTGCTCCTTGGTGACGGATCAAAGATTGCTGAAGGTCAGAGCGTGAAGCGCACCGGCGAGATCCTCTCGGTTCCGGTGGGCGATGGCTTCCTTGGTCGCGTGGTAGATCCGCTAGGTAACCCGATCGACGGTAAGGGTCCGATTGTTGCCGAGTCGCGTCGCGCACTGGAAATCCAGGCACCGACTGTTGTTGAACGTCAGCCAGTTAAAGAGCCAATGCTGACCGGACTTAAGGCGATTGACGCGATGACCGCTATCGGTCGTGGTCAGCGTCAGCTGATCATCGGTGACCGTCAGACTGGTAAAACCGCAGTTGCTATCGACACCATCTTGAACCAGAAAGAAAACTGGGAAAGTGGTGATCCGAAGAAGCAGGTCAAATGTATTTATGTTGCGATTGGCCAGAAGGGTTCAACGATTGCTGCAGTTAAGGGCGCACTCGAAGAATTCGGCGCAATGGAATACACCACGATTGTTGCTTCTCCAGCATCTGACCCTGCAGGTTTCAAGTACCTAGCGCCGTACACCGGTTCCGCAATCGGCCAGCACTGGATGTACAACGGCCAGCACGTGCTAATCATTTTTGATGATCTGTCAAAGCAGGCCGAGGCCTACCGCGCGGTATCTTTGCTACTTCGTCGTCCACCAGGCCGTGAGGCATACCCAGGAGACGTTTTCTACTTACACTCACGCTTGCTTGAGCGTTGTGCAAAGCTCTCTGATGAACTAGGCGCTGGTTCAATGACTGGCTTGCCAATCATTGAGACCAAAGCAAATGACGTTTCGGCGTACATTCCGACCAACGTAATTTCGATTACTGATGGCCAGTGCTTCCTTGAGTCTGATCTGTTTAACTCCGGTGTGCGCCCAGCTATCAACGTGGGTATTTCGGTTTCGCGCGTTGGCGGCTCAGCTCAGCCAAAAGCTATGAAGAAGGTGGCTGGCCGTCTGCGTCTCGATCTTGCACAGTTCCGTGAGTTGGAAGCTTTCGCAGCATTCGGCTCTGATCTTGATGCAGCATCAAAGGCTCAGCTTGAGCGCGGTGCTCGTCTGGTTGAACTGTTGAAGCAGGGTCAGTACCAGCCGCAGTCAATGGAACGCGAGGCCGTTTCCGTTTGGGCCGGCACTTCAGGTCAGCTTGACGAAGTACCAGTTGAAGATATTCGTCGATTTGATACCGACTTCTTGGACCACGTAGCTCGAAATCACGCAGCAATCTTTGCCACAATTCGCGATACAACAGACCTCTCTGATGAAACTGTGACCGCGCTAACCTCGGTTATCACTGAATTCAAAAAGCAGTTCACCACCTCAGCAGGTCATGCGCTCGTAAATGATGCCCCGGTTGAAGCATTGGAATCAGACGAGATTGATCCAACGCAGATTGTGAAAGTCAAGGCATAACAAGTGGGAGCACAGCTTAGGGTTTATCGCCGCCGAATTAAGTCGGTGCAGGCGACAAAGAAGATTACGAAGGCAATGGAACTCATTGCTTCGTCGCGCATTGTAAAAGCGCAGCAGCGCGTCGATGCATCTTTGCCATACACCCAAGAACTTCTGCGTGCTATCTCTGCTGCGGTATCTCGTGGCAACAGCAAACATCCGCTAATTACCGTCCCAGAAGTGCGCAAGCGGGCAGCTGTTGTTTTTGTCACCGCTGATCGTGGCCTAGCTGGCGCTTACTCCTCGGCAGTGATTAAAGAGACCGAAAGCTTGAACAACTTGCTTAAAGCCGAGGGTGTTGAGCCAGTGCACTTTATTGTTGGTCGCAAAGGCTTAGGTTTCTATAAGTTCCGCGAGCGGGCAGTTGCTGCATCCTGGACCGGATTTACCGATCAACCAACCTACGAG
>Ga0304729_1001523_pt1 | contig 15121 bp, 17 predicted proteins | sample C_131016_MF_Meta_FD_190475 | JGI IMG/M metagenome (GOLD analysis project Ga0304729, IMG submission 190475) | Freshwater microbial communities from Lake Croche, Canada to study carbon cycling - C_131016_MF_MetaG (v2) (version 2) | ecosystem: Environmental > Aquatic > Freshwater > Lake | place... | reverse complement strand
TTGGCGTGTCACTTCGACTTCGGGTAGTTCAGGCATGCGGATGGTGCGGTAAAGAAAAGGGCGGCGGCTCGCTGCACAGGCCCGGATGGCGGGCCTTGGATTATTATGGCCGCATGTCACGCATCTCATTGTTCCTGGGCGCTTGTTTGCTGGCGCTGGCCCCCGCCGCGTTCGCGCAAACGCCTGCGGCTGCGGCCCCATCGGCGCCCAAAACACCCGAGCGCTCGGCCCTGGACGCCCAGCTGATGTACCAGCTGCTCATCAGCGAGCTGAGTTTTCAAAACACCGATTACGGCTCGGCCTATGGCCTGATGCTGCACGCCGCGCGCGAGTCGGGCGACGCCCAACTCTACGAGCGCGCCATCGAGATGGCCCTGACCGCCCGCGACGCCAACGCCGCCATGGCGGCGGCCAAAGCCTGGCAACAGGCCCAACCCCAATCGCCCGACCCGGACCGCCATCTGCTGCAACTGGCCATCGGCCTGAACCGCCTGCCCGACAGCCTGGCCGTTTTACAAAGAATGCTGGCGCGCGTGCCAGCGGCTGAAAAATCCGCCGCAATTACCGGCTTGACCCGCTTTTACACCCGGGCCACCGAAAAAACCGCTGCTGCCGATTTGGTGGAAAAAGTGCTCGCGCCCGAGCTGGCCAACCGCGCCACCGGCCCTGCCGCCTGGGCGGCCATTGGCAATTTGCGCTTGCTGGCCAATAACAAGGCCGCAGCCCTGGCGGCGGCACGCAAGGGCGCCGCGCTCAATCCGGCCTCGGACGACGTGGCCATGCTGGCCATCACTTTGCTCGACCCGCCCGCCGAAGGCATGGCCGAACTTTTGCAGACCTATTTCGCCGGACCGGCGACATTGCAAGTGCGCATGGGCTATGTGCGCAAATTGATTGACTTGCAGCGCTACGACCAGGCCTTAGAACAGGTGCAGCGGCTCACCCGCGACAAGCCCGATTTCCCAGACGCCTGGCTGGTGCAAGGCTCAATCGAGTTTCAAAACCAGGCTTTGGAGTCGGCCGCGCGCTCGCTTTGGGCCTATGTCGCTTTGGTCGCGCCGGCGGTAGCTGCGCCCTTGAATGAGGAGCTGGCGCTGACGCCACGCGGCTTGGTGCAGGCCTATTTGCTCTTGTCCCAAATTGCCGAAAAGCAACGCGATTTTGCCCAGGCACAAAGCTTCCTCGAGCGCATACGCAGCCCGCAGGACGCGGCCCGGGTGCAGTTGCGCCGCGCCATGATCACGGCACTGGCTGGTAGCCTGGACGATGCGTTGGCGCTCCTGGACAAGCTGCCCGATAGCGACCCCGACGAGGCCCGCATCAAGCTCAATGCGCAGTTGCAGCTGCTGCGCGAGCACCAGCGCGAGCAACAGGCCTATGACCTGCTAGCTCAGGAACGCAAGCGCAACCCCCAGGACGTGGACCTGATGTACGAACAGGCCTTGTCCGCCGAAAAGCTGGGTAACTTGGGTGAAATGGAGTCCTTGCTGCGCGCAGTGATCCAACTGCAGCCCGATTACCACGCCGCCTACAACGCGCTGGGCTATTCGCTGGCCGAGCGCAATGTGCGCCTGCCCGAAGCGCGCGCCCTGGTCGCCAAAGCGCTGGAATTTGCGCCCAACGATCCTTTTATTTTGGACAGTTTGGCTTGGGTGGAGTTTCGCAGTGGCAACCACGCGCAGGCGCTGCGGATCTTGCAAGAAGCCTATCTGGCCCGGCCCGATGCCGAAATCGCCGCCCACCTAGGCGAGGTGCTGTGGGCCATGAACCAGCGCGAAGAGGCCAGCGCCGCCTGGCGCAAAGGCCTGGACCTGAACGCTAGCAACGAGACGCTCAAGTCCACCATCTTGCGGCTGCGCGGATCGCTATGAACGCTTCGGCGTGGCGGCCAGGCTGGCTGCGCCATGCGGCGCTGACCTTGATGGCGCTGCTGCTTGCAGCATGCGCCAGCCCGCCGCCGGCCACCCAGTATGTGCACGCCAGCGACCTCTGGCAGGGCCGCCTATCCGTTCAAGTGGCCACCGAGCCGACCCAGCGCATCAGCGCCGACTTCTTTCTGGAAGGCAGCCCCCAGGCCGGCAGCCTGACGCTGGATAGCGCCCTGGGCACCCGCATGGCCCGCATGCAGTGGGACGCCACTGGCGCGCTGCTGCAAACGCCGGGCCAAACCCAGCGCTTTGCCTCTCTAGACGCCATGGTGCAGCAAACTTTGGGCAGCACACTGCCCATGCCTGCGCTGTTTGCCTGGCTGCGCGGCCAAGCGGTCAGCGCGGCTGGCTGGGAATTGTTGACCTTGGACAAAGTGCAGGGCCGCATCCGCGCCCGCAGCGTGCAGCGCGTGCCCGCCACGCAGCTCGACATCGTGCTCGAAGCCAGATAATCCGGCAATGCAGGCGCTCTACGACATCCCGGCCCCGGCCAAGCTCAATCTGTTTTTGCACCTCACCGGCCGACGCAGCGACGGCTACCACCTGCTGCAATCGGCTTTTATGCTGATCGACTGGTGTGACCAGCTGCACTTTGCCCTGCGCAGCGACGGGCATATCAGCCGCGAGGACCTGGGCGTATCCCTGCCCCCCGAAGATTTGTGTGTGCGCGCCGCCCGCGCCTTGCAAGCGGCCACTGCCTGCACGCTGGGCGTGCACATCGGCGTTGCCAAATCGGTGCCCAGCCAGGCCGGCATGGGCGGGGGCTCCTCGGACGCGGCCTCGACGCTGCTGGCGCTCAACCGTTTGTGGAAAACCGGCCTGAGCGGCAGCCAGCTGGCCGCTATTGGCTTGCAGTTGGGCGCTGACGTGCCTTTTTTTCTGCTCGGCCAGCACGCCTGGGCCGAGGGCGTAGGCGAAGTTTTGACGCCGCTGACCCTCCCAAAAGCCCGTTTTGCGGTGCTCAAACCCCAGGCCGGTTTGGACACCCGCGCCGTCTTTGCCCACCCCTTACTGGCGCGCAACACTGCTCTTGCTATAATTTCAGGCTTCGCTGCGGACCCCTTTGGCTTTGGCCACAATGACTTGCAGCCAGTTGCCCAGATGCTCTGCCCGGCCGTAGGTGAATCCATAGACTGGTTCGCCGCCCAAGGATTGAATGCCAGGATGACCGGTTCAGGAAGTGCGGTGTTCGCGCAACTGCCCCATGGCAAGGATGTTCATGACGCCCCCGGCGGTATGACGCTCAAGATGTGTAGCAGTTTGGATGTCCACCCGTTGCAGGGTTGGTGTTAAAGCGACAAAGTTTCGGTTGGCAGCCTATGGCTGTGGACCTGTGTAGGGGAATCGCCAAGTTGGTTAAGGCACTGGATTTTGATTCCAGCATGCGAAGGTTCGAATCCTTCTTCCCCTGCCAAATTTTTTTAACGGCACTGCCAGACGGTCTGAAGAAGCTCTGAAATCGCCCCTTTTTGCGCGCAGCCTCACACACCAACTTCATCTCCTTGAGCACCATGCAGGCCCCCGACACCCCCGATTTCATGCTCTTTACCGGCAATGCCAATCCTGCATTGGCATCCGAGGTGGCGGGCAACCTGGGCATCAACCTGGGCGCGGCCAGTGTGGGCCGCTTCTCCGACGGCGAAGTCACGGTCGAAATCAACCAAAACGTGCGCGCCCGCGACGTTTTTGTGCTGCAAAGCACCTGCGCCCCGACCAATGAGAACCTGATGGAGCTTTTGATAATGGTCGATGCGCTCAAGCGCGCCTCGGCCGAGCGCATCAGCGCCGTCATCCCGTATTTCGGCTACGCCCGCCAGGACCGCCGGCCGCGCTCCACCCGCGTGCCAATTACGGCTAAAGTGGTGGCCAATATGCTGCAGGCCGCCGGCGTCTCCAGCGTGCTGACCATGGACTTGCATGCCGACCAGATCCAGGGCTTTTTTGACATCCCGGTAGACAATATTTACGCCTCGCCCGTGCTTTTGGGCGATTTGCGCCAGAAAAACTACGAAGACCTGATTGTGGTCTCGCCCGACGTGGGCGGCGTGGTGCGCGCCCGGGCGCTGGCCAAGCAGCTCAACTGCGATCTGGCCATCATTGACAAACGCCGCCCCCGGGCCAATGTCAGCGAAGTCATGCATGTGATCGGCGAGATCGAAGGGCGCAACTGCGTCATCATGGATGACATGATCGACACTGCCGGCACCTTGGTCAAAGCGGCTGAAGTGCTCAAGATGCGCGGCGCCAAAAAAGTCTATGCCTACTGCACGCACCCGATTTTTTCCGGCCCGGCCATTGAGCGCATCACCAACGGCGACGCGCTTGACGAGGTGGTGGTGACCAACACCATCCCCTTGAGCGTGGCAGCCACCCACTGCCAAAAAATCCGCCAACTCACCGTGGCACCGCTGATCGCGCAAACGATCATGCGGATCGCCAAGGGGGAGTCGGTCATGAGTTTGTTTTCGGACCAGAACAATTTGTTCTGACGCAAACAAAAAGCCGGTGCGCTGCGGCCTCAAGCCAAGTGCACCATATTGAAACCGGAGTCACACTGGTCGCGGTGGACTCTTACAGGAGTAAGTTATGAAATTTGTCGCTTTTGAGCGCGCCAAGCAGGGTACGGGTGCGAGCCGCCGTCTCCGCATCACCGGTCGCACGCCCGGTATTGTTTATGGTGGTACGGCCGAGCCTACAGCCATCGAACTGGACCACAACGCACTGTGGCACGCCATCAAAAAAGAAGCTTTCCACGCCTCGATTTTGGACATGGAACTCAATGGCAGCGAAAGCAAAGTGCTGTTGCGCAATGTGCAAATGCACCCCTTCAAGCAATTGATTTTGCACGTGGACTTCCAACGCGTCGAAGCCAACACCAAGCTGCAAATGAAAGTGCCACTGCACTTTAGCGGCGAAGAAAATTCCCCTGCCGTCAAGCTCGACGCCTGCTTGATTAACCACATCGTCAACGAGCTGGAAGTGGCCTGCCTGCCCGCAGATCTGCCTGAGTTCATCAATGTGGACCTGGGCAGCCTGAAAAAAGGCACCTCCCTGCACGTCAACGACATGGTTTTGCCCAAGGGCGTGACCGCCGTGACCCGTGGCAAGGAAAATCCGGTGATCGTCTCGGTGGTAACGCCTGTGGCTGAAGTGATCGAAGCGCCCGCAGCGGACGCCGCGCCGGCTAAAGGCAAGGCCGCAGCCAAGACCAAAAAATAAGGCCCTGTTGGCGCCTTGGCAGAACGGGCCCGCGCAAGCGGGCCTTTTTGCTGGCGCGCCGGCATTGGTCTACCATGGCGCAGCGTCTGCGATGCCGGCGCGCTTTAGCAAAGTCCGAGCATGATCAAACTATGGGTCGGCCTGGGAAACCCGGGCCCTGAGTACGAGGCAACCCGCCACAACGCGGGCTTTTGGTTTATCGACGGCCTGGCTCGCCTATGGAAAACGCCCTTGCAGTTGGAGCGCAATTACTACGGCCTGGTCGCGCGCACGAGTTTTCAGGGCGAAAGCGTCTGGCTGCTGCAGCCGCAGACCTTTATGAACCTGTCGGGCAAGTCGGTGGGCGCATTGGCGCGGTTTTTCAAAATCAACCCAGACCAAATTCTGGTCGCCCATGACGAGTTGGACTTGCCACCGGGCCAGGCTAAGCTCAAATTTGGCGGCAGCCACGCTGGCCACAACGGCTTGCGCGACATCCACGCCCAGCTGGGTACGGGCGACTACTGGCGCCTGCGCCTGGGCATAGGCCATCCCGGCGACAAGGCCGAAGTGGTGCATTGGGTCTTAAAAAAGCCGATCCTGGACCATCGCATCGCGCTGGACCAATGCATAGACCGGGCGCTGGGCGCCGTTCCCGCCCTGATGGCCGGCGACACGCACAAAGCGATGCTGCAAATTCACACAAGTACGCCGCCCCGGCCTAAACTCGCCAAACCCAAGGAGTCAGAGGCCAGGCCCACGCAGCCCCCCGACTTAGGCGTCTGAGCCACGGCGGCGCAGAGCGCCGGGCCCGGTTTGTTGTTTGCATCAGGGAGGAACCATGCGTTTTGTGCCACTTGGCGGGCTTGTGCTCGCGTCATTGATCTTTTGCGCTGCTGCGTCAGCGCAAACCTTGTACCGCTGCGGCAACGAGTACCGCGACACCCCGTGCCCCGGTGGCAAGGCCGTCGATACCCAGGACCCGCGCACCCCCGAGCAGCGGGCCCAAACCCTGCAAGCCAGCGCCAAAGAGGCCGCGTTGGCGGAAAAAATGGAGAAATCGCGCCTGGCGGCTGAGGCCACGGCCGCCAAACGCATGCAAGCGCAGGCCCAGCTGGCCGCCGCGCAGGCCGCCAAAGAAGAGGCCGCTGCCAAAGCAGCCCAACAAGCGGCTGACAAAGCCCAGGCCCAACATGCCCACAAAGCCTCCAATGGGAAAAATCAAAAGTCTGCGTCCACCGACATCCTGACGGTGCGCCTGCCCAAACCGCCCAAGAATGCGGCCAGCGCCAAAGCGCCGTAGCCAAGGCCCGTGGTTCAGGGCGTGGTCGCTTGCAGGCGGCGGTATTTTTCCCAGAGCGTCTCGCGGCTCTCGGTGTGCTGCGGATCGACCGGAATGCAAGCGACCGGGCAGACCTGCACGCACTGCGGTTCGTCAAAATGGCCGACGCACTCGGTGCATTTGTCCGGGTGGATTTGGTAAATCTCCGGGCCCATGAAGATAGCCTCGTTCGGGCATTCGGGCTCGCAGACGTCGCAGTTGATGCACTCGTCGGTAATGATCAATGCCATGCGCGCCGCCTCAGGTCCCGCTGTGCAACTTGGCCTGCAGGCGCGCAAGCACCGGCGCCGCGACAAACGGGGCCACATCGCCGTGCAGGGTGGCAATCTCGCGTACCAGCGTGCTGCTGATGAACTGGAAGCGGCTGTCGGGCGTCAGAAACACGGTTTGCACCTGCGGGGCCAAGACGCGGTTCATGCCAGCGAGCTGCGCCTCAAAATCAAAGTCCGTTACCGAGCGCACGCCGCGCAGCATGGCCTGGGCCTGCTGGGCGACGGCAAAGTCGCGCACCAGGCCGCTAAAGGGCAGCACCTGCACATTGGCAAAGGGCGCCACCATGTCTTGCACCATGTCCAGGCGCTCTTGCAGGCTGAACAGGGTTTTTTTGTGGTGCGCGGCGGCCACCGCCACGATGAGGGTGCCAAACAAACTGGCGCCGCGTTCAATCATGTCTTGGTGGCCCAGCGTGATAGGGTCAAACGTGCCCGGGTAGACGGCAATCGTGCTCATGCAAGCGCTCCTTCAGCAGGTGGCAGGGACGGCAAAACAGGGGTGATCGGCCGCAGCACATGCGCGTGCACGGCGCCGGCTTTGAGGTGGCGGTGCAACGCCCAGCCCAGGGCGGCCAATGCATCGGGCGCCCAAGCCTGGGGCGCCTCCAAATAAACCTGCCCATTAGCGGCAATGGCCTGGCGCGCCGCTTGCAGCGCGCGCTCCCATAGCGAGGCGGCAAAAGGCGGGTCCAGAAAAATAATGTGCAGGCTCGCCGGTGCCGCCTGGCGCAGGCTGGCGATCCCGTCGCCACGCTGCACACTGACCGCCTGCGCGTCCAGTTGCGTCACGCTGCGCTTGAGCTGCTCGACCAGGGCGGCATCTTGCTCTACCAGCAGCACCTGCGCGGCGCCGCGCGATGCAGCCTCCAAGCCCAGCGCGCCCGAGCCGGCAAAGGCGTCCAGGCAACGCAGGCCGCTTAAGTCCTGGCCCAGCCAGTTAAACAAAGTTTCGCGCACACGGTCGGGCGTGGGGCGCAAGCCGGCGGCGTCCAGCACCTTGAGTTTGCTGCGTTTCCACTGGCCGCCAATGATGCGCACCTGGTGGTTGAGCTTGCTCGGTGCACGCGGCTTGGGCTTGGGCGGCGGCTTGGCGGCTGATGATTTTGGTCGCATAGCGCTATTGTCGGTGTTCTGGGGCGGCGCCCGCAATGGCGCGCACTGGCCGATAGACTTGCCGCATGGTCCCTCGCCCTGCTTTATGACACCAGCACTTTCACCATCCCACGCGGCGGTTTTGCGCCAGGTCCTGGAGGGTGCTCGCCACAGCATGCCGCCGCAGGCGCGCCGCTGGGCTCTGGACGATGTGCACCTGGGCTGGTTGCCGCCTGCCAATGATGCGGCGCTCGCCGCCGTGCTGCCCGGCACCCGCTGGGATGGCCATCAGCGCATCTGGCCCGCGGGTGCTTGGACGCCGGCCCAGCGCTCCGAGGCACTGCAGACGGCAGCCGAGCAGCTGCACCGCCAAGGCCTGATCAGCGGCTGGCGCAACGAGGCCTACAGTTTTTGGGGCGATACCGGCGGACAGCCGTACCCTGGCCTGCCGGAATATTTCCGCCTCGAGCGTGCCGCGTTTCGGTTTTTGGGTTTGCGCAGCCACGCCGTGCATATCAACGGCTTTACGCTAGACGGCCGCATTTGGTGCGGTCGCCGGGCGCTGAGCAAAGCCACTGACCCGGGCCGCTTGGACAACCTCGCCGCAGGTGGTCTGGCGGCTGGCGAAACTGTGCTGGGTTGCGCAGTGCGCGAACTGTATGAGGAAGCGGGACTGCCCGACAGCGTGGCTGCGCAGGTGCGGCCCTTAGGCCACACCACCGCCGCACGCATGGAGCGCGAGGGCTGGCACGAGGAAACCCTGCTGGTCTTTCATTTGCTGCTGCCTGATGGTGTGCAGCCGCGCAATACCGACGGCGAAGTGAGCGGCTTTGAATGCCTGAGCGTCGACGAGGTCATCGAGCGCATCGTGGCGCGCGATTTTTCGGACGACGCGGCCTGTGTGGTGGCCTGGGGCTTGTTGCAGCGCCACGCCGATTGATGCTAGCGTGCGCTGGCCACCTGCAAAAAATCGTGCAGCAAAGCGCTGTCATCGAGCACGCCGTACTCGGATTTATGAAATTCCGGATGCCATTGCACCGCAGCGATCCACGCATCGCCCCGGTGGCGAATGGCCTCGATGGTGCCGTCTTCCGGGCAAAAGGCCTCGGCCACAAAATCGGGTGCCAGGTCTTTAATGCCCTGGTGGTGAATGCTGTTGATTTTTTCGCTAGCAGAGGTGCCTAGCAGGCTTTCGAGTCGCGTACCGGCTACTACCTGCACGGGGTGAAAGTGGCGGTCATAGGCCTGGCCATCACGGTGCAGGCGGGCCTGCGGGCGCTGGGTGCTGATGTCTTGGTAGAGCGTGCCGCCGTAGGTCACGTTGACCACTTGCAGCCCCCGGCAAATCCCAAATACCGGTTTGCCCGCCGCGACAAAGGCGCGAATCAATTCCATCTCGTAGAGGTCGCGTGTCCGGTCGCCTGCCCAGTCCGGGTGCAAGGGTTCCTCGCCGTAACTGGTGGGTGACATGTCCACCCCACCGTGCAGCACCAGACCGTCCAGCCACTGGGCGTAATGCTGGGCCGTGACATCGCCGCGTGCGGTATCACCCACCAGTGCGGGCACCAAGACTGGCATAGCGCCGCCTGCCATGAGCCAGTGCGGTACCGATTGCTCCAGGTATTGCAGGGTTTTTTGTGCAAACGCCGGGCGCTGGGGGTCGGGATACAAAAAGCAGGCGCTGACGCCAATTTTGGGACGATGGTGCATGAATAAATTCTATCGGGTGGTGCGCACCACCACCAAACCCTTGAGGTACTCGCCCTCGGGAAAGCTCAGCGTCATCGGGTGGTCGGGCGCAGCGCCCAGGCGCTCGCTGATAAACCCGTCCACGCCCGCATCCGCGCCCGCCGAGGCGACGATTTTGTGGAACAAGTCCGCGCTGATGCCGCCCGAGCAGGAAAAAGTAAACAACACGCCGCCGGGCTCCAGAATTTGCAAGGCCAGGCGGTTGATGTCTTTGTAGGCACGCGCGGCGCGCTCGGCATGCGCCACCGTGGGCGCTAGCTTGGGCGGATCGAGCACGATGGCGTCAAAGCTGCGCCCCTCTTTGGCCAGGCGGCGCAAGCTGGCGTTGACATCGGCATCGATGAAATCCGTGCGCTCACTGGCAAAGCCGTTACGCGCCACATTGCTGGCCGCCAGCGCCAGCGCTGGCGCTGAGGAATCGATGGAGGTGACATGCGCCGCGCCGCCGGCCAGTGCGGCCAAGCTAAAGCCGCCGGTGTAGCAATAGCAATTGAGCACGCGCTGCGACTGCAGGCGCTGCACATACTGGGCAAAGCGCTGGCGGCTGTCGCGCTGGTCCAGGTAATAGCCCGTCTTGTGCCCTTGCGCGATGTCCAGGCCCAGTTGCCAGCCGTGTTCGCGCAGCACCAGGGCCACCTCGCCCTGGCCGCGCAGCCAGCCCACGCGGGTGTCCAGGCCTTCCAGGCCCCGGCTGCTGGCGTCCGAGCGCTCGTAGAGCTTGGTGAGGCCGGTATGGGCCAGCAGCGCATCGGCAATGCTGTCCTTCCAGCGCTCGCAACCGGCCGCGCCAAACTGGGCCACCAAGGTGTCGCCATACCGGTCCACGATCAGGCCGGGCAAGCCGTCCGATTCGCCATGCACCAGACGCAGCGCGTCGCTGTCGATGCCCAGGCGTGCGCGCGCCGCCATCGCGGCGGCAATGCGGGCGTCAAAAAAATTGGCGTCAATGCGCTGGGCTTCGTCAAAACTCCAGATGCGCGCCCGGATGCGCGACTGCGGGCTAAAGGCCGCCCAACCCAAAAACTCTCCCTCATGGCCCTCGACCCGTACCGTCTCGCCGCTATCGCCACCGCCCTTGGCAATCGCCGATTCAAATATCCAGGGGTGTTTGCGCAGCAAAGAACGCTCTTTGCCTGGGCGAAGTCGGAGGGTTTTCATGGGGGCATTGTCGCTGGCGCGGCAGGGTGCAAACTGGTGGGGTACTTACCACCGTCGTGGCACCATTGCATCATAATTAAATACGTTAAAGTTATAAAAATAGAAAATATTTTCTCGATATGGCAATATGTGAGTACCAAAAAGAGGCGCAATGGAAGGTCTTAGAACGCTTTCGCTTACTGGCTGCGGCGCTTGTGCTTTTTCTGCACTTGGCTTTTCTACTCGCATTAAAAGGCATGCCCTTACCCAGGGCGCCAGTACATGCGCCCCGATTAGCGCCGACGGTGCTGGTGCTGCTACCTTCCTTGCAAGCCCAGATGACGCCGCCAATGCGGCCTGAACGCAGTCTTCCCATCGATCCAACCCCAAAAGAGCGCTTTTCTCCCCTGCCTATCACTTCACCGCCCGCTGCTGCATCGGGTCCTGCGGTGATAAGTCCTGAGGCGCAAACTGCCGCCGCGCCTGGGCCAGCTGCCACCGAGGCTTCCAAGCCCTTGAATCTCAGCTTGTCGCGCGAAGCGCTGCGCGCCTTACCCCCTGCATCAACGCCTTTGGTGCCGCCATCCCGATTGCCGCTGACCACGGAGCAGCGCATTGCCAAGACCTTGGCGCTCAACGCAAGCGGGCCCTGGGTGGAAGAGCGCTTGGACATAGATCATGTGCGCTACCGAAATGGTGACCTTTGCATCACCTATACCCGTCCAGTGACCTCCGCACTTTTCCCCTTTGACGCGTATGCGCAGCGCGTACCTTGGTCCTCTCCGGGCGTGCAGGCGTGCCCGAACTGACGGGGCTAGCGGCTTAGGAGGCCCAATCCTTTTCCTGGAAGCAATGCCTTTGGGCTTGTGCAATCAACCGGTCGTGCCACGCGCTTCAAGCAGTTGCGCAGCCAGCGCACGCCGCTCGCGCACTTCAAAAATCAGCATGCCAACGAGCATAAAGACCACAAACCAAATCGCTTTGCTTTGCCCGGCGGCCATAGACACCAGCGCCGGTCCGGGGCAAAACCCGGCAAGCCCCCATCCGGCACCAAATAAAAGCGAGCCAAGCACCAAACGCTTGTCGATCACTTCATGGTCGGGCACGCGCAGGTGAGCACCGAAAAAGCTCAGGCTGCGTTTTTTGGCCAGAGAAAAGGCAAACACCCCAAGCGCAATAGCGCCGCCCATCACCAGCGCCAAGGAAGGATCCCACAGGCCCGCTACATCCAAAAAGCCCAGCACTTTGCCGGGGTCGGTCATGCCCGAGAGCATCAGGCCCAAGCCGAATATCAGGCCGACGAAAAATTCAGTAACACGGTGTTGCATAGCGATGACTCTTTAGAGTGCGTGGCGTACGAGGAACACGATGGCAAAGCCGGCGGCCATAAAGCTCAAGGTGGCGACCAGGGAACGGGGCGAGAGGCGCGAGAGCCCGCACACGCCGTGGCCACTGGTGCAGCCCGAGGCGTAGCGCGTACCCAGGCCGACCAGCACGCCGGCCACGGCGATCACTGGCTCAGTCGCGTCGATGCGCACCACAGGCAGTAATTCGGGGGGCATCAAGGCCGCAAACACCAGCGGTGCCGCGCCCATGCCCAGCAGGAAGGTCAGGCGCCAGCCGATATCACCCCTGCGCGGCGCCAGCAAGCCGCCCAAAATACCGCTGATGCCCAAAATCCGGCCACTAAGCAGCAAGAACATGGCCGAAGCAATGCCTAGCAAAATCCCGCCACCGAGCGAGGTCCAGGGCGTGAAGTGAATCCAGTCGATGTTCATAGCGCCCCCTTTTCGGTAGAACAAAATTGTTCGTACAGCACCTGGATCAGGGCCAAGGCCTGCACACTGCTGAGCTGGTAGTAAATATTTTTGCCCTCACGCCGGGTGCTGACCAGCTCCTCATCGCGTAAAACGGTCAGCTGCTGCGACAAGGTCGGCTGCACAATGCCCAGCGCTTCCTCCATTTCACCCACCCGCATTTCGCCCTGGGCGAGCTGGCACACAATCATCAAGCGGTCCGGGTTGGACAGGACTTTGAGCAGGCGGCAGGCCTGCCCGGCCGCATGCTGCATGTCCTGCAAACTCAGCGAAACTTTATTCATCAGCGTGCTCCACAATTCATTTTTTCATAGTATATTTAATTTTAATATATCGGTTTATATACTATCTAAACATTAATTGAGGAGCTTGCCGCCATGCTTTCCGAATTGCTCACGCCCCAGGTGCACGGAATTTTTGACCGAGGCACCTGGACGGTGACCTACGTGGTGCACCAAGGCCCGGGCACGGCCTGCGCCATCATCGACTCGGTGCTGGACTACGACCCCAAGTCGGGCCGCACCCGTCATACGTCCGCCGACAAAGTAATCACTTATGTGCGCGAAAACAAACTGCAAACCGCCTGGATTCTGGAAACCCACGCGCATGCGGACCACCTCAGCGCCGCGCCTTATCTGAAAGCGCAACTCGGTGGCAAGACGGCCATAGGCGATCACATTACCGCCGTGCAGAAAGTGTTCAAAGGCGTCTTCAATCTGGAGCCAGAGTTTGCCTGTGACGGCTCGCAGTTTGACCATTTGTTTACCGACGGCGAAACGATGGTGGTGGGTGAGATGCGCGGCCACACCATGTTGGTGCCCGGCCACACGCCCGCCTGCGTGGCCTACCGTTTTGGCGACGCGGTGTTCGTCGGCGACACCATGTTTATGCCTGACGTAGGCAGCCCGCGCTGCGATTTCCCGGGCGGCGATGCGCGTCAGTTGTACGTATCCATTCAAAAGATATTGAGTCTGCCGCCGCAGACCCGCCTGTTTATGTGCCACGACTATCCGCCAGCGGGCCGCGAAGTCGCCTTTGAAACCACGGTGGCCGAACAACGCCGTAAAAACATCCATACCCACGAAGGCATCAGCGAAGACCAGTTTGTCCACATGCGCACCACCCGCGATGCCACTTTAGATATGCCGGTCTTGATACTGCCGGCCGTGCAAATCAACATCCGGGCCGGGCAGTTACCTGCACCAGAGACCAATGGCGTCGCTTACCTAAAAATTCCGATCAACGCGGTCTAAGGCCCGGGCGCCCAAGCGTGCGGCGCGCCGTATCATGGGTCTTTGCTTGATAACCCCGAGCCCCATGATCCGCATTACCGAAATCAAACTTCCGCTCACGGCCTTGCCCGTCAGCGCCCGGCGCGCCGCCGACGCGCCCAGCGAAACCGATGGCGACCGGCTGCCCCCGGCCCACCCCTTGGAGGCGCTGCGCTCGGCGGCGGCGGGCATTTTGGGTGTCCCGGTGCAAGATATCGCGCAACTGCAGGTGTTTAAACGCAGCTTTGACGCCCGCAAAGCCGATGTGATGGCGGTCTACATCGTCGATGTGCAGCTCACTGGTAACGCGCAGGACGCCGTACTGGCGCGCCACGCTACCCATCCGCATGTCAGCGCTACGCCCGACATGGCGTACCGCCCGGTCGCGCAGGCGCCGGCCAACTTGACCCTGCGCCCCGTGGTGGTCGGCTTTGGGCCGTGCGGCATGTTTGCCGCCTTGTTGCTGGCGCAAATGGGTTTTCGGCCGATTGTTTTGGAGCGCGGCCCCCCAGTGCGCCAGCGCACCAAAGACACCTGGGACCTGTGGCGCAAAAACACCTTGCACACGCAAAGCAATGTGCAGTTTGGCGAGGGCGGTGCCGGCACGTTTTCCGATGGCAAGCTCTGGAGCCAGATCCGCGACCCGCAGTTTCTGGGCCGCAAAGTCATGACCGAGTTGGTGCAGGCTGGTGCCCCGCCCGAAATTTTGTACGAGGCCCATCCGCATATTGGCACCTTCAAGCTGGTCAAGGTGGTGGAGAGTTTGCGCGAGCGCATCATCGCGCTCGGTGGCGAGCTGCGCTTTGGGCACCAGGTGGTGGATGTCGAACTCCAAAGCCAAGACGGCGAGCAGGCAGTGCATGGCCTGATGGTCCATGACAGCCTGACCAACGCACCGTACGCGCTGCCCGCCAGCCATGTGGTGATGGCGCTGGGCCACAGCGCCCGCGATACCTTTGCCATGCTCTACGAGCGCGGTGTGGCCATGCAGGCCAAGGCGTTTTCGATCGGCTTTCGGATCGAGCATCCGCAAGGCGTGATTGACCGGGCGCGCTGGGGCCGACACGCAGGCCACCCGGCCCTGGGCGCGGCCGATTACAAACTGGTGCACCACACCAGCAACGGGCGCAGTGTTTACAGTTTTTGCATGTGCCCCGGTGGCACCGTAGTGGCCGCTACCAGCGAGCCCGGGCGCGTGGTCACCAATGGCATGAGCCAGTACTCGCGCAATGAGCGCAATGCCAACGCCGGCATCGTGGTCGGCATCGAGCCGGCCGACTTCCCGCAAGACGCGGCCAGCTTCATCGCCGCCTTT
>Ga0304729_1001517_pt1 | contig 15179 bp, 16 predicted proteins | sample C_131016_MF_Meta_FD_190475 | JGI IMG/M metagenome (GOLD analysis project Ga0304729, IMG submission 190475) | Freshwater microbial communities from Lake Croche, Canada to study carbon cycling - C_131016_MF_MetaG (v2) (version 2) | ecosystem: Environmental > Aquatic > Freshwater > Lake | place... | reverse complement strand
CGAGAGAGATCGCCCTCATCTAAGTCGGAGTAGCGTTCGTAAAGCAGGTCTGCAACAACGCAATTAAGAATTGAATCGCCCAAAAACTCCAAACGCTCATTATTTTTCTTGCTATGGCTTCGATGCGTCAACGCCTGATTGAGGAGCTCAATCTTCTTAAAACTATATCCAAGCCGCTCTTGTAGCGGTGCAGTATCGATAACGGCGCGCGCGTTCATGATTTACTGAAATCCACCAATACGACTCAATGAACCTAGGTTGAGCCAAACAAAAAATGCTCTACCCACAATGTTTTGATCTGGCACAAACCCCCAAAAACGGGAATCCGCACTGTTATCACGGTTATCACCCATAGCAAAGTAATGACCAGTCGGGATCTTGCAAATCAAACCTGCATTCTGATATTGGCAGTTCTCAAATCCTGGGAAACGCTCCGCTGGAAAATTACCGGCCGGACGATCAGGATTATTGAGGATCTGGTGACTATTGGCGCCTAAATCAATTGGAAAGGTCTCGGTAAATTCTTTGGCATAACGCATGCTCTCAGTATCGAGATAGGCTTCGCCACCGCTGTAACCCAAGGGCTGTCCATTGATCGTGAGGCGTTTATCTTGATATTCAATGATATCGCCTGGCAAACCCACAATGCGCTTGATGTAATCAACGGATTCATCACGGGGATAGCGAAACACCACAACATCGCCACGCTTAGGTGAGCCCAATTCAACCACTTTCTTATTGATGACTGGTAAACGAATTCCGTATGTGAACTTGTTTACCAAAATAAAATCACCAATTTGTAGCGTTGGAATCATTGAGCCCGAGGGGATCTTAAAAGGTTCAACCAGGAATGAGCGCAATATAAACACTGCACAAATCACTGGGAAGAAACTAGCTGAGTACTCTAGCCATAGCGGCATGCGCTCAATACCAGCAATACGTCTTTGCGGTGCAAAGTAGAGTTTGTCAGCAACCCAGGCAATGCCTGAAATAATCACCAGAACAAATAGGATCAGAGCGAAATTCATTAACCCTCCACCTGCAAAATAGCCAAGAAAGCTTCTTGTGGAATCTCCACATTACCTACCTGCTTCATCCGTTTCTTACCTTCTTTTTGTTTCTCTAAGAGTTTGCGCTTACGGGAGATATCGCCGCCATAGCACTTGGCCAAGACGTTTTTACGCAATGCCTTCACATTCTCACGCGCCACGATGTTGCTGCCTATCGCTGCCTGAATAGCTACATCAAACATTTGACGAGGAATAATGCCGCGCATTTTTGCCACAACCTCGCGTCCACGATGCTGACTGTTGCTACGGTGAACAATCACCGACAAAGCATCAACGCGTTCACCGTTAATTAAAATATCAACCTTCACCACGTCAGCCGGACGATATTCTTTGAACTCGTAATCCATCGAGGCATAACCGCGCGATATGGATTTCATTCTGTCAAAGAAGTCCATCACAATCTCAGCCATTGGTAATTCATAGGTCAGCTTTACTTGGCGACCTAAATAATTCATATCCGTCTGAATACCACGCTTACCAACACACAAAGTAATCATCGCGCCGACATACTCTTGAGGCATGTAGAGGTTAACGGTAACAATCGGTTCCAGAATGGTGGCGATCTTGCTAGGCTCCGGCATCTTCGATGGGTTATCCACCATCATCATCGTGCCATCTGACTGCTCCACCTGATAGACCACGGTTGGGGCTGTAGTGATGAGGTTCATGTCGTACTGGCGCTCTAAGCGCTCTTGCACAATCTCCATATGCAACAGGCCCAAGAAGCCGCAGCGAAATCCGAATCCAAGTGCTTGCGATACCTCAGGCTCATACAGCAGTGATGCATCGTTGAGCTTTAATTTCTCAAGCGATTCACGTAACTGATCGTACTCGCTAGCCTCAACGGGATAAAGTCCGGCAAACACCTGTGACTTCACCTCTTTAAATCCTGGCAAGGGAGCGGCTGCAGATGTACGTCCTTGCTGGCCAGGCGCATGGGTAACCGTATCACCTACTTTTGCAGCTTTCAATTCTTTGATGCCAGCAATCACAAAGCCTACTTGACCAGCCGACAGCTCTGGGCGATCAATCGACTTCGGACTAAATACACCAACGTGCTCAACTAAATGCGTTGAGCCATTCGCCATTAATAAAATTTTATCTTTAGGCTTTAACGTGCCGTTCACCACGCGGATTAACATCACCACACCCACATAATTATCAAACCAAGAGTCGATGATCAGGGCTTGCAATGGATCAGTAGCGCTTCCCTTTGGTGGCGGAATGCGACGAATCATTTCTTCAATGACTTCCGTTACGCCCAGGCCGGTCTTAGCGGAACATGTAATCGCATCACTGGCATCAATACCAATAACATCTTCGATTTCTTGTTTAGCGCGCTCAGGATCCGCTTGTGGCAAATCAATCTTATTCAGTACAGGCACAACCTCAACACCTAGCTCGATGGCGGTGTAGCAATTAGCAACTGTTTGCGCCTCAACACCCTGACTTGCATCGACCACCAATAGTGCGCCTTCACAAGCGGACAGAGAACGACTCACTTCATAAGAAAAGTCTACGTGCCCCGGGGTATCAATCAAATTGATGTTGTAAGTTTTGCCGTCTTTGGCTTTGTAGCTTAAAGCGGCTGTTTGCGCCTTAATGGTGATGCCACGCTCACGTTCGATATCCATCGAATCAAGAACTTGGGCTTCCATTTCACGGTCAGAAAGTCCACCGCACAACTGAATAATACGATCTGCGAGCGTAGATTTACCGTGATCGATGTGGGCGATGATAGAAAAATTGCGGATTAAATCCATAGCGTGTTTATTGGTCATTCAAAAAACGCCTTGTCAGAACGCACCACAATGATGCGCTGCAAAAAGTCGTCTTGGAGAGATTGTAATGGGTGGCGCCCAAGTGGCGGCGAACCCTATTTTTTAGCCTAAAAAGGGCTTATTTTGGCCTAACTGGGACAACCAGGGTGCTATCAGCACGACGAATAAATACAGGCACAGACTTATTGGCATCCAAGCCCTTTACAAGGGCTTCAAACTGCTTTACCCCAGTAATGTCAGCATCTGCTATGCGAATAATGATATCGCCCGGACGAACTCCTGAGCGTGCCAAAGGACCCTCATTTAAGCCGGTAACCTCAACACCACCGTGGATATTGAGTTCTTTTTTCTTGGCTTCAGAGACGTCTGCTACCGCAACCCCAAAAGCATTAGTACTGCCGCTATTGGCATTTGGGCTTTCAGGTTTTTTAGCGCTTGCAACAAAGGCTTCACCATCAGTGACTACAACCGTGAGATCCTTAGTGCCACCCTTACGCCACACCTGAATGATGGCACTAGTGCCCGGTTTAGTGTCACCCACTACCCTAGGCAAATCTGTCGATTTAGCAATATCACGGCCGTTGAAGTTCAAAATTACATCACCAGATTCAATTCCGCCAGCAGCAGCTGGACCACCCGGCTCAACATTTCGAATATAGGCACCTCTTGGCCTACCTAAACCAAGACTCTCGGCCACCTCTTTGGTCATCTCGCCTAAAGCTACCCCAATACGACCGCGTACCATTTTTCCGTTGGAACGCAACTGATCAGCAACCCGCATTGCCTCATCAATCGGAATCGCAAAGGAAATGCCCATGTAGCCACCAGAGCGACTAAAAATTTGAGAGTTAATACCAATCACTTGACCGGCTGTATTTAACAAGGGTCCGCCAGAATTACCAGGATTGACTGCAACGTCTGTTTGAATAAATGGTAAGTAGTCACCGGTATCACGACTCTTAGCAGAAACAATTCCTGCGGTCACCGTATTCTCAAGACCAAAAGGTGAGCCAATCGCAAGAACCCACTCACCCACTCTGACGCGAGAAGAATCCCCCAGCGGTAATTTAGGTAAATCACGCGCATCTATTTTGACAACTGCCACATCGGTACGCTTATCCATACCAAGGAGTTTGGCTTTGAACTCACGCTTATCAGTTAGGGTGACGTAGATCGTAGTAGCGCCCTCTACGACGTGAGCATTGGTTAGGACCAACCCATTTGAATCAATAATAAAACCAGAGCCCACTCCACGGTCAGCCTCTTGCGGTTTACCAGGATTTGGTTGTGATTGCTTTGGTTGATTAGGCATGCCAGGAATAGGCACACCAAAGAAGCGACGGAAGAATTCTGCCTGATCATCAGGAAGACCAGGAATCCCACCCTGCGCTTGCTGAACCACCACCTTTTCGGTAGTGCGAATATTGACTACGGCAGGACTGGCACGTTCAACTAGATCTGCAAAGTCAGGAATACTTACACGCGGCGCCTGCGCAGATGCGCTCGGAATACACGAGAGCTGACCTAAGCTAAAAATAGCCAAGATGGCAATAAGATACTTTTTCATGATGCTGTAGACCTAGCTAGCAAAAACCAATAAATCGAAGATATAACTAATATTAGGTCAGTTTGCCAAAAATCAAGGTGCCGTTAGTACCCCCAAAACCAAAGTTGTTTTTCACGGCATGGTCAATCTTCACGTCTCTGGCGGTATTGGCGCAGTAGTCCAAGTCGCATTCAGGGTCTTGTTTGAAGATATTGATTGTTGGTGGGGATTTCTGGTTATGCAAAGCCAGAATAGTGAAAACAGACTCCAGGCCACCAGCACCCCCTAAAAGGTGGCCCGTCATTGACTTGGTAGAGTTAACGAGAACCTTCTTAGCGTGATCGCCTAAGGCTGCTTTAATTGCGCCAGTCTCATTCTTGTCGCCCAAAGGTGTAGAAGTCCCGTGAGCATTGACATACTGAATTTGCTCAGCATTAAGGCTAGCATCGCGCATAGCATTCAACATGCAACGGCGTGGACCGTCCATATTTGGCGCAGTCATGTGATACGCATCGCCACTCATGCCAAAGCCCAAGAGCTCACAATAAATTTTTGCGCCGCGAGCTTTTGCATGTTCGTATTCTTCAATCACTACAACGCCGGCGCCTTCACCCAGAACAAAACCATCACGGTCTATATCCCAAGGACGTGAAGCAGTTGCAGGATCGTCATTGCGTGTAGATAAGGCTCGTGCCGAAGCAAAGCCACCAACGCCTAATGAAGAAATAGTAGATTCAGCGCCACCAGCCACCATGACATCTGCATCGCCGTACTGAATTAAGCGAGCCGCTAATCCAATACTATGCAAACCAGTGGTACAAGCGGTCACAGCAGCAATGTTTGGCCCTTTGAGACCAAATAAAATACTGAGATGGCCAGAAATCATATTAATGATTGAGCCAGGCACAAAGAAAGGAGAAATACGACGAGGACCACGAGCTAGCAACTCAGCACCAGTCTCTTCGATCATTGGTAAGCCACCAATACCGGAGCCAACCATGACGCCAATACGTTCCGCATTCTCTTCTGTAACCTGAATACCACTATCGCGAATAGCTTGCGTGCCCGCAGCGATGCCATAGTGGATAAACGTATCCATGTGGCGCGCCTCTTTGGCAGAAACATATTCTTCGACATTGAAATCTTTCACCTCTCCAGCAAAATGCACGCTTAACAGAGAGTGGTCAAATTTAGTGATCGTAGCAATACCAGATTTGCCCGCAAGCAAATTAGACCAGGCTACTTCAACTGAATTACCAACAGGTGAGATGAGGCCTAAGCCGGTGATGACAACCCGGCGTCGGCCATTTAATGCTGACACAGTAATAGCTAAGTATTTACTAAACTAGGGAGTTAACCCTGAGCTTTAGATTTAGCGAAGTCGATCGCGAGCTGAACGGTAGTGATCTTTTCGGCTTCTTCATCAGGGATTTCGATGCCAAATTCATCTTCTAAGGCCATTACAAGCTCAACAGTGTCAAGAGAGTCTGCGCCTAGGTCATTTACAAAAGAAGATTCATTCTTGATATCTCCTTCTGCTACGCCCAATTGCTCAGCGACGATCTTCTTAACGCGTTGTTCGATGTTATCCATTAATTCCCCCAAGGGTTGTAAAAAAACGATGGAAGGATTTTATCAGCATGGCGGAGCAAATCAGCAAAATCCGCCAAAAAATGAGTAAATCCTTGCTTTGCCATTAGGCTAAATATAGTCCGCCATTGACGTGTAGGGTATTACCCGTAATGTAACTGGCTGCTGGAGAGGCCAAAAACGCCACTGCCTGGGCCACATCTTCTGGGCTACCCAGTCTGGCCAAAGGAATGTTCACTTTTAGGGCGTTTTGCTGCTCTTCGCTCAAAGCGCGGGTCATATCAGTGTCAATAAAGCCTGGAGCTACGCAGTTCACGGTAATGTTACGGCTACCGATTTCACGGGCTAGTGCGCGGGTCATACCAGAAACACCGGCTTTAGCAGCAGCATAATTAGCCTGCCCTGGATTGCCCATATGCCCCACGATAGAGGTGATATTGATAATGCGACCGCCGCGCGCCTTCATCATTGGTCGCATTACAGCCTGAGACAAGCGGAAAACAGCACTCAAGTTGGTATCGATCACATCCGTCCACTCGTCCGCCTTCATACGCATCGCTAATTGATCGCGGGTAATACCTGCGTTATTGACCAAAATATTGATGCCGCCATACTCTTTCACAATGCGATCAATGATTTCTTCACAAGCATTTGGCGCAGTGACATTCAAAACCAAACCACTGCCGCCTGAAGGCTTTAAACGCGCGTCGATGGCTTTTGCACCGTCAGCAGAAGTAGCTGTGCCTATTACTTTGGCACCACACTTCACTAATTCGTCGGCAATCGCCTGACCGATCCCGCGCGATGCGCCCGTAACTAATGCAATTTGTCCACTGAGGTCGAGATTCATATTTATCCTTCGTTCTTACTTTGTTCTTTATTTGAAGCTTGCCAACACTTCATTCAAACTTGTTTCGTCGAATACTGGCACACCAGTGACTTGATCGTTAATACGCTTGGTGAGCCCAGCCAACACTTTGCCTGGGCCACATTCCACCACTTGCGTAATACCCTGTGCAGCCATAGCCTGAATCGTTTCATGCCAGCGCACCGGCTTGGCAGCCTGACGCACCAAAGCGTCTTTAATGGCAACTGGATCATGCAAGATTTGCACATCAACGTTATTAATCACGGCAATACTTGGTACTTTAAATTCAATATTAGCCAAGTAAGCTTTGAGCTTTTCTGAAGCTGGTTGTAACAATGAAGAATGAAAAGGCGCAGATACAGGCAATGGAAGCGCACGCTTTGCACCAGCAGCCTTTAAAAACTCGCATGCTTTAGTGACGGCATCGCTAGAGCCAGCAATCACCACTTGTCCAGGGGCATTAAAGTTCACTGCCTCAACGACGCCACCGGAAGCAGCAGCTGCCTCAGCGCATAATTTGATAACGCTTTCATCATCTAAACCCAAGATGGCAGCCATGCCGCCCGTGCCTACTGGTACAGCGCTTTGCATTGCCTCTGCACGAAAACGCACCAACGGAACGGCATCTTTAAACGAGACCACACCAGCAGCCACTAATGCGGAGTACTCACCTAAGCTATGACCGGCTAACACCTTCGGCGCTGGACCCTCAGCTGCCAACCAAGCGCGGTAGAAAGCAACACCCGCCGTCAACATCACTGGCTGTGTATTAGTGGTGAGAGACAAGGCTTCCGCCGGACCTTCTGCAATTAACTTGGTGAGATCCTCACCCAAGGCTTCGGAAGCCTCCAGCAAGGTGGCGCGCACCTCTGGACGATCAGCTATAGAGTTCAACATCCCAACTGATTGGGAGCCTTGACCTGGAAATACGAATGCAAATGTCATGAGAATGAGTTTATTTGGTAGTTATGGATCGGTGAATCAATTACTTAATACTTTAGAGCAACAGCGCCCCAGGCAAAACCACCTCCGACACCTTCTAACAAAAGATGTTGACCACGTTGAATTTGACCAGAGCGAATGCCAACGTCCAAAGCTAGCGGAATGGAGGCTGCAGAAGTATTACCATGCTCGTGGACAGTGACAATCACTTTATCCATTGACATCCCCATCTTGCGAGCAGTGCCCTCCATGATGCGAATGTTGGCTTGATGTGGCACCAGCCAATCAATTTGCTCTGGCTTGAGATTGGCTTTTGCTAAAGCCTCATGTGCTACCTGCTCTAAAACCTTAACAGCCAATTTAAAGACTGCTTGACCATCCATCGTCATAAAGGGAGATCCATGAACCTCGCCATTTCCAGAGCGCCCAGGCACACACAAAATATCACGCTGACTACCATCAGCATGCAATGCAGTCGAGAGAATGCCGGGCTCTGTGGAGGCCTCTAAAACCACCGCTCCAGCGCCGTCACCAAACAATACACAAGTGCCACGATCTTGAAAATCCAGAATGCGCGAAAAGGTCTCGGCACCAATCACTAGTACTTTTTTATAACTGCCAGTACGAATAAAGGCATCGGCAATAGCCAGCGCATAAGTAAATCCAGCACAAACCGCTTGCACATCAAAAGCAGCACAAGCCGTATGAGCGCCTAGTTTGTCTTGCACAACACAAGCTGTACTTGGAAATCCACCCAAATGATCAGGCGTAGATGTCGCCAGAATAATGAGGTCTAAATCTTCTGAAATAATGCCAGCGCTTGTTAAAGCAGATTGCGCAGCCTTCACGGCTAAATCACTCGTCAGTTCATTTTCAGCAGCAAAGTGACGCGCAGAAATTCCGCTACGAGTGGTAATCCACTCATCACTCGTTTCTAAACCTGTCTTAGCTAAACGCTCAACCAAATCTTGATTGGTCAAACGAAGTTCTGGAAGGTAACTTCCCGTTCCAGCAACTCTTGCATACGTACTCATTCTTTTGTCTCCACTACAAAGGCTGCGGCAATGCGCTCTACCATGCGATTTTTCGCAGCTTCATAAGCGCGATCCAAGGCAAAGCCAAATGCAAAACGGTCCGCTGAGCCATGGCTCTTAATCACACAACCGCGTAGACCTAACAATACAGCACCGTTGTAGCGACGATGATCAACACGCTTGCGAACCCTTAATAAAGGCACCATTGAGCAGAGCGCCATTAATTTGGTCAGCCAAGAACGGTTAAATTCTTGACGAATTAAACCGCTCATCATTTTTGCCAAGCCCTCGCTGGCTTTCAAGACAACGTTTCCAACAAATCCATCGCACACGACGATATCTGTCGTGCCCTTAAAAATATCGTTACCTTCGACGTTGCCATAAAAATTTAGGTTGCTGCCACGTAAAAGTTCACCAGCCTGCTTAACAACCTCGTTGCCCTTAATGACTTCTTCACCAATATTTAGGAGGCCAATTGAAGGGCTTGGTTTTCCATCCATCACCTGCACCATCACATTGGCCATCTGGGCAAATTGCAATAAATGCATAGGCTCGCAATCGGCATTGGCACCTAAATCCAACATCGTGGTGCCGAGCCCTAATTCATTTGGAATGGCGGTAGCAATAGCAGGACGATCAACGCCATCCAGTGTTTTTAGGATGTAACGTGAAATTGCCATCAAGGCTCCAGTATTGCCAGAAGAGATGATGGCTTGTGCCTTGCCTTCTTTTACCAACTCAATAGCCACGCGCATTGACGAATCTTTTTTGCGACGTAAAGCGACTTCGATGGGGTCATCCATCAAAACAACTTCACTAGCAAAAATAATCTGAATGCGCTCCATAGGAGCAGAGGGAAACTGACTCAAGGCCTGCTTGAGCATTTCTGGATCACCAACTAAGGCAATCTTTACATCGGCGTGTTTTTCTAGGAAGTCGCAACAAGCGGGGACAGTGACAACTACCCCATGATCTCCGCCCATGGCATCGATAGCAAGAGTGACGCTCATAAAGTCGTTAGATGCTGCAAGTGGTTTTTTCAAGAAAAAAGCGGCTTTTTTTAGAGCCGCTTCTATCTATTTAGACTAAAAAAATTAGTCGTTTTTGGTTTTAACAACTTTACGACCACGGTAGTAGCCGTTTGGTGAAATGTGGTGGCGCAAATGAGCCTCACCAGTTGTGGCTTCAACAGCCGTAGCGGGTGCGGTTAAAAAGTCGTGTGCACGGTGCATGCCACGTTTGGAAGGTGATTTTTTATTCTGTTGGACGGCCATATTGAACTCCTAAGCAAGGCGATATTCTAACATGAAAAAGCCCATAAATGCTTGATTTACTGGCAAAGTAATTCCTAAGGGAGCTCTGAACCCGACCTTATCTTAAGAATTTTTCTTCATATTTTTCAATATGTTAAAGGGGTTTTCACGTGTTTCAAGCGCCCCAGATCCGCCTGCATCTGCTCCAAATGTGGAAGCATGAGCCTCACACACCCCCTCAGGATGCTTCGGAATTAAGGGCAAAGACAGCAAAATCTCATCTTCTATCGTTTCCAAGACATCAAAATGCTGGCTGGCTACCAAGGGCTCTTGCTGGTCGTCCTCAATCGGAAAGGCATCTGCCTCATCCTCAGACCCCACCAAGGCAAAACGCCGCCCCTCTGACAGCTCAACAGGGCAATCTTTCAGACAGCGCTGGCAAACCAAGTGGATTTGACCTTTCAAATCTAAATTCATGAACTGACGCGGCTCAGAACCCGGAGACTTCTCAAAATAAGTCTCCAATTTCCAATGAAAACCGTCTCCAGTCTCCACTGTAGAAGCGCCTCCAGCAACTCTTGGAAGATCCCGGATACCCAAAAACCCATAGCCCTTGTAAGCTTGATGTGCGCAAAGATCAACCTTGCGCAGGCTGCCAACATCCGATGAGAGTTCAACTTGAGGTAAAACTTGATTACGATTCATGGCATCAGTCTAAATGAAGGCATTAGTGAAAGTACATGCAGCAATGAGTAATTCATCCAATCCGAGCCTTATCCTCGCCTCAACCTCGGTTTATCGCCGTGAACTGCTTGAGCGTTTAGGGATTCCGTTTACCGTGGTTTCACCAGAGTTAGACGAAACACCACTCCCAGGAGAAAGCACGCTGGAATTAGCGCTGAGGCTGGCTAAAGCAAAAGCTGCTGCCGTTGCCAAAGATTACCCTGATGCCTGGGTCATTGGTTCAGATCAGGTCGCCGATCTATGTGGAGCCGCAATTGGCAAGCCAGGTAATTTTGAAAGAGCAATGGCGCAACTGCAGTTAATGCGTGGATCAACAGTCACTTTTCATACGGCTCTGTGCATCATGAAAGGGGATATGGAAACCACCTTAAGTGTTCCCACTGAAGTCAGCTTTCGAAAATTATCCGATGAGATTTTAGAGTCTTACCTTCTCACAGAAGAGCCGTATGACTGTGCCGGTAGCGCAAAATCCGAGGGAATGGGAATCGCCTTACTGGAAGCAATTAAGAGTGATGATCCAACTGCGCTGATTGGATTACCCTTAATTGCTTTAACTGGATTGCTTCGGGACGCAGGTTTTGTGATCCCCCCAAAGAAATCCACCTCAGAAAATACTTAAAACAAGCAGCTCATGAGTTCAAAGTTAGGCACCCTCTTTTTAATTCCCAATACTTTGGGTGAGCACGCACGCGAAGAGCAATTGGCTTGGGTATTACCAAGCGAAACGATCTCACAAACAGCCAAGCTCAAACACTGGATTGTGGAAGACGCTAAAACAGCACGCGCCTTTCTGAAAGCAGTTGACAGTGTTTCACCATTGGTTTGCACAATTCAAGAAATGCAAATGAATGAATGGCGCGGCGCTGCTCGTAATGCGAAGTATGGCGACACAGTTAAACCCGCAGATTTATTGAAACCGCTGCTAGCAGGCAATGATGTTGGCTTAATGTCGGAGGCTGGAGTGCCAGGCGTCGCAGATCCAGGCGCCGAATTGGTTTTGGCTGCACATCAACTTGGCGCAAAAGTAAAACCACTCGTTGGCCCAAGCTCGATTCTGTTAGGGTTGATGGCAAGTGGTCTGAATGGCCAGCGCTTTGCGTTTCAGGGATATCTGCCACACGAGACTCATGAGCGGAGTGGGCGACTCAAGCAACTCGAAACAGAATCTAAGAAATTACAGCAGACTCAGATCTGGATTGAGACACCCTATCGCAATACTGCAATGCTGATGGCTTGCTTAAACTCTTTAGCGCCCCACTCCTTGCTTTGCCTTGGAATGGACCTCAGCCTGCCATCCGAAATGATTGTTACCTTGAGCATTGCTGAATGGCGCAAGCGTTACCCCAATGAGGCCGCTTGCGCATCCCTACAAAACCGACCAGCTATATTTCTGTTGCTGTCCTAGTTTTTTATTGATATTTTTACTTCAAATCAGGGCTATTGATTAAAGCTTTGCCTGCTGCAGAGCCTGCTTCAGCCCCAAAGCGTTTGGCTACACGCTCAGCAAAATTTTCTTTCACGGTGTAATCCAAAATATCAGGTGCTTTAAGGATATCGCGTGCAACCGAATCAACCGTGCCATAACCATCAGCTAAACCAATTTTGACCGCCTGCTCGCCACTCCAAACGCGACCTGTAAATAATTCAGCATTATCTTTTAAGCGTTCACCACGCCCCACTTTTACAACGGTAATAAATTGCTGATGAATCTCATCGAGCATGCTCTTGATCATCTCTACTTGCTTTGGGTTTTCTTTGCTAAAAGGATCCATCATTCCTTTATTAGAACCTGCAGTAATCATGCGACGTGTGACGCCTAATTTATCCATCAAGCCCGTAAAGCCAAAGCCTTCCATGATTACGCCAATAGAACCGACCAGACTTGCCTTATCCACCAGAATTTGATCGCCAGCAACAGCAACGTAGTAGCCGCCTGATGCGCAAATATCTTCCACCACAACGAAGAAAGGTTTAGCTGGATAGAGCTTACGTAAACGATGAATCTCATCATTCATCATGCCTGCTTGCACTGGTGATCCGCCGGGACTATTGATGCGCAACACTACGCCAGCACTATGCTCATTTTCAAAAGCAGCCGTCAGGGATGCATTAATATCTGCCGCATTAGCCATTGAACTTGAAGAAATCTCACCCTCAAGCGCTACCAGGGCAGTATGCTTTTCTACTCCCATGCCGCGACCTGGCAGATGGACATCCAATACGGCTAACACGACAGCAATCATCACTAGCAATGTCAAGACTCTAAATACTGCTTTCCAGCGGCGCGCCTTACGAGTCTCTTTCAAGTTCTCCAAGAGCAAATGCTCAAGCGCTTGACGCTCCCAGTTTTGATTGGCGTTTTCGTTTTGATTACGGTCCATCTTTTACAACTCCTCAGTCTTGCGAGTGCGCATTAAGTTTGCGCGGTTAAATTTTCTTTTAGCCATTGAGACAATTGTTCAACATCATCAACATGCACTAACGATGGTGAAGTCTTTAAAGTATCGGGTGGATGCGCTCCATAAGTTACTGCTACGGCATCCACACCAGCATTTGCTGCCATATCCAAATCATGTGTTGTGTCACCAATCATAAGCATGCGGCGCACTGGTACCTGGGTAACATCCGATAACTCTAGCAACATCCCGGGGTGGGGTTTTGAGAAGGACTCATCAGCCGTTCTGGTTTCATGAAACAAATGTCCAATGTCGTGAAAGCCCAAGGAGCGGTCAAGTCCAGCACGCGACTTACCTGTGGCAACGCCGAGTAAATATCCATCCGCCCGCAATTGCTCAAGTAACTCGCGTATGCCGGTGAATAAATGTAGCTCATGGTCTTTCGCTAAATAGTGATAACGAAAGCGATCAGTTAATTTAGGGAAGTGGGTCGGCTCAATCCAGGGGACGGCCCTGCGCAATGAATCATGAATACCCAAACCAATCACTGAGCTCGCTAAAGAATCATCTGGCTCTTTAAAACCCAAGTCTCGACAAGCTTGCTGAATACAGTGCACGATGGTTGGCGTGGAGTCCATGATGGTTCCATCCCAATCCCACACTACCAGGTCATACCTTCTATCGGGCTTCGTTGTTTCTGTCATCTATACTTAAACAATTCTCTTAGTCAGCGCTTGGCACTTCGAAGGTTTTCATCATCGCCGCAAACTCGGCAGGCAATGGCGACTCAATGCGCATCTTTTCACCGGTGCGGGGATGTGTAAATCCAGCCAAGTGGGCATGTAAATAGAGTCTTTTGGATTTAATCAACTTATCCTGATCTTCAAAGCCATACTTGTCATCACCCAAAATCGAGTGGTCTAGCTTTTGTAAGTGAACCCGAATCTGGTGGGTACGCCCTGTTTTTAATTGGGCCTCGGCTAAGGTGATGGCGACATCTCCACGCTTCATCGTCTTGATCACGCGTAAAGCAGTATGGCTGGGCAAGCCATCAGGATCTACGCGCACCCGGCGCTCGCCATTGGCCAATAAATACTTATGCAATGGGAATTTCAATTGCATGACGCCCGCGCCCTGCTCGATCTCGCCGTGCGCCAGCAGATAGTAACGTTTATCCGTCTGCCCTTCTCGGATCTGGCGATGCATCTCCACTAAAGCACTCCGCTTCTTAGCCAGCAATAAAACTCCTGATGTATCTCGATCCAGACGATGTACCAATTCTAAAAAATGTAATTCTGGACGGGTAATCCGTAAAGTTTCGATCACACCCAAGGCAATTCCAGAACCACCATGGACAGCTAATCCGGATGGCTTATTCACAATTAGGAGCGCTTCATCCTCAAAAAGGATGGGCATTTTGTCTGAGTAGCCCCTGGCACGGGACTTGGTTTGGGCGGTATTAACCGCAGCCATCTGAGAGGGTTCAGCCAAGCGAACCGGCGGCAACCTCACGATATCGCCCTCGATTAAGCGAGTCGTGGGTTCAGCGCGCTTCTTGTTCACCCGAACCTCGCCAGAGCGAATAATTCGGTAAACATGGCTTTTGGGAACACCTTTTGCCCAACGCAGTAGATAGTTATCTAGGCGCTGACCAGCCTCTTCTGGACCAATAGCCTGCATCAGAACCGCTGCAGGAGTAGCGGTTTTAGGGTTTGCGGGCTTGGGAATGGATTCGGGTTTCATGATTTATCTCTCTCGCCACCTCGACGAGGGACTCAACAATACCCCATTGTCATTCAACTTGTGCCGTATAATCAACGCTCTAGCCAATTTATTGGCCCGAGACCAACCTGAAGTCAGGTTTGAATCGTGGAGCTTGGAGTCGCCCTTTAAAAGACTCCCGGGGTTGCCCCTCCCCCGTTGTAATGAGGCGCAGGGTTGGTGTGCCGTATGCC
>Ga0304729_1001516_pt1 | contig 15199 bp, 11 predicted proteins | sample C_131016_MF_Meta_FD_190475 | JGI IMG/M metagenome (GOLD analysis project Ga0304729, IMG submission 190475) | Freshwater microbial communities from Lake Croche, Canada to study carbon cycling - C_131016_MF_MetaG (v2) (version 2) | ecosystem: Environmental > Aquatic > Freshwater > Lake | place... | reverse complement strand
CTTTTTGACGGCATCTGCAACAGCAATGTTGTACTCAGGCGTGCCTTGCTGATACTTTGCAATCTTTTGAATTGAAGAGTCAATGTCATCAAGTTGCTTAGTGTGCTGAGGCGTGTAACCAAAAGGAGTTTTAGGAGCTTGTACGCCTTGACCAGCATTAGCCACTTCATCACCAGCACCGCCAACACCTGTAACTTCCACACGGAAAGGTTGTTGACCAGCGCCAGCAGCGCCCAATGCTTTATCCATGCGACCACCAACTTGTGCCCTCAGATCTCCAACCGTCATCTTGGGGTTCAGTCTGTTAGCAACTAAAGCCTTTTGAGAAACATAGTCACCAATTGGCTCGTCTTCTTTTGCTTTCAAAATGTTAGTTCCAGTTCCAGAACCAAAATAATGAAGCATATACAGATTAGCAGGAGTAGCTTCTAAGCCACGTTTGTTCAAGTAGTCTGTATTTTCATTTCTAATTGCACCAGCAAATTGCTTTTGCTCATCAGCATATTTGGCAGGATTCTTTTGAAACTCTTCCCAAGGCGTGCGAGGCAAATCAGGATAATTCTTTTGCAAACCTTTGTATGTTGGCTCAATAATTTGAAAAGTACCAGTTGCCGTAGATGCAGGATTACGAGCAGCAGGATTGTTGCCACTTTCGGCTTGACCAATAGCTTGATCTACTTCATTAAAATCGTTGTAAGCCATAAATTCCTCTTATACGAACATACTGGCAAAAGATCCAATGCCACTTAAAAAATCAGGTTCAGCTTCAGCAAGATTCATTGCTTGCTCAGGAGCAGCCGCGCCTGTAATTTGAGACGATTGATCTGTCCAATTTGGCAATTGAGGGGCAACTGGTTGCATTGAATAATCTGCATTTGCACCAAAACCACCTTGTGGCGGCTGATAAGGTGCTACAGCGCCTTGTGGTTTATTCATTTGATTTTGAAAAATGGTTCCCATGACTCCATTTTTAGACAAGCTTTTTTGTTGATCCTTGTCATTAAAATCAATTAAGCCAGTTTTGTGGGCCAAATAAGCGCCCAGAAATGGACCCAAGGCATTGTTGCCGCTGCCACCAAATTCAAAACCATATTGTTTGAAAGGATCAAGTGCCATTTTGTTTCCTTATCCACCAATTCTGGAACTTTTGCCGCTAGAAGTTTGACCTTGAGTGCCAGCAAAGTTGGGGGTGGTAGAGCCTTGTGGTGTGCCGTAAATAATTGAAGCGTATTTGCTGTACACATCTTGTGGCGTGCCAGCATAACCAATTTGAGCAGCAGCGGCTTGATTGGCAGCACCCAAGTTAGATTGACCCAATGTAGCCAACTGTTGAGCAGCAGCAGCTTTGTTGGCTTGCACACCAGCACGAGCATTGGCGGCAGCAGTGGCTTGACGTTGTTCCTGCAAACTAGCAAGGTTGGCATTTGCAAGAGCAGCACGAGAAGATCCTAGGCCACCAGCAGCGCCATAGCCAGCAGTCTGTTGGTTTACTAGCTCACGGCCTGATTCGCGGCCTGCTTGCAAAGCTGCATCAACTTGTCCTTGTTCATATTGAGGATTGAACAAAGAAGCCAAACCAGCCATGCCAGTAGCCAAGCCACCAGAACCAATAGCTTGTTGAAGCCGACCAGTTTGACCAGCAACATTAGAGGCATTGTTAGCCGCATTTGTAGCGGCAGGCATCACTTGACCAAGAACATCCTGTGCGCCACCAACGGTTTTTTGGTATGCAGGGAATGCTGTGCCAGTAAGAAAGTCAGTTTGCGCCCCCAACAGCTTTTGCTGTTCAGGCGTCATCTGTACTTGGGAAGAACCCGATGATTTACCGCTGCCCATTTAGTGCCCCTTTCCTTTACCAGATTGAACCTGGGTTTGATTGTTACTATTATCCCACGGACCCACCGTATTTGAATAGGTGTTAGGTTGACCCATTTGGGGCTGACCAGATGTGGCTGAGTTAGTTGTGCCGTTTTTGCCCTGATATTGCTGTGGTTGTTGGGGAGGTGGCGGCATTTGCATATTAGAAGCAAATCCACCTTGGCTCTTTCCTTGAGGATTGGCATTAATGGCATTTTGATCTAGCCCTGACTGAGGTTGAGGTTGAGCCATTCCCTTGCCGCCCTGCGGGTTAGATTGATATTGCTGTGAATCTTTGCCCCCAGGCTGTTGCTGGCTGATAGGTTGAGCAGATTGTGCTGATTGCATTCCCATAATTTATCCTTAATATAAAGTGCTTGACAAGCTTGGAACGTAAAGGTTGTTGTAATTTCCTTGACCATAAGTTGACGGACTTAATGGGCCAGTGTAGTCGCCAATCATTCTGTAAACATAAAATAATTGGGTTTCAAAACTAGTTCCGTTTCTTCTAGACGCACCGTAATAATAATCTTCATTTGTTTGTACAGGACCGTTTCTTGACAATCTTGTTTGAAAATATTGGGGTACAACAGAAACTGGAGATGAATTTGTATACGCGCCTGTAAATGTTTTCACAGTACCAATAGGCTCAGAGCCACTTCCTATAGGAAATGAGACGTTTTGAGCAATATTGCTAATATACATATTTGCAGCATTAGAATCAAAAGTAACATTTCCAGAAGAATCTTTCATCTGAATGCCATATCCAGTAGTTGAGGCGGTTGCCCCATCCAATGCAAATACATATACATCAGGCATTACAGGTGTAACACTTGAAAATACATCTGCATTCATGGAAAATGATGACGTAAATGATGACGGTACATAAGTATCATCAAAAGTAAACCAAGTGTCATTCCCGTTTGGCAAGCTAAACAGAATGTATCTTTGCCTTGCTGACGCAACGGCTGGTATGGTTATTGATCCTGAATACCAGTTATAAGATGATGGGTTAAGAATTGCGCCGTTATTAACTAATGACCAAGAAGATGCGTTAATTTTTTGTAGAAACTGTGGAGTTTTGTATGTTCCACTTATGATTCTTTCTCCAGCATCATTGACAGTCAAAATTCCAAAAGTATTTGTTTCGGTGGTATAAGTTGAAAAAACTACCAAAGTGGTATCTGTAAAAGCAATAAAGCCAGACGTTACAGCAGTCAAGGTGATGGTTGCAAAGCCACTGCCGTCCGTGCCAATGGCATAAGAATGGCCTCCTGGGATAGTTTGAATAACTCTTAAATTGCTTCCACCAGGAACATTTGAAAATGTGTAAGTTTGACTTGTACCAGCAGTTTGCGTGATAGCTTGGATAAACAATCCACCAGCAGGAGATGTTGGAGAAACAACAACCGTGCCGCTTGAATTAGTTACTTGAAATCCAAAAGTCATGCCGCTAAATCTCCAATTTGTACGCGCAAAACGCCAGCAGAATCAAAAACTTTAATAACATTGTTTTGCATAAGCAAACGAGCACCAGATGTTGCGCTTTGGATTGTTGCATTACCAGATGTATCAACAATAAATTTGCTATTTATGTTTAAGCTGCCTGCTGTAATTGTTCCAAGATTTGCACTTATTGCAGACAAAGTAGAAACAGACAATTTGTCGGCAGTAATTGTGTTTTGAACAATTAAGCTACCAGTAATGTAAGTAGTAAACAAAGCCCAATCTGCTGAATACTTGTAAACAGTAGCATTGTTGTAATTGTTGTAGCTAACAGTACAAATATCACCTGCTACTGGATTGCGACCAATTGCAGTGGTTACTTCTGCATTTGTAGGAGCAGAACTATCATTTGCTGTTCGAGTAATGACAAACGTAGCCGCACCATTTGTACCATTTGTTCCATTAGATCCGTTAGTACCAGCAGATCCAACAGGATAAGCAGAACCCGTATTCCAAGTAACCACTGATGTTGTAGTTGTCAGATTATCTATATATCGAACAGAACAAGCATAGAGCGTGTAACCTGCGGTAGATGCTCCTGGTGTAAGCAACCAACCATTAGGAGTTGTAGGTGCTGTAAAAGTGCCATCAGCCCATGTATATGTAGAGTTACCAGCAGGAAAACTATTAGGAGTAGTAGATGCCCATTTGTATAACTCTAAAAATGCAGTTCTATATCCGTTTGCACCATCACTGCCATTATTACCATTAGTGCCAGCAGCGCTAATTGAAAGTGCAGCACTGGCTGACCAAGCAATTGATGTTGTAGCAGTAGTGTTGTTGTCAGCATACAAAGTACGAGCAACATACAAAGTCTGTCCAGCCACAACTGCTGGAGGCGTTAAAGACCAATCATTAGGAGTTTGAGGCGCAGTAAATTGACCTGTAGACCATGTATATGTTGAATTGCCAGATGGGAATAAAGTAGGAGTGGTAGCTGACCATTTGTACATATCCATAATGGCTGTTCTAGAACCATTAAGACCAGCAGTGCCGTTTGTACCATTAACCCCGTTATAAGCAATTGAACGAATAGGATTGGCAGTATTAGTCCAATCCAGTGTAGACGTTGTAGTTGTAGCTACAGTATTTAGCGAAACAGTAATGCTCCACAAATAGTTGCCAGGGGTTGTATTGCTAAGTGCTGTTGTAGACCATCCTGTAGGCGCTGAATATGTACCACCTGCCCACGTGTATGTAGAAGTAGTTGTTGGCCTTGTAGGAGGTGTTGCAGAACCCGTCCAAATGTAGATTGTCGGGAATGCAGACATCACCCCGTTAGCACCTGTTTGACCAGCAGTTCCATTGTAAACAATAGGCATTGTTATCGTCTTGGATAACGAGCCAATAATATTGGAACCAGTTACTGTAAGGGTCACAACAACACTTGTTGCGGATGATGTTGGAGTAACTATAACTGATGCGTCAGTAGATGATGTTGGCGTTGCACCTGTAATAGCCCAAGAATATGTTGGACTAGATACATTAAACAAAATCGCTGACAGAGTTGTATTTGATGGAGTGTAAGCACCACCCGCGTTTTGCGAAAAAGACGCATAACCATTAATATCAATAAATGATGCAGAAGCACCATTAGTGCCGTTTGTACCATTAGATCCAGCAACGCCAACAGGATAAGCAGTAGAGGTTACCCAGTTAACAGATGTTGTAGCAGTTGTATCACTGTCTGCATGACGTACAGAACAAGCAAATAAAGTATATCCAGGTGTAGATGCCCCAGGTTCTAAATTCCATCCATTTGGTGTAGTTGGCGCTGTAAAAGCACCTGTTGCCCAAGTGTAAGTTGATGTGCCAGAAGGAAATGTTGTTGGCGTAGAATCCGCCCATTTATAGACTTCTAAAAATGCAGTACGAGTACCATTAGCACCATCAATTCCAGCAGCAGTTGTAGAAGTGGCAACTGTTGCTGTCCAAGTTACATTTGATGTTGCAGTCGTTAAATTGTCTGCATAAATAGTTCTAGCAATCCACAATGTTTGACCAAGAACAGGTGTTGGTGGAGTTAATGACCAGCCATTTAATGTTGCTGGCGCAGTAAATTGACCTGTAGCCCAAGTAAATGTAGATGTCCCAGAAGGAAATGTTGTTGGCGCACTAGCAGACCATTGATAAACATCAAGAATGGCTGTACGAGTACCGTTTGTACCGTTTGTACCGTTTGTACCGTTAGTCCCATTTGTACCAGATGGTCCTGGATCACCATAAGCTAATTGAAGTGTTGCTACACCAGCTTGAGTAACAACACCTATTGAATTTTTGTAGCGAACAGGAACAGTGATATATGCTGGACTGGATGGCATTGCTGTTGGAGCAGGCCAAACAGCATAATAACCACCATCAGTTGGATTGCCAATTGTTATGTTGGTGTATGAAATATCACCATAACCAGTTGTGGACGAGTTACCAATGCGCCATGTTCCATTTACAAATGCAACATTACTATCTGTTTGCGAATCAACAAATGGTACAAGAGAGCCTTGATCTGATGCGTACAGGGTTGGAGTAACTCCAGTGAAAACAGGAGCTAATGGACTGCCACTACGAGGTACTTGCAAGATACCTGGAGTAAAGTAAGGAACAAATTGTTCTGTAATAACAGGTGTAATACCAGAAGTAATAACATCCAAATTAATAGAACCACCAGTATCTTGCACCCATCCAGTATCAGGAGCAGTAGCTTGTACCGCAAACTGAATCTGTCTTCCTCCAGTACAAACATACCAAAGAAATTTAGTAACTCCAAATCCACCAGATACTTTTTGCCAAATATAGTCAGCAGGAACACTCGATTCAGCAGCATTGTTGCTGTTTCTAGTGCCGTAATACAACCTGTTTGTAGGACTGTCAGAAAAATTTAGAGAGCCATCAAAGCTGTCAGCATATTTAACAGCCATGTACTGATACAAATATCCTGAAATTTGACCTGTCGGGCCAGTAATTTGACCTGTACCTGCATCCGCAGACAATCCAGGACCGAAGTTAGCCAGCAAATAGTTAATTGCTTCTGAAACTTCAGAAATATCTGGGTTTGAATCTAAAGCAAATGGCATTAGAAGGAGTCCTCAACAATGGTGGTTTGCCAGTTAATGGCAGTCAAATTCCAAGCATTTGTATTGTCGTTGGATTCTACTTTTACTGACACCATTCGAACAGCATTTTGTTGAGTTGTCACCCAAGGCGTGTTCGTGTCAATCTGAGTTATACCTGTTTGCCCATAAGTAGAAGCCTTGGCAGTGGAATCGGATCCGCCCACAGTGATGTTGATCGCACCAGATCCAGAGATTTCAGGCAACAAACGGTGGACATACACTTTTGAGCTGAAAGGAACAGGTCCTTGAGCAGTCTGCATAGCCATGTTGTTACGTTCAAACAAACAAGGTATTGCTGTGTTGTTAATAAACGAATTGCCAACAGCGGTCTGAATCAGCTTTTTAGACGTTCCTGATGCCTGGGCATAGGTTACTACCCTAGAAGCCAGATTAAACGCCCCTGACACTACTTTAGGGCCTTCTGTGCCCATGCAGGCATTCTGGATGTCTTTAGGGGCATTCCAGATGTTCAAATCATACCGATAGGCCAACATCTTGTTGCACCATCCAGTAGAGTTTAGATCAGGATAGTAGATCTCAATCTGGTACTTCTGAGTGTTGTTAACCATGAACACACGACCATAGTACGTTGGGTTCAGATTGTTAAAGAAGTAATCTTTGATCCGCTGGTTGCCAATAGATGTGAAGTTAGCCCCGTCAAACACCCAAATATCACGGGCATCAATTCCGTAGACATTTGCGTCTGTGTTTGTCCAGCAGTTATTGTTTAGCAGGCCACGACCTTGGTTCAACAAGCGAACACCAAAGATAGGCGCTGTGCTGTTTTGATAGGCAATAGGAGAGAAAACAACCGTATCCCAATAGGAGCAAACATAGAAATTGCCACCCAAGAAAAAGCCATCAATCAATGGCCCACGGACAGGAACTTCTTGTTCGTTAGCTACGTTGGACAAGGTAGGAACCCAGTTTGCCGGAACTCCTGTATTGGCAAAGGCTTGTGACCAACGAACGGTGGTTGGATAGTTGGTATCAATGCCACCCGAGGTCTTTGTCAGGTTGCCTGCAATCAAGATATTGCCCACGTTTGGTGAGCAATAGTTACGCATGAAGCCTGCAACTGTTTTAGTCACTCCAACATCATAGTTCCACACCGCATTAGAGGTAACAGTTATTTCATTGTTGGTTGGCAAGAAATACATTGGATTGGATATGCCGTCATTTATAAAAAAGACGTTTCCAACCCAAGATGTAGTGATATTAATATCTTCTATATAGTTTGGCAGGCTGACAGATGGGTTTGCCCCAACACCAGGGGTAATGTTGCTAACCCCTGAGGTGGTAACCATGTACCAGCGACCATTGTTTGATGTATCGCGTGTTGCAACAATGTAGACCCAAGTAGTTTCATTGCGAAAACCACCTTCCATAAAAATGGCTTGGTTAGGAACAGCAGTCAGGATTTCTTGTTCGCCAAAAATCTTTTTAATGCCACGAACGTCTGTTTCCACGTTCAAACCTGAATTGTATTCAGCAGCAGTTAAAGCATTGCTAGGAACATCAGGCGTGAAGCTCATTCCCACAAAAGGGGTACGAATGCGGGAAAAATCGCTCATGTTAAATCCTTTATGGGATTATGCCACCCACGGTACGCCAGCGGCCTGTACTGGGTTCTTTTGCAGGTCAATCTGGCTTTGCAAGCTGGCTTCAGTGGCGTCTTTTGAAACGCCGCTATCCCACACCCAATTCAATACTTCAGCTTCTGTGACGCTGGCGTAAGGGATAGAAGGTGTAGCAGCGGCAAAGCTGCAAGTGGAGTAAGCAGAGGCTGTGTAATCGCCGTCAGTTGCGGTGCAAGTCCAGTGCGCACAAAAAATAAATCCTGTTGCAATGTCGTAATCTGTTTGGGGGATTGCCCATTTAAAGTTTGTCATGATATTTCCTTTGGGTTAGATGCCAGCAGCGGCAAGGCGTTTACGGAGACTTTGAATTTCTTTGACCAGCATGGGCACAAGTTTGGAGTAGTCCACAGCCATCATTTCTTCTGGGTCAGCGGGTTGGTGTACAGCTTCAGGAGCCACGGTGACAAGCTCTTGTGCAATAAAACCAGCACGTTGGTGAGTATGGTCTGTTTTCCAGTCATAGCTGCGCACTTGCAGGGAATCAATGACGCTACCAAACTCAGGCGCGTCAACAATGTTTTCCTTCAGACGCTGGTCAGATGTAACGTTAAACAGAACTGCTGTTGTGCCTGATTGAGTGATGGAGCCGATTACAGAGCCATTGTATGCAAAAGCGTTGTAATAAGCTCCGCTTGATGTTCCGTTTGCGTGTCCACCATACAAAGCACCTGATGAAGCAATCCAAAGCAAAGAATTTGTTCCAGTTGGGATTGTTGTACTTGTAGTCCCCACCAGCAAGTTACCGCTGGAGTCTATACGGGCGCGTTCTGAGCCGTTAACTACAACATTAAAATTACTTGAGCCTGCGTTGATGGAAATACTGCTGCCAGAATACGCCGTCAATGAATCCGTATAAATACCACCAGTGCGAGAATAAATAGTACCATTAACATCCAACTTTGCAGCAGGAATAACACCCAAGCCGAAGTTACCGCTAGAGTCTATACGGGCACGTTCTGCGTTGCCAGTGCTTTGATTATTTGTACAAAATTGCAAGTAGGCGCTTGTATTTGAATCTGTGGAATTTTCTTTACGAGCAGCTACAGAACCAAATATAGTTTGGCTTGTTCCGGTATAAGAGCCACCAAATGTAATTTGCCCACCAAGGTCAACAGCCATTGAATCTGTGGTGTAAACATATATTCCACCACGAGCCGAATAAGCTACGTTAGAAGAAGCGACTGTTGCTCTGCACAATGGGCTGCTAGTACCAACACCAAAATTCCCACTGGAGTCTATACGGGCACGTTCTGTGTTGTTGGTATAAAAAGTTAATGGGATATTTGTAACTGATGCAAGTCTTGTTTCCGATGAAGTTGTAAACAATGTTGCCGTTCTTGTTCCGGCAATATTCAAATCCAATACAGCTCCAGCAGTAGCGTTATTTACTGTAAAAACAGTATAGGTACTACCATAGCCATTAGGGCTTGTTGTGCCTAATCCCAAATTCCCACTGGCATCCAGTGTCATTGCTTGAGTGAAGGTGATGGCGTTACCTGCTGTGCCTGATGGGGCTGTACGCCAAACATGAGCGCCAGAGGCGGCATAGTATTGTGCGGCTGCATAACTGCTATTGATGTATTTCCACGAAGCTCCAGCACTGTCTGTGTATGCGTTATCTTGAATTAAATACGCACCAGATGAACCACCAGCAAATGACGCAATACCAGCTTGCATTACCTTGTATCCGCTCCAAGCACTAGGAGTAACTCCCAAGCCAAGGTTTCCTGCGGTATCAATCCTTGCTTTTTCAGAACCATTGATAGCAACTGCAAAAGGATGGTTTGTTAAAGTGCCAACAAACGCAACCCCACCAGAACAAAGTCCCATGTATTGGCTAGTAGTTCCATCGGTTGCTACGGCAAGTCCATTGACGTTTAACTTTGCGCTATTTGGATTACTTGTTGTGTTAATTAACAACCCTGTGCTGGTCAGGCGCATACCTTCGGAGCCGTTTTGAGAAAATGTGATTGAATTTGCGCCAGTTGCGTTTAATGTTGCAGTGCCGTCTGTTTGTTGGTAAATGGCAAACGTGCTATTTGCGCCTGATTGCAAATCCATTCGTGCCCAAGCCGCACCCGTTGTTGCCGTATTTTTTAATACGAAACCGCCAGCAAACGCTGTGTCGCTATAAGAAATGCCAAAAACAGTCCCGTTGTAAGTCAGCGCAGAACCAGTAGCCAATGCACTTGTAGAGTTTGCGTAGACAACACCGTTAGCTGTGAAGGAGGTTAAGCCTGTGCCGCCTGATGTTGTAGGCAATGCCGTGCCTGACAATGAAATCGCCAAAGTGCCTGATGTTGTGATCGGGCTACCACTGATGGACAAGAACGTAGGAACAGTAGCTGCCACGCTTGTGACTGTACCTGTTGCGCTAGATGTACCTGCGCCAATAGCCGTGCGGAAAGCCGATGCTGTCAATGCGGAAACAGTGTTATCAGCGTTAAATTGCGGAAACGTAATTGCGGATGGGTTTGTCAGCGTAAACAAATTGCCGCCAACCGTAGTTGCGCCAAGGTTTGTTCGTGCTGCTGCCGCTGTCGTTGCGCCTGTGCCGCCGTTGGCTACGTTTAATGTGCCTGCCAGGGTAACCGTACCAGCAGCAGTAATAGGGCCACCGTAAGTGGTTAAACCAGTAGTGCCTCCAGAAACGTCTATGCTAGTTACAGTACCAACGCCGCTTACTGCTTTCCATTCAAGATCAGTAGCGCCAGCATTTAAGGCCAACAATTTACCAGCATTACCCGTATAGTTGGGTAGTAAATTAACTCGCGCATTTGTTACGTTATTTGCACCCGTACCGCCTTGACCAATACCAATGGTTCCTGAAATGTCAGTGGTATCAACCGTAATTGTTTGTGGGCTGACATTTGTAATTTGACCGTAGGAGTTCAGTGTAAAAACAGGAACTACGTTAGAAGTGCCGTAAGTGCCAGCATTTGAAACTGCCAGCAAGTTCACGTTAACTTGTTGTGAGCCATTAAAACTAGCATTAGCACTAAGTTGGCTACCAAACACTAAGTTGTTAGGGGTTGCAGCAGTGATGGTTGCCGAACTACCTAAAGCAATAGCCGAGCCGTTTACAGTAACGCTACTGTTTGACAATGAAGCATTGCCAATGTTTGTCAAAGTGTTAGACGCACCACTAATGGTTTTGTTGGTCAGTGTTTGTGTATCAGTAACGCCAACAACGCTCAAGTTGGTTCGCGCTGCCGCAGCAGTAGTTGCCCCTGTACCACCACTTGCAATCGGCAAAGCAGTGGTCAAACTGATAGATCCACCAGTGATTGCTACGTTGCTTGCATCTTGAGTAGCAATAGTGCCAAGGCCAAGTGCTGTACGGGCAGCAGAGGCTGTTGTAGCGCCTGTACCGCCGTTGGCAATAGAAACTGTACCCACAATCTGGGCAGCGGTAACATAAGCGTTTGTTTGGCTTACATAAATCGTGCCGTTAGACGTATTTGAATAAGCAACAATACCAATCTTCACTGCGTAACCAGTAGGAGGAACAGTGTTCATCAACTGACCAGCAGAATACGGGCTTACATACAAAGTGTCGCCAACAGTAAAAGCACCAGTGTTGCCAGTAATCAATCCAGCAGTTGTTATGTATCCAGCAGTTGCAGTTGGGATGTCTTGATTAGCCAAACCAATAGCAGAACCAGAAACTTGGTTGTCTGCTTTTGCCAAAGCCACCAAAGGATAATTAAATCCGCTTGATGTAGAAGTAATATAAACAGGCGATCCGCGAGTAATCGTAGAGCCAGTATTGTTATAAACTTTTAATTGGGTTTCTTGACCAATATGGACTACGTTATTTGTTACATCATTGTAATAAGCAAAAGACTTTTGATTGGTGTCATACCAAAGCCGACCAGCTGAATATGCTGGGGCAGAAGTGGCAACAAACGTCAAATAGTTTGCAACACTATTTCCAAAGCTGCTCATCAAACCTGGAGTTGTCCAAGTCAAAGATGATGTGCTGCGCGAATCAACAATTGCAAGCGACACCCAAACTTGGTTTACGGGCGAAGCAGGGGGCGATGTTAACCAGCCTGTAGGCGCTGTGCCTGTGTTGGTTGTGAAACTCCACGAGCCACCAGTAGGAGTAGCTGGCGCAGTTGCAGAGTCATAAAAGATAAACCATTCAAAATAAGTGCCACCAGAAGCAGCCCCAATACCATACAAACCAGTGGATTCTGATGTAGAACCGTAGAGGCTACCTGTTGCCATGTTATTTCCTTATTTAAACGAATATCGCATACTGCGAGGCTGGAATTCTGAAGTCAAATGCTGGTCGCCGCCTCTCCACTTTCCACGGTAATTCTGATCCTCAATTAAACCATATGAGTCATCAAATCGTGCCAGCCATTTTTGTGCTTCATCAGTGTTTTTGTTCTTGTCATAGTAGGCTTCCAATGTGCCGTACATATAACCTTCAGGAAATGAAGCCAAGATACCGTTGCTTTGCACCACTGGATTACTTGTATCGCCTGTAGGACTAAACAAGAATGGGAACGTCTTTTGGTAATACGCTTTGATGGTCACGTTTTCACCAGGATTTGGTGTAAAGACATATTTCTGACCAACTTCAGAAAATGAAGCGCGAATAACTCGTGGAACACCAAATGGACGGATGTACAACTGGTCAATCATCCGGCGGCGAATAATCTCACGATCACCCACACGGTCATACACAATCCAAGGACCCAATGATGCAGATCCTTGTTGCTGATTAGAAGGAGGTGATTCTTGGAAGAACAGAATGGGAAACACCATATCCGCAGGGATAGGAGCCATGCCATTAGCATCTGTTGTCAGAATACTCGGTGTATTGGTGTTGTATGGGTCTGAGCGCAGTGCTGGCAGCTCAATGGTTCGCATCTTCAATTCACACAACTGAATGCAAGCCATGATTTCAGCAGAAGACTGAGATGGCAGTTTCAGAATGGAAGTTGGAAAGGTCAAACCATTCCACACACCATCTGGATCGCTGACAGTAACTGACGTTCCGCTTACGCTTAAAACGGCTGTATAGGGCAGCATAGTGCTGACACCAATAAAGTCGCCCGGAACAATCAAAGAATCAGCTGCGGCTGATGTGGTAATAACTGCGGATGTAGAGTTATATGCTGTTGCTGTGATCGACAGCGTAGAAGGAATTGCCCCTACCCATTGTGCTACACGGCTTACCAGCGTGTTAGCGGATTGAATGAAGAGGGACATAGACCATCCTTATTTTGTCGGTATAGATGGATTATAAGGAATTGGAATCTTTCCGCTAGGGTGGCAAACAAAATCACTGTAGTATTCGTTCACGATAGCGTAGAAAAGAATCTTATCCTTACGTTCCTGTTTAATTAACTCCCAAGGACGGTTGTTAAACCACCTGGAACTGATTTCATGGGCAAAGCATTTAGGAAGTTGCATCATGTGAGCTGTACCCGCAAAGAACGGGTTATCAGTACCATGAACCTTGTGAAACTCCCGGCGCTCCTTACAGAACTGCTTTACCTCTTCCACGTTCTTTTGGTCATACTGAACATACCGCACACCATCTACAGCACCAACCTTGTAATCAATATTGGGCGTGTTAAATGTCTGCGACCATGTTCCTGACTTGACTTCATTAAACAGTTTGTCGTTATGGCGAAAAACACCATCAATACCAGCCTCAAGAATGCCGTCTGAGTAATATTTCTCGTCAATCTTTACATCATCATCCATTGCTTTTCTCCATGCTTTACCAAAGAAGCCCCCGTAGGAGCCTCTTCAGAAAAGCCCCGGAGGACTTAGCTCAGATAACGCTGAACTTGTGTGCTAGGACGAGGAGTTGTCACAGCAGCACCAGTTGGAGCGATAGCAGCCAACACAGCAACACCAGCTGGGTTACGCACAATCAATGTGCCTTCCATGATGTACTGGTCCAAAGATGCGTCAGCAGAGCTAAACACTTCATTGTTAGGACCGAGTTCACGCAAGCTACCCCATTGGATAACGTCAGGGTTCAGGAACAGGGCAGAAGTGTTATCTGCGCCAGTTTGGTCCATAACCCAAGAGTCATCAATCTGGTAGGTGTAGTTGAAGTCACCTTCATAAGTACCAATCGTGTCGCCCTTGTCAGCAGGGTTAAAACGGTTGATAGAACGGCTGGTAGGCATCATGTCCGAGATGTGAGTACGCATGGAAGTTGGGACAACCATGTTAGTAATCTTGGCATTGAAACGCTGCTCAGCGGTAGTAACCAATTGCTTGTACAGGTAAGGACTGAATTGCTGCAAAGTCACGCCACTTGAGAAAGTGAAGTAACCCAGGCCAGCGTTAGACAGCAAACCGTTGAAAGGCTGGTTGGTGTTTGTAACGGTAGTGGTGTCAGTACCGTCAGAAGCAGCCAAATTCAGCACGGAAGTGCCGTCAGTGTCATTGCCCGAACGTGTGCCAGCAAACGAGTACAACGAACCAAAGCGGCGACCGTTGTTAGGCGAAGAACCTTGGCTAGCAGCTTGACCGGAGTACTTGATAGAAGCACCGTCAGCGCGAACCATTTGCAGCTCAACGTCAAACATGATTTCAGTCAATTGCTTGACTTCTTGGTATGCCTGTGGATCGCCACCAGCTTGTTCAACAGCGCGAGCAGTGCCAGTAGCGCCGATCACAGTGGTGAAAATCTGGGTGTAGTTACCGCAGTTAGCACGGGTGTTGCTGTCAGCAGCAGAAGCGGCAACAGCAGCGCCTTCCAGCTTGGCGTTCAAGGCTGGTGTGCGGTAGTAGTCAACGGGCCAGATGTGCAAAGTCGAATTGACTTTACGCTTCTTGCTCATTGCCATGTTGGTCAATGGGGTACGGTCTTTAACATAGTTAGAGACGGTCATATCGAGGTCTTTGACCACGATGTCGGTGGTATACGAGCCGTTGCCGTTACCGAGGTTTGCAGAGGTGATAGTAGACATTAAAAACTCCTGAATTAACGCTTGCGTGATTTGTTTGCCGCAAGCATGGTTGCTAAAAGATCCCGAGCCGCATTCTTATCGCCTGTTTTAGCCTGCTTTTGAAGTTTTTCCATGTCGTTTTCAGGTGCTGTCTTTG
>Ga0304729_1001515_pt1 | contig 15200 bp, 15 predicted proteins | sample C_131016_MF_Meta_FD_190475 | JGI IMG/M metagenome (GOLD analysis project Ga0304729, IMG submission 190475) | Freshwater microbial communities from Lake Croche, Canada to study carbon cycling - C_131016_MF_MetaG (v2) (version 2) | ecosystem: Environmental > Aquatic > Freshwater > Lake | place... | reverse complement strand
GGCGTCAGTGTGTTGAAGCTCTCCTCAATGGCAAAAGCACAAGAAATGGCTAGTTCAGAGGAGTTCAAGAAAATCCGTGAAATTGCAAAACCCTATGCTGTGATTAGGTCATATATTGTCGAAGGTGGAGAGTCGAAGTAATTGACCACGTCGTCACGAGTAAGTCTTTACGGACTAATATTTTTTTAGCTGTGAGTCTTACATTGGGGGTTCAAATCCGTTACGGCCAGCAATGATTCTTGTGGCGATGTATTTGCCTTCTATTTCTTGAAGATTCACTATTAATTTTGCCCCGACAACCAGTAAAGTTTTGTCGCCTGGTGTGAAAGTAACAATAGGCGCATCTTTAGGAATTAGGTCCATGGGGCCATCGTTATGCACCTTAGTGATGTGGCTAAAAAGCCCAAACCCGGTTGATTAAATTTAATCGACCTTTTTTGCGCAACTATTCATTCAACCCATTCCAGGTTGTGAAAATCAAATCCACATTCCACCGTAGGCTTGATGATTGCAAAATATGGTGAAACATCAAAGTCTCTGGGTGTAAGTAGCGAGTGGTGTTTGGGTTTGAACTGCTGGGGTTTAAATGGTTGTGGCAGAAAGTTATTCTCATTTTCTGATGGACCTGATGTTTTAGACTCCAAGGCAATGATGGGGTAATGGATGCTTTCAAATGCTTGGGCAATCAAAGTGGAGCATATGGCTCTGGTGGGATCCCCGCTCCCTAATGACAACATCTGTCTTCTAAAGCGCGTGGGCACTGGTGGTGTGGGAAAGAGGTACCGTGCAAGGTCAAGCATGTTGCGTAGATCGTATTGATATCCAATCTTGTCAATTGCTGCTTGTGCAACGTCAGTGCATTCTTGTTCATTGAGTCCGATGGGCCTACAGATTCTGGTATGTAAATTTACAAATCTATCCAATCCAATGCTGCGCACACCATGCACGGTATCGGCATCTATGAGGCAGTGGTCCTTGGGAGCACCTGGACTGAAATCCATGCCTACGTAAAGTGCGGCGTGAGACCAAGTCGACTGGGTTAGATATTTGATAGCAGCACTGATCCTGGTATTGCCTTCAACCAGCAGTACATCACCTGGTCGCAAAGTGGCCTGCAGGTGCAAGGGGTTGGATGGCGGGGCTGTACCGTTAATTTCGAGCTCTTTGCTAAGGTAGACAGCCAGTCGTTTACCGATTGCGCCTGCGACTCTATTCATAAAAAGCCCTCTTAGTTTTCTTGAAACTTAGCATCAATCAATCCAAATATATATAGATTTTTAGTTTTTAAATTAAAAAAATTCGGGTCTACATGTATGCCACAAGAGAGCACAGGTGACTGATTCAATACGACTTTGAAAAATATGGAAAATTTAATGAAAGATAACGCTTGCTAGAAAAGTGTCAGCGTGAAGTTGATGCCTTGCTAGAATAAAAGTTCAATATTTTCCAATTTAATTACACTGAAATTATTTCTCTCACTGCTTTTTATCTAATTTCAATTTTGCGTCAGCAATATCTAATTTAACTAACCGTTGGTACTCTGCCAAGGCGGCGTGTTGGGTCGGAAAGTTCTCAAGCATGATGTATTCATCTTCCTTGAGTTTGGAGAAGTTGGCATGCGACATCACACCGTGACGACCCTGTCGCATGATGAGATACCAAGTATTTTCGAAATTCATAATAGGTTTCTAATTTATTTTATTCATTGGCTGCAAGATTGAAAGACTTAAACGCTTTCATCAGTGATTCCTTGGCCTCTTTGCCTAAGCTTGCTTGGGGTGGCCTGACGAACTCCCATTCCGCTTGACGATAGTGTTGGGCCAACATCAATTTCATGGCAGCAATGGCTGGGTAATCCGCTAAAAACTTTTCTAATTCCAGCACGCGCTCATCAGGAAGTCTGATTTTCATGCCGGCAGTTTTGGTGGCTTGGGGCGGCATATCGTTTGCCAAAATATGCGTCACGACATTCGGTATAAAGTTGGCCATCACAGAAACAACTGTTTGGGGTTTGAGACCTTTGTAATTGGGTTCGTGGGTCGGTATGACTTGAACCCTTCCGCTAAATGACTTCATCAAATCCATGGTGTGGTTGATGTGACTATCTTGGTCTACGATCCCTGAAAAAACTTGAGAATGACTTTGGAATAACTCTGCTAAAGACGCTTCTGGCAAGTCAGCAGTACCACCTAATTGGTGGATATAAAGTTGCCAATCTATTGGTCCCACTCTGCGAATCAATTGTTCAAAATAATCAGTGGCACCTCTGCTTACCAAGGATTGGTAATGCAGGGGAGGGCAAATCAAAAAACGTTTGATACCTTTGTCATGTGATTGGCATATGAGTGATACAGCGTCTGGCAATGCCGATGTACTGACCCCCATGCACAAATGCCCGGGTTCAACACCTTCAGCCATCACGTGCTTCAATGTGGATAATTTTTCTTGAATTGAAAATGAAGCGCCTTCACCTCCATATCCAAACAGTACAAATTTCTCAAATCCTTTGGCGCTTAAATTCCTGAGGTGTGAGACCAGCCGCAATTCGTCTATATTTAATTCTGCATTCAGTGGAACCAGTGCATCAATCCATACGCCATGGAGACTGCTTTCAGTATTGGCGGTGTTGGTCATTTTTGGTTCTCTTTTAATTGCATCAACAACTGGTGCGACTGTATTTAATACTCACCAAATTGGTCTTAGCTCTCAAAGATAAGGATGCTGTTACAAACGTGCATTATTTTGGCCAGGGAGCGATGCGATGCTATTTTCCAACCGAGTATGCCCCTAAAGCGGAGTAGTTGGTTGTAAGACTGGCCGCGGGTAAACCCGCTGAAATGCTGGTGCTTACCCAATCATCAATTGCTGGATGCCGTCAGCAATGAACTTACCTTTTTCTCTAATTAAAAAACCGCTTCAACTTATCAGCCCAGCCACCTTCAGCAGGCGAATGCTTAGCCCCACCTTTTTTGAGTGACTCGTCTAGTTCTTTGAGCAATTTGCGTTGTGGCTCTGTGAGTTTGACGGGTGTCTCAACAGAAATATGGCAGTACAAATCGCCAGGGAAACTAGAACGCAAACCTTTCATGCCTTTACCGCGTAAACGGAACTGCTTGTCGTTTTGTGTGCCTTCTGGAATATCAATCGCCGCTTCGCCAGCGAGTGTCGGAACACGAATTTCCCCACCCAATGCGGCTGTAGTGAAACTAATAGGCACAGAGCAATGCAAGTCGTCGCCATCACGCTCAAAAATGTCGTGCTTCTTCAAGCGAATTTCGATGAACAAGTCGCCCGATGGGCCACCATTAGTTCCAGGCTCGCCATTGCCGGTGCTGCGGATGCGCATGCCGTCGTCGATGCCAGCTGGAATTTTGACTTCCAGTGTTTTTTGTTTTTTGACTTTGCCTTGACCATGGCATGTGGTGCAGGGGTCCGGAATGATCTTGCCTGAGCCACGGCAATGCGGACACGTTTGTTGCACGCTAAAGAAGCCTTGGCGCATTTGTACTTGGCCACTACCGTTACACGTTGAACAAGCTTTGGCAGATGTACCTGGCTTTGCGCCAGTGCCGTGGCAGGGGTCGCACTCGTCCCAACCGGGAATGCGAATTTCAGCGTCTTTGCCTTTGGCGGCTTCTTCGAGCGATATTTCCATCGCATAGCTTAAATCGTTGCCACGGTAAACCTGACGGCCTCCTGCACCGCGACGTGCTTGTCCAAAGATGTCACCAAAGATATCGCCAAACGCTTCACCGAATCCACCCGCAAACTCTGCACCGCCAGGTCCACCGCGCATATTGGGATCTACGCCTGCATGGCCGTATTGGTCATAGGCCGCACGCTTTTGCGGGTCAGAGAGCATCTCGTAGGCTTCTTTGCCTTCTTTGAATTTCACCTCGGCGTCTTTGGCAGCATCACCCTGGTTACGGTCAGGGTGGTGTTTCATCGCTAGTTTGCGATAAGCCTTTTTGATCTCGTCTTCGCTGGCAGTTTTGGAGATGCCCAAAATTTCGTAAAAGTCGCGTTTAGTAGCCATGTTTGTTTGCTGTTTTATATGTGCCAACGCCGCGCTGGCCCTTGTGGGGCCTTGGCGCGGCGCACGGAGCTAAAAAGTTTTAGCCTTTTTTGACTTCTTTGACCTCTGCGTCAACGACGTTGTCGTCAGCGGGTTTGGCATTCTCGTTGGCAGCGCCTGGAGCGCCGCCAGCTGCAGCCGCTTGTTGGGCTTGCATGTCGGCATAGACTTTTTCGCCTAGCTTTTGAGAAACAGTCATCAACGATTCTGTTTTCGCATCGATCTCGGCTTTGTCTTCGCCTTTCAAAGCGTCTTCAACTTCTTTGACCGCAGCTTCGATTTTTTCTTTCTCGCCAGCGTCGAGTTTGTCGCCATGCTCGGTCAAACTTTTCTTCACACTGTGGACAGCGGCATCGGCTTGGTTGCGTGATTGCACGATTTCAAGTTTCTTCTTGTCTTCGACGGCGTTCAGTTCAGCGTCTTTGACCATTTGCTGGATTTCTTCTTCCGACAAACCAGAGTTAGCTTTGATGGTGATTTTGTTTTCTTTGCCAGTGGCTTTGTCTTTGGCGCCGACGTGCAAGATGCCGTTAGCGTCAATATCGAAGCTCACTTCAATTTGAGGTGTGCCACGCGCTGCTGGTGCAATGCCTTCCAGGTTGAACTCACCCAAAGACTTGTTGCCAGAAGCCATCTCACGCTCACCTTGGTAAACCTTGATGGTCACGGCAGGTTGGTTGTCATCCGCAGTGGAGAAGGTTTGTGCAAACTTGGTAGGGATGGTGGTGTTCTTGGTGATCATCTTGGTCATCACACCGCCCAAGGTTTCAATGCCTAAGCTCAGTGGTGTCACGTCCAACAACAACACGTCAGAGCGGTCGCCTGAGAGCACTTGTCCTTGGATCGCAGCGCCTACAGCAACGGCTTCGTCAGGGTTGACGTCACGGCGTGGCTCTTTGCCAAAAAATTCTTTGACCTTGTCTTGCACTTTAGGCATGCGGGTCATACCGCCAACCATGATCACGTCGTCGATGTCACCCACCGACACGCCAGCATCTTTGATGGCGGTGCGGCAAGGAGCGATGGTGCGTTCGATCAACTCTTCAACGAGTTGCTCGAGCTTGGCGCGGTTGAGTTTGATGTTCAGGTGTTTAGGACCTGAAGCGTCAGCCGTGATGTAGGGCAGGTTGATGTCTGTGCCAGTAGATGAAGAGAGTTCGATCTTGGCTTTTTCAGCAGACTCTTTCAGACGTTGCAAGGCCAACACGTCTTTCGACAAATCAACACCAGACTCTTTCTTGAATTCAGAAATGATGAAGTCGATGATGCGTTGGTCAAAGTCTTCACCGCCCAAGAAGGTGTCGCCGTTGGTGGAGAGCACTTCGAATTGTTTTTCGCCATCGACGTCAGCGATTTCAATGATCGACACGTCAAAGGTACCGCCACCCAGGTCGTAAACAGCAATTTTGCGATCGCCTTTTTCGGTTTTATCCAAACCAAATGCCAAAGCGGCGGCAGTGGGTTCGTTGATGATGCGCTTGACGTCCAAACCTGCGATGCGTCCGGCATCTTTGGTGGCTTGGCGTTGTGCGTCGTTGAAATACGCTGGAACGGTGATGACCGCTTCGGTCACTTCTTCGCCGAGATAGTCTTCGGCGGTCTTTTTCATCTTGCGCAAAATTTCAGCGCTGATTTGTGGAGGTGCTAATTTGTTGCCGCGCACTTCTACCCATGCGTCACCGTTGTCGGCTTTGGCGATGGTGTAGGGCATCATGTCGATGTCTTTTTGCACTTCTTTTTCTGCAAATTTACGGCCGATCAAGCGCTTGACAGCGAACAAGGTGTTGCGTGGATTGGTAACCGCTTGACGTTTGGCCGAAGCGCCAACCAAAATTTCGCCGTCTTCTTGGTAAGCAATGATGGAAGGGGTTGTACGCGCGCCTTCGGCGTTTTCGATCACCTTGGTGGTGTTGCCTTCCATGATGGCCACACACGAGTTGGTGGTGCCTAAGTCAATGCCAATAATTTTTCCCATTTTTTTCTCCGGTAATTTCTAACAATTCAGATGAGGAATAGTTGTGGATAACTTTTCCGATTTCAAGTCTTTGCGTCGTGTTTTTGCTTATTTAAGTGAGCCATTGCGCGTTTTTGACGCAGCCCATTTATTTAGGGGCCGAGACAGTCACAAGTGCAGGGCGTAAAACACGCTCGGCAATCAAATAGCCTTTTTGCAAAACAGTCACCACGGTGTTGGGCTCTTGTTCCACTGGAACCACGCTGATAGCTTGGTGTTGGGCAGGGTCGAACTTGGTGCCGGCAGCTGGGTCGATCGCGATGATCTTGTTGCGTTCCATGGCGCTTTTGAGTTGACGAAGTGTCGCTTCAGCACCTTCACGAATTTGCTCAGGCGTAGCGCTTTGTATGGCAAGGCCTGCTTCTAAGCTGTCGAGCACAGGAAGCAGGCTGTCTGCGAAGGACTCGAGTGCGAACTTGCGGGCTTTAGACACTTCTTCGTCCGCACGGCGGCGGGCGTTTTGTACCTCGGCTTGGCCTCGTACAAATTGGTCTTGTAATTCGGCGACCTTGGCTTGAAGAATGGCTGCCTCTGCTTGGGCAGCTGCTAAGGGGTCAAGAGGCTCCGAGCTCTCAGGCGGTTGGGCGCCAGCTGGCTGCGCACCCGCATGCGCGGAACTGCTAGCTGGGTGAGCCGAGTCGCTAGGCTGGGCATGACCTTGTGATTGCGAAGGATGCAAAGGGTCGTTATGAGATTGTGGGTCGGACATAGTCTTTAAACAGGTAATCTGGGGGAGGCTGAAGTTGTTTAAGACTTGAGGGCTAAAACCTTAAGTTCAAGAGGGAAACAGCCATAAAACGACCAAAGAGAAGCAAAAAGGGGCTCTGAAGCCCCTTTTTTGTAATGCAAAAGAACTTATTCGACGGCGATCAACTCGACATCAAACTTCAAAGTGGCGTTGGGGGGAATCACGCCACCCGCACCGCGCGCGCCGTAGCCGAGTTCGGGAGGAATGATCAGAGTGCGTTGTCCGCCGATCTTCATACCTTGGACGCCTTCGTCCCAACCCTTGATCACCATGCCAGCGCCGAGCGAAAACTCAAATGGGTCGTTGCGGTCGCGGCTGGAGTCAAACTTGGCACCTTGTTCGCCGTCTTCATACAGCCATCCGGTGTAATGCACGGTGACAAATTGGCCAGAAGCAGCTTCGTCGCCATCGCCCACGACGGAGTCGGTGAATTGCAGGCCGGAGGGTGTGGTGTTCATAGGACGTCCTTTTAATAGTCAGGCAAAAAAAGTTGCCAGTGTACTCACAGGTAAATCTTTTGCAGCAAGCGCGCCAAAGTTTTGCGTTCGTTATCGGTCAATACGGATGTGGCTTTGAGTCCAGAGTCCATGGCCGTTTTCTCCGCCTTTTGCATTAAGGACGCACCGCTGTCGGTCAGTGTCAGCCCCATGGCGCGTCCGTCGGTTGGGTGGGGTGCGCGCTCTACCAACCTGCGTTTTTCGAAATTCTTCAAAAAAACCACCATATTGGGTGGCTGGATATCTAACGCATGGCACAACTGACGTGACGTAATGCCTGGGTTGTGCCTAATTAAAGACAGCACTGAAAAATCAACAGGGCGCAAATCAAAACTGGCCATATCGACGTGGAATCGCTCGATGATGGCCAGCGAGGCTCGGCGGGCGTTGTAGCCGAGCAAGCTTTGCAGAAACGCCGCGTCCAATTTAAGACTCAGCAGTAAACCCAATGCGTTTGACGATCGGTCCCCATGCGTCGAACTGCTTTTTCATGTCGCGGGCCATATCCTCCGGGCTTCCGCCTACAGGCACCATGCCAGACAAGCCAAGGCCTTCGATCACGCCTTTGTCTTTGAGCGCTAAGTTCATTGCGGCATTGGCTGCAGAAACGACAGAGGCTGGCGTTTTGGCAGGAGCAAAAAAGCCGAACCATTCTTCGACGATCAGGTCTGGAAAGCCTTGCTCAATGAAGGTGGGTACTTCAGGCACAAAAGCAGAACGTGTGCGACCAGAGGTGGCGAGGATGCGAATTTTTCCTGCCTTGTGATTCGCAATGAAGTCGCCATGGGGCGTGAACATGGAAGCGAGTTGTCCGCCGATCATGTCTGCAATGCCTGGAACCGAACCGCGGTAAGGGATGTGCTTGAGATCGACGTTGTTGTTCAAGCCCAATAAGGCGCCCAAGAAGTGAGGTGTTGATCCTGCAGCAGGCGAACCGTAGCTTGCGTCGTTTGGATTGGCTTTAGCCCAAGCTAAGTAGTCTTTGACGGTTTTGACTGTGGCAGGAACCATGGGCCCAACTGCTAGTCCGTGCGACAACATGGACGCCATGCCCACCGTCACAAAGTCTTTGAAGGGGTCGTAGCTCAGCTTGCTGTAGATGTGCGGATAAATCGACATCATGGAATAGGGCGTGAGCAATAAAGTGGCACCGTCTGGGTTGGCGGCTTTGACGGTGTCCACCGCAATACGGCCAGCAGCGCCTGTTTTGTTTTCGACAACAGCGGATTTGGTGTAGTTGGTGCCGCCCATCTTGTCGCCAACTCGGCGACTGGTGACGTCAGCACTTCCGCCAGCGGGAAAACCGTTAACGATTTTGACGACTTCTAAGGGCAAGGCGTTTTGGGCAAACGCGCTCCAAGGGGTTAGGGCGCTAGCTGCTGCTGGTGCCAAGGCGGCTTGAATAAATTGACGACGGTTGTTTTTCATAGTTGTCTCCTGGTTAAAAGTTGTTAGTGAAGTCGTGGATAAATAAAAAGTCAATTTTCAACCCAGCACTAAGGTGTTGGATGCAGTCCCAGCATGCAGTGCCTGTACCAAGCTGTCTCGGTGTTTGAGCACAGCACGTTGGTTGATTGAGCCCTTGTCGGTCACTTCGCCTTTATCGATAGAGGGCGGTTCGCTTAGCAACACCATCCGCGCCACGCGCGAGGCGCTGCCAGTGGAGGTTTTGGCTAAGCCATTGAGAACATTCTGGAAATGCGCTAACAAGGGGGCACTAGCCAAAACTTCTGCCATTGAAGCATCAGCGCCCAACCCACTCAAACCCCGAACAGCAGCAGTTGGAAAAATCATGGCGCCCACCTCGTGCATATTTAAGCCAGTGATAACAGCGTCTTGCACATAGGGTGCACCAGCAGCAATGATCTTGCCGCGCAAAGGCCCAACGCTGACAAACGTACCCGTTGCGAGTTTGAAGTCTTCGGCAATGCGTCCGTCAAATTTTAGGCCTTGGTGGACGTCGGTTTCATCGATCCACTTTACCGCATCGCCCGTGCAAAAAAAGCCTTCTTCGTCAAAAGCTTCTTGGGTTTCTTGCGGTGCGCGCCAGTAGCCTGGGGCGATGTTCGGGCCTTTGTAGCGCACTTCGATTTTGTCGCTATTTGGAACGAGTTTGAGTTCCATGCCTGGGGTGGGCACGCCCAAGTCGCCCGCTTTCACAAAGGGGCTGGTAACAAAGATGGCAAACGGACCGGACTCGGTCATACCCAAACCAGTGCCCATCACGATGCGCTCGCCGACTTCGCGTTCTTGGCTTTCGTGCAAGCTGTCCCAAATGGGTTGGGCCAAAGCCGCGCCTGCATAGAAAAACATTTGCACGCGGCTGAGCAGATTTTTGCGCAGAGCGTCGTCGGTTTTCATGGCGATGGCGATCGCTTCAAATCCTGTGGGTACATTGAAGTACACCGTGGGCGCAATCTCACGCAAGTTGCGCAAAGTTTCACCCATCAGCGCAGGCGTGGGCTTGCCTTCGTCGATATAGAGCGTGCCACCGTGGTAGAGCACCATGCCAAAGTTATGGTTGCCGCCAAAGGTGTGGTTCCAAGGTAGCCAGTCAACCAAGACAGGGGGTGTTTCAGCCAAGACGGGCATCGATTGCGCCATTTGCTGTTGGTTGGCGCACCACAAACGTTGGGTGTTGACCACCGCTTTGGGTAATTTGGTCGAACCAGAAGTGAACAAAAATTTAGCGATGGTGTCAGGCCCAGTGGCTTGCATTGCTGCGTCCACTAGGGGAGTAGCTTGTGTGACTAGCAAGTTTTTAAATGGGGTGGTCATGCGGCCAGCGATTTCGCCACTGTGCAACACCACTTCGATTTCTTTGCCGACCGCCGCTTCGATGGCTTTGCCATAGCGTTTCGCATCTGATGCAAAGACCAAACCAGGGGTCAGCGTGGTCAAGATGTGTCGCAGCTTTTCAAAGTCTTGGCTGATGGTGGAGTAGGCCGGCGACGCCGCACAAAACGGTACACCAGCGACCAGACATCCCAGCGAGAGCAAGGCGTGTTCGAGGTCGTTCTCCGACATGATGACCACGGGACGTTCGGCGCTCAGCCCTCGATCGATCAAGGCTTGGGCAATTGCCCGCGCGCTTTGCCAGGCTTGGCTATAACTGATATGTCGCCAATCGCCCAAACTGCCGTCTGTGTTTTTGACGCGTTTTGCCAGCATGGTGGCTTTGGGCTTGGTCTTTGCCCAATGGACCAAGCGGTCGGTCATGCGGGTGGCGTAGTCACCTAACTTTTGGTCGGCCGACATATAGCGCACGCCGTTATCACCCTCGCGCATCTTCACGCGGGTCACGCCAAACTTCATAGGTCTAAATTTGGGGCTACTCATATGAATAGCGGTTCAGGAAGTTTTGGCAACTTTGGCGGCCTTGCCTTCCAAGAATTCGCGCACGCGTTGCTTGGCTTCGGGGGCAGACTGTGCGATGGCAGCCATCATGGCTTCGGTGAAAAAACCTTGGTCAGCTGGTTGCTCGGCAATGCGGGGCAGTGCGTGCATCAGCGCGTAATTGGTGAGCGGTGCGTTGGTCGCGACGCGTTGGGCGATCTCCATGGCTTTCTCAAAAGCGGTTCCGGCGGGAACTAAATATTGCGCCATGCCAATGCGCTCACCGTCTTGTGCGTTGTAGACACGGCCTGTGAGCATCATGTCGGTCATGCGCGCCACGCCAATCAAACGGGGAATGCGCACGGAGCCGCCGCCGCCTACAAAAATACCGCGCGTGCCTTCGGGCAGTGCATAAAAAGTCGATTCGTCCGCCACGCGGATATGGCAGGCGCTGGCCAGTTCTAAACCGCCACCTACCACCGCGCCGTGCAATGCGGCGATGACGGGAACATGGCCTGACTGAACGCGGTCTAGTGCTGCGTGCCAAGAACGTGAGTGATAGAGGCCTTCGCCTGCATCCCGCTCCTTGAGTTCGCTAAGGTCCAACCCTGCGCAAAAGTGGTCGCCGTCTCCAGCGACCACTGCAGCGCGGGCTTCTTTGGGAAGGTTATCGAAAATGTGGCGAAGCGAGGCGATCAGTCTGTCATTCAAAGCGTTGCGCTTGGTCGCTCGCGTGAGTCGCACGACAGCGACGCTGCCTTTCATCTCTATGTGAATGTCTGGGTTGGAGTTCATGTTCTAACTAACTAACTAAATGAGTAAGTGGGTGTATGTCAGTGGCAAAGAAGGAGTCTGTGGCAAACAATGCGTTTGTCCGCTAAAACAGCTTCGGGTTTCTCGGCTTGCGCTCGATGCTTATTTGCATTATGGTTATGTCTAATAACTAATTAATCAGGATTTACCCTCGAAACCCACGCCACAGGAAAGCCAGCATGGACTACAAAAACCTCATCGCCATTGACATCCACACCCATGCCGAGGTGAGTTGCCGCAACCCTTTCGATAACTACGGCGAGGAATACGACCGCGCGGCCGACAAGTTCTTCGGCTCCGACAGAAGACCGACGATCGATGAGACAGTCGCTTACTACCGTGAAAAGAAAATCGGCTTGGTCATGTTCACCGTCGACAGCGAATCGCAACTTGGCCGCCGTCGCATTCCTAATGAAGAAATTGCCGACGCCGCCAAAGCCAACAGCGACATGATGATTGCCTTTGCCAGCATTGACCCCCACAAAGGCAAGATGGGCGCGCGCGAGGCAGAACGCTTGATAAAAGAAAACGGCATCAAAGGCTTTAAGTTCCACCCCACGGTGCAGGGCTACCACCCTTACGACAAGATGGCATGGCCCATCTACGACGTGATCAACCATTACAAATTACCAGCGATTTTTCACACTGGCCATAGTGGCATCGGAAGCGGCATGCGGTGTGGCGGTGGTTTGCGTTTGGCCTACAGCAACCCCATGCACTTAGATGATGTCGCGATCGACTGGCCCGATATGCAAATCGTGATGGCGCATCCGAGCTTCCCATGGCAAGACGAAGCGCTGAGTGTGGCGACCCACAAGCCCAATGTGTGGATCGATCTTTCCGGTTGGAGTCCGAAATATTTCCCCAAGCAACTGGTGCAATACGCCAACACCTTGCTCAAAGACCGTGTGCTGTTTGGCAGCGATTACCCGCTGATCACACCGGAGCGCTGGATGAAAGACTTTGAGGTTGCGGGTTTCAAACCAGAAGTGATGCCTGGTATCTTGAAGGACAACGCGGTTCGACTACTCGGATTAGATAAGCAATAAATTTGGGCTTGCTAAGTCCTAGCACTCACCGAGGCTTGTTGCGCTTTTGAATCGCTGCTTAAAGGTTTGCCCTTGGAATGCCTGCACAATCCCTGGGCACCCCAATGCAAGGAGTTGACCCATTGGCACATGCTTTTCAAATCCAAGAGTCTGAAGTTGAGATCACGGCCGTTCGCGCACAAGGGGCGGGCGGTCAAAACGTCAACAAGGTTTCTAGTGCCATCCATTTGCGGTTTGACATCGGCGCTTCTTCTTTGCCCGACGATGTGAAAGACCGCCTGCTGGCGCTGAACGACAACCGAATTACCCGCGATGGCGTCTTGGTCATCAAAGCCCAAGAACACCGAAGCCAAGACATGAATCGCATAGAGGCCTTCGCTCGGTTGATGGATTTGGTGCAGTCAGTAGCCAAACCGCCCAAGAAACGTCGCCCTACCAAGCCGACATTTGCCTCTAAGCAAAGGCGTTTAGAGGTAAAGAAGAAGTTGTCTGAAATCAAGTCAGGGCGCAGCAGGGTGATTTAGCCACCTGCGGGCCTGTCACCAAGCAGACGCGATCAGAGGTTAAACCCCGAAGCGATCTATGCCTATAAGCGGTCAGAATCCGTGTAGCCCGACATAGTGGCTTTTCTTTGGATTAGGAGACAACCATGCACCCCATCACCCACCACAAACACACAGTTTCTTGGATGCGCCGAAGCGCTATCGCTTTTTGCTTAGCCTTGCCGCTGTTTGCGCAAGCCCAAGCTTGGCCGAATAAGCCGATCAAATGGATCATTCCCTACACCCCAGGCGGCATCACCGACAACGCCACGCGCATGGTGGTGCAAAAAATCATGGAGCAAACCGGCTGGACCATCGTCATCGAAAACAAGCCTGGGGCTAACTCCATCTTGGGGGCCGATCTGGCAGCGCGTGCCGCGCCAGATGGATATACCTTTGTGACAGTAATTGGCGCCCACGCTGCCAATGCCACGCTTTATGCGGGTCGTTTGCCCTATGACCCGGTCAAGAGCTTCGCGCCAGTCTCCTTGGTGGGTATTGCGCCTTTGCTCATGACAGTCAATAACAGCCTTCCTGTGAAAGACGTGAAAGAACTGGTTGCCTATACAAAAGCCAATCCCGGCAAGGTTTCTTTCGGTTCATCAGGCGTAGGTGCAGCCGCGCATTTGACACAAGAGCTATTCAAACAAGTGACCCAAGCCGACATAGTGCACATTCCCTACAAAGGTACCGCTCCCGCACTAAGCGATTTGATGGGCGGCAGCTTGCAAATCTTGACCGATACGCCCAGCGCCTTGATGCCGCACGTACGGAGCGGAAAAATCAAGGCCATGGCGGTCTTCTCCAACAAACGAGTTCCAGGCGCCTCTGAAGTGCCGACGATTGCAGAAGCGGGTGGGCCTGCCATTGAAGGTTCAACGTGGGTTTTGTTTTTGACCCAAGCCGCAGCCCCGAAGGACGTCGTGAACCGTATGTCTGCTGAAGCTGCCAAAGCAATTAATTCACCTGAACTGCGCGCCAAGTTTGAGTCCTTAGGCATTGAGTCTGTAGGCAGTACACCTGATCAAGCTGGTAAGTTCTTGGATGAAGAAATCGTCAAATGGGCCAAAGTCATTTCTGCAGCTGGAGTCAAAGCGGAGTGAGTGTGGCTCGGCTAGTTAAATTAGCCTTTTTGATCAAAATTAGAAAATAAAATTTCAAGATTTAAGGAATACGTCTGTGAATTTATTCAGTTTAGAAGGCCAAGTCGCCATCATCACCGGCTCTTCGCGAGGTATCGGTCGTGCCATTGCATTACGCATGGCCGAACACGGCGCCAAAGTTGTGGTGTCGTCACGCAAAGCGCCTGCTTGCGAAGAGGTGGTCAAAACTATCCAAGACAAATACGGCAAAGACCGTGCGATAGCGATAGCCGCCAACATCTCTTCTAAAGACGATCTGGCTAATTTGGTAGCGGAGACCGAGCGCCATTGGGGCCGGGTCGATGTGTTGGTGTGCAACGCCGCTAGCAATCCCTACTACGGTCCGCAAGCTGGCATTGCTGATGAGCAATTTCGCAAAATTTTGGACAACAACATCGTGGCCAACCATTGGTTGATCAACTTGGTCGCACCCAAAATGATCCAACGCAAAACTGGCTCCATCATTATCGTGTCTTCTATTGGTGGCTTACGGGGTTCACCCGTCATCGGCGCTTACTGCATCAGCAAAGCCGCCGATATGCAACTCGCCCGCAACTTGGCTGTCGAATATGGTCCGCACAATGTGCGGGTCAATTGCATTGCCCCAGGTTTGATCAAAACCGACTTTGCCCGCGCTTTATGGGAAGACGAAGCCATGTTGAAAGAGCGCATGGTGACGACACCGCTTAGACGGATTGGAGAGCCAGATGAAATTGCTGGCGCCGCTGTTTTCTTGGCTTCGCAAGCAGGTTCTTATGTGACCGGACAAAGCCTTGTAGTTGATGGCGGAGTAACCATTTAACATTTAATCCTCATAAAAAATGCCTCGCATAGCGAGGCATTTTTATTGAACACAGCAGACCAGTTGCTGGATTACTGAGAAGGCTCTGGAGCAGGACCATTCTTAATGCGGTCATAAGCCCAAGTGCCTACGGGCCACAACAAAATGATGATGGTACTTATCGCTAGCCACATCGCAATCGG
>Ga0304729_1001514_pt1 | contig 15207 bp, 17 predicted proteins | sample C_131016_MF_Meta_FD_190475 | JGI IMG/M metagenome (GOLD analysis project Ga0304729, IMG submission 190475) | Freshwater microbial communities from Lake Croche, Canada to study carbon cycling - C_131016_MF_MetaG (v2) (version 2) | ecosystem: Environmental > Aquatic > Freshwater > Lake | place... | reverse complement strand
GGTAGCTGCAGTATCTGCATCTACCTGCACGCCACCCATGATGTAGTGACAGGTTGGTCCGATTTCCATTGCTTCACGCGTGATGTCAACGCCAGCCAGTTCCATGAACTGGTGGTACATCGAAGGAAGACGACGGCGAATGAATTCAGCCGAGCGCCGACTTCCAATGTCGAGGAATACTCCACCGTGTGGCCCTCCGCGTCCGGCCTTAACTTCAGTGTTAATAGCGCGAGCCACTTCGTCACGTGGAAGAAGTTCAGGCGGGCGACGTCCAGCATTGTGGTCGTCGTACCAAAGGTCACCTTCTTCTTCGGTTTCAGCAGTTTCAGCACGGAACATTGGAGCGACGTAGTTGAACATGAAGCGCTCACCAAGTGAGTTGCGAAGCACTCCACCGTCTCCACGAACACCTTCAGTTACGAGGATTCCTCGAACACTGAGAGGCCAGACCATTCCAGTTGGGTGGAACTGGATGCATTCCATGTCGATCAACTTGGCGCCGGCCCACAGAGCCATGGCGTGTCCGTCTCCGGTGCCTTCCCATGAGTTCGATGTGAACTTCCAAGACTTTCCAGCCCCTCCAGTTGCGAGGATGACTGCCTTTGCAGCGAACGTTACAAACTCACCAGATGCGCGGTGATAAGCAACACAGCCAGCCACGCGGCCAGCATCGTCGTGCACAAGCTTCAAGACCTTTACTTCCATGAACACGTCAGTGCCCATAGAAACTACTTTTTGCTGCAGTGTGCGGATGAGCTCTAGACCAGTTCGGTCACCAGTGTGAGCGAGTCGTGCGTAGCGGTGACCACCGAAGTCACGCTGCAAGATCTTTCCGTCTTTGGTGCGGTCAAAGAGTGCGCCCCATTGTTCGAGTTCTAGTACGCGCTCTGGAGCTTCCTTCGCGTGAAGTTCTGCCATGCGGTAGTTGTTGAGGTACTTTCCTCCGCGCATGGTGTCACGAAAGTGAACCATCCAGTTGTCTTCTTCGTACACGTTTCCCATGGCAGCGGCCATGCCACCTTCAGCCATAACGGTGTGTGCTTTACCGAGCAGTGACTTAGTGATGATCGCGACCTTAAGTCCGCGCTGCTTAGCTTCAATGGCGGCGCGTAGCCCAGCGCCACCTGCACCGATGATGAGGACGTCGTAGTCGTGGTGTTCGTAGTTACTCACAAATAATCCTTAGAAGAGTTTGAAGTCGGTAATGGCGCCAGATGCAACGAGTCGCACGAAGACGTCAGTAAGGGCAACGAAGATAAGTGATGCCCACGCGAACTTCATGTGGTTTTCGTTAAGAGGGGTAATGAACTTCCACAAGCGGTGACGAACTGGGTGGTTCGAGAATGTCTTAAGTGATCCACCACAGAGGTGACGACATGCGTGACAGCTCAGTGAGTAGAGCCAGAGCAGCGTTGCGTTCACGGTGAGGACAATCGTTCCGAGTGTTACCCCGAAGCCAATGCCTGGCTGGTGGAACGCACGAAGTGCGTCGTAGGTGAGTAGACAGTTGAATACGATACCGAAGTAGAAGAAGTAGCGGTGAGCGTTCTGCATAAGAAGTGGGAAACGAGTTTCACCGGTGTACTTCTTGTGACCATCTGAAACAGCACAGGCTGGTGGTGACCACCAGAACGCACGGTAGTAACTACGTCGGTAGTAGTAACAGGTGAGTCGAAACCCGAGAGGGAAAATAAGAATTAGGAATGCAGGAGACAGTGACCATCCGCTGAGTGCGAAGCCAATTTGCGATCCTTCGACGCAGCTTGATGCGAGGCATGGTGAGAAGAACGGACTAATGAGGTCACGGTGCTGCAATGCGCCCACGTAGTAATTGTGTGGGTTGAATGCTGACCACGATGAGTACACAACGAATGCTGTGAGAATTGAAACGGTGACGACTGGTTGGATCCACCAGCGATCTTGTCGAAGTGTTTTGACAGCGGGTCCTCCACGGACTCCACCGAGAACTACATCTGTTGAACTTTCAATAACTGCCACCACTACTCCTTGGGGGACGGTGTTGCTTTCGTTCCATACTAGGCAATTTGGATGAGACTCAAATCAGCAACCATTCAATAATCGCTTAGGTTCTACTAACTTTTGAAATTAAAAATGCCCCCGGGTTTCCCCGGGGGCATTGGTCTAAAAAATTAGTGTTTTCCGCCTCGACGGCCCTCGCCAGAGCCACCCAAAACGGCCCATCCACCGAGGAAGAGTCCTGGCAACAAGAGCCAGATTCCGAACACCAGAGCGAGCACAGTGAAGAATGCGCCCATTCCTAGAACGAATGGCCAGATAGAGCTACCTGGGAACGTTCCAACAAATCCAGCACCCTCTTCTTGAGTGGCGTTGGGATTGTCTTCTGGACGATCTTTCATGCGCCGACTCCACCAGAAGTAGTAACTACCAGGCAAGAAGCAAAGCAACATTCCTGACAACATCATTACGCCACCGGCGTTTTCAACACTCCAGCGCCAGTAGACCGCGCACATGATGCCAAAGAACGTGCCAAGTGAAAGAAGGATCTTTGCTTCTACCTTCATTAGGCGTTCGCTTCGTCGTGGTTGTGACCGTGAACGAGTGCCTTGTGCTCTGGGTGGTTGTAGTCCCAGGTAGGACGCTCAGAGCGAATCTTTGGTAGTCGGTAGAAGTTGTGGTGAGGTGGTGGTGAAGTGGTGAACCACTCGAGTGTGTGGCCGTCCCATGGGTTGTCACCAGCTGGGTACTTCTTCCAGCTAACAATCACGTTCACGACAAAGAGGATTGTTGAAATACCAATCAATACCGCACCGAGTGTGCTCAGTTGATTGAGGAACTGCCACTGAGCGTCGTGTGGGTAGACCGCCATGCGACGAGGCATTCCACGCAGTCCCAAGAGATACTGAGGGAAAGTGAACACCTGTGTACCAATGAAGAGGAACCAGAACTGTGACTTACCAATCTTCTCGTTGAGTAGATACCCAGTCATCTTTGGTCCCCAGTAGTAGAGGCCTCCCATTGCACCAAGTACAAGGGCCATAACAACTGAGTGGAAGTGAGCAACGATGAAGTAGGTGTCATGGGTGAAGAAGTCAAGTGGTGGACTTGCGAGGTAGATACCAGTGATTCCACCAATGAGGAATGTAACTACGAAACCAATGGACATCAACATTGCTGTTGAGAACCACACTTGTCCACGCCACATTGATCCAATCCAGTTGAACATCTTGATTCCGGTTGGAACGGCAATGAGCAGACTCATGGCTGAGAAGAATGGCAACAAGACAACACCTGTTGTAAACATGTGGTGAGCCCACACGCCAAGAGAAAGTGCAGCAATGGTGAGTGTTGCGAAAATCATTCCCTTGTAACCAAACGTTGGCTTCTTAGAGAACACGGGAATAATTTCTGAAACCATTCCAAAGAATGGCAGCGCCAAGATGTACACCTCGGGGTGACCCCAGAACCAGAAAATGTGTTGCCAAAGAACTGGAACACCACCACCGGCCACCGAGAAGATGTGGGTACCAAAGTGACGGTCGCAGTAGAGCATGATGAGCCCGGCGGTAAGAACTGGGAACGCGAGCAGAATCAAGATTCCAGTAACGAGCATGTTCCAAGTGAAGATTGGCATGCGGAACATGGTCATTCCTGGAGCGCGTAGGTAGAAGATTGTTGCGGCGAGGTTTACACCGGTGAAGATTGCAGAGAACCCAGTAAGTAGCAGTGCACCAATCCAGAGGTCAGCTCCAGCGCCTGGTGAGTTCATTGAGTTCGACAGTGGCGCGTAACCAACCCATCCGAAGTTCGCAGCGCCACCTGAAGTAAAGAAGCCCGACAACATTGTGATGCATCCAGTGAGATACAACCAGTACGACAGAGCATTAAGTCGTGGGAACGCCATGTCTGGTGCACCAATTTGAATTGGCACAATGAAGTTCGCAAGCGCACCGAATGCAAACGGACCAGCGAACAAGTAGATCATTACTGATCCGTGCATGGTGAACAGCTGGTTGTACTGGGCCAGTGAAACTAGTCCAGCGTTTGGTGATGCGAGCTGAGCACGAATGATTTCAGCGAAGAGTCCACCGATTACAAGCATCATCACAGCGGTGATTGTGTATGACATTCCAATGACCTTGTGGTCAGTTGTTGTCATCCATTTTAGGATTCCCGTCGGGCCGTGATGTTCTTCGTGCCCGTGGTCTTCTGCATGAACTTCAATTGGATTTAATACATCAGTCATTAGTTAGCTCCACTACTGGAAGTCGGCTTGGTGCCGACCTGTGATGATATTTGTTGAGATGACGCATTCTTCGCAGCGTTGTAGGCAGCAATACCAGCTGGTGTGTTGAAGCTCTTCAACCAAACTTGGTACGCCTCAGGTGTTACAACTTTTACCTTGAAGAACATGAGTGAGTGATACAGACCACAAAGCTGCGTGCACTGACCAAAGAATGTTCCGGTCTTGGTTGCGTTAAGAGTGAATTCGTTCTTAATACCAGGTTGTGCGAAGCGAGAGAAGTTGAAGTCATGAACATAGAAACCGTGGATTACGTCAGATGAACGAAGGTTGATGTGAACATTTTCGCCAGCTGGAATAACCATTACAGGTGACTGAGTTGTTTGACCGTAGACAAGTGCGTATGAGCCTGGGTAGGTGAACTTCCAACCCCACTGGAACGCGAGCACGTCAACGTTAACTTTCGTCTTAGGGTTCGCAACTACTTTGTTTTCTACAACGAGCGTTGCAACGAAGAGTCCAACAATCACGAGAATCGGGATGATCGTGTACAGCACTTCAGCTGGTAAGTGGTACTGAACCTGGCGAGGAATAACGTCGTCAGACTTTCGACGGTAACGAAATACTGCCCAGAGAATAAGTCCAAAGGTGAATCCACCAATGATTATGGCGGCGACTGAGAACCATTGCCATAGGTGAAACACCGACTGTGAAGTCGTAGTGTCACCGGCGACGGCACCAAACTTGGGAAGGGTGCAACCCGCAAGAGCGAGTGCAGCGATTGGGAGTGCAGCGATCAGACGCAGGCGACGAGTACGACGCTTACGAATCGGTGCACCCTGTGGGGGCAGGGCAGTAGATTCCACGGCTAAACCTTAGTCACTATTTCGAATGATTCGTCAATGGCCAAGGCTAAAAAGCAATGGCGTTTTTCTGAACTACTGGCCGGCCTCTGGAGCCTTTGGCTCAGCGGCGTCAGTTGCTTCAGTTTTGGCGGTCTTGAGTCCTTTTTCGAACTCGTTCTTGGCTTGACCAAGATTGCGAGCGAGCTTTGGAATTGCTGATCCACCGAATACGAGCACTGCAACTACAACTATTACGACCACAAGGTCTGGTCCAAAAACGTTACCTAAGAACACTGGTTTCTCCTTTGTCGTGTCTGCCTCCACAGTAGTACGGGTTGCCAAAGAGCGCCTAGCGCCCTGAAATTAAGCATTAATTGACATTTGAGTAAAATAAGTCATGGCCAAGTTCCCCCGTGACACGTTTCGAGATTCACTCTCGGTTTCGCTCACGGTCGGTGCCTACGGCGTGGCCTTTGGAGCAGCGAGCATTGCGGCTCATTTCTCAATTCTCCAGACCTGCCTCTTTTCCCTGCTGACGTTCACTGGCGCCAGCCAGTTCGCCGCAGTTGGCGTAGTCGGTGCCGGGGGTGCTGGGGCTAGTGCCATTGCAGCAGCGACGTTGCTCAGCACCAGAAATGCACTCTATGGAATGCAGATGTCACCTCTACTTAAGGTGCGAGGTCTAAAAAAGATTGCAGCAGCGCACGTCACTATTGATGAGTCAACTGGCGTTGCACTTGCGCAAACTCCACGAGGCACTGACGCAATGCGAACAGGGTTCTGGTTAACGGGACTTGGCGTATTTATTTTCTGGAACATATTCACGTTGCTCGGTGCGCTTGGCGCCAAGGCACTCGGTGACCCGGCGTCATGGGGACTCGACGCTGCAGTACCAGCTGCATACCTCGGGCTCTTGTGGCCACGACTGCAAACAAATTTCTTGCGCGTAGTTGCAATCGCATCAATGATCTTTGCGCTACTCGTTACTTCATGGCTACCTGCGGGACTGCCAATCATTATGTCGGTACTCGTAGCTATTTCATTTGGATGGCGTGAATCATGAGCCAGTCAATGATGTGGACAGTGTTACTTGGAACAAGCGTTTTCTGCTTCGCAATTAAATTGCTCGGTCACTACATTCCAGAAGCATGGCTGTCTCACCCGAGACTGCAGCGCATTAATGCGCTAATCCCGATTTCTTTGCTCAGTGCACTGATCGTGGCGCAGGGCGTTGTCGTGAAGACGCACATTGTTATTGACCACCGTCTAGCTGGAATTGCAGTGGCGCTTGCTGCGTTGTTCGCCAAGATACCGTTTCCCGTCGTGGTTGTGAGTGCGGCGGTTACTTCAGCGGTCATATTCCATTTGCACTAAAACTCTGACGTCATTTGTGACAAACTGCGCTTAGAAACGTTTGGGGAGAAACCATGTCTAAAGAACTTTGGCAAGAATCAGCAACATCACTCGCGAAGAAAATTAAGAGTGGCGAGACAACATCTCGTGACGTTATTGAATCGCATCTTGGTCGAATTGAAGAGATCAATACATCAGTTAACGCAATCGTAGAAATTCACCCTGACGAAGTTCGCCGCAATGCAGACGCTGCAGACGCTGCGCAGAAGAGTGGTGCACCACTTGGGCCACTTCATGGTGTTCCCTTTACCGTAAAGGTCAACCTCGACTTAGCGGGACATGCAACGACTAACGGATCAGTCGCACTCAAAGACAACGTCGTTACTGGTAATGCTCCAGTTGTTGAACGCATGTTGCAAGCTGGTGGCGTGGCGCTTGGCCACACCAACATGCCAGACCTCGGGCTACGCATCAATACCCAGTCGGCACTTCATGGTGATACGCACAACCCGTGGCGACACGGCGTCACTGCGGCTGGATCTTCTGGTGGAGAAGCGGCGGCGATTTCATCTGGAATGAGTCCAATTGGTCTAGGTAATGACATTGGTGGATCACTTAGAAACCCTGCTTACGCGTGCGGCATTGCTTCAATCAAGCCTTCCAGAGGACGCGTTCCTGGTGGTAACCCATCTGACCCATATCCAATGAATCTCAATGCGCAGATCATGTTGGTTGACGGTGTTCTTGCTCGAACCATTGATGACGTTCGCACGGGACTCGAAGCAGTGATGGGCGCACACCCGAACGATCCAATTTCACTCTCTGCACCGCTTAAGGGGGCGCCAGTTCCTAAGCGAGTGGCCTTGGTGCCAGAACCAATTGGTGGCTCTACTCACCCAGACATTGCAGAAGGAGTTCGCATTGCGGGTCGCGCACTAAGTGCTGCTGGATACGAAGTGGAAGAAATTGAAATTCCAATGTTGTTTGATGCGTACTTCAACTGGGCTGAACTCATGATGCAGAACTCAGAGCAGAACTATGAAATGTACAAAGGAGCAATTGGTGAGGGTGGCATGAGGTTCTTAGACCTCACGGGTGTTGACTTTCCACCAATGACACCAGCTGATCTTCACCGAATGCACAACAGCCGACACACGATTGCAAAAACGTGGCGCATGTTCATGTCGCAGTATCCACTCATTGTTGGACCAGTGTGGACGCAGCCACCGTTCGAACATAACTTCGACACCAAAAACACCGAGTCTGCAATGCAGGTCATTGAGATGTACCGATTCGTGTTGCCAGCAAACTTGCTCGGGCTTCCAGCTGCGTGCGTCGCAACGGGCGTTGCGAACGGTCTGCCGACTGGAGTGCAAGTAATGGGCGACATGTTCCGTGAAGACGTTTGTCTTGATGCTGCTGAGGTGATCGAGAGCGCAGTAGGAGTATTAACTCCTATTGATCCTCGGAGCTAAGGCGTTACTGACCCTGCCAGTTCGGAGCACGCTTTTCAGCGAAGGCAATAGCGCCTTCCATGGCGTCAGAACTTTTCATGATTTTTCCAAAGCCTTCATCGCTGATTGGCCATCCATCATCGTCTGACACTTCAACCGCACGCTTCATTACGTCCTTTGAAACACGAACCGCAAGCGGCGCTGACGTGGCAATGCGCTCAGCGAGTGCGAGAGCTTCGTCGAGTACTTGTGCACCAGGAACAACTTTGTTCACGAGACCAAGTGCGTACGCACGAGTTGCGTCAATTGGGTCACCAGTGAGTGCCATCTCTAACGCAATCGCCATTGGCACGCGCTTAGGTAGACGAATAAGTCCACCAGCACCGGCCACGAGTCCACGCTTGGCTTCAGGGATTCCGAACATTGCGTGGTCAGCTGCAATCACCATGTCGCACGCAATCATCATTTCGAATCCACCAGCGAGTGCTGATCCGTTAACGGCAGCAATAAGTGGCTTAGGGAACTTGCGGTTAGTAATGCCACCAAAGCCCTTGTCGGTGCTCGGGAACTCACCAGTTGCGAATGCCTTTAGGTCCATGCCCGCAGAGAATGCTTTGTCGCCAGCACCAGTGATAACAACAACCCATACGTCGTTGTCGGTTTCGCACTCGTCGAGTGCGGTCGAAAGTGCAATTGCTGCTGCACGGTTCATTGCGTTACGTGCTTCAGGTCGGTTGATCGTAATTAGTTCAACGTGACCGCGTCGTTCGCGAAGTACTTCGTCTGCCATGGGGACTCCTTTTACATAGCCCAGGTGGGCGCTGGGTGAAACGATAGTTGAGTACAGGCAACGGTGGCGTGCGAAACTATGAATCATGAGCAATCGCCCACGAATACTGGCCACCCTTGATGGCTACAGCGTCGAAGGCGGGTTCGACCGACCTTACGAGCCAGCAACGTGTTATTCACCAACGATTGCACTCGGGCGACACTCTGGCCCCGGTGACGCTGACGGGTTGTGGCACGACTACGAAAAAGTTCTCGACCTAGTTCCAGGTCTCGGTATTGATGGAGTTCGCATTTCTACTGAATGGGCACGCATTGAACCTCGCAGGAACGAGGTTTCACTCGAAGCGCTTGATCGCTACGCGGCGGTGTGTGCGTACGCCAAGTCACTCGGTCTTCACGTCAGCGTCGCACTTGTTGACGGGGTGTGGCCAGCGTGGGCGGGGATGGAAGCATGGCTGCTTCCATGGCTCGCTCCCTACTGCGTTGAGAACGCAGTGCGTGTTGTTAGCCACCTTGGCGACAGCGTTGACAGCGTTGTTGCCTTCAGCGAACCTGAAGCAATCGTCACTAGAGGGTTCGTTGATGCAGCGTCACCACCATGGCGAAGTGGTGCATCAAAAGACTGTGCACTTGCTATTGAACAAATTGATGACATCACTGCAGCTATTGCCAGCCATGAAGTTGTTGCAAAGAAATTAGTGAGATCAAGTGTGCTTGTCTCACTTGACAATTTGAGTTCAGCACGTGCGAGTGAAGAGCCGTATGAAGAGATCTATGTTCAATCTCTCGTGCGAGGAAGTGGGCCAACTGCTTCGCAACAAGGACTCTTGTCCAAACACAACGGTGTTTGGAGCGTGAGTGCTGCTAAGGAACTGCTAGAAACCTTGCGCTGATTCGCGGCGCTTCTTCAAAATGTGAGTAGTCACGAATGCTCCTACGAGGAGAATTAGAACAACAATGCCAACCCAGCTGGCAGATTTTTCGATCTTGGGAAGAGCATTTCCTCCGTAGTACCCGAGCAACGTAAAGCCAATGCCCCATACAAGTCCACCGAGCGCGTTAGCAATTAAGAAACGCTGGTAGTGCATCTTGCTCATTCCAGCAAGACCTGGCATCACTGCACGAAGGAACGCTGTAAACCTTCCAAAAAATACATAGGTCGGCCCACGCTTTTGCAAAATTTCGAGAGCTTTTTCTAGCGAATCTCGTTTGGTGCGAACGAGCGGAAGTGTAAAAAGCCTGTGACCGAATCTGCTGCCAATGGCGTAGCCAACTGAGTCACCAATGATTGCGGCGAGTACCACAAGAGCACAGAGCAGGACTATGTTGACGCGACCTTGGCTGGCAACAAACCCAGCAACGATCACTGCAGTCTCTCCAGGCAACACGAACCCTACAAAGAGTGCGGCTTCACCGAAGACTAGAAACACAACAAGGATGTAGACAAACCCGGGTGCTAGGAGTTGAATTTTGTCAAGAACAAAGGAAATAATGCTGGCGCTCATCATTTCTCTATTCTGCCTCATAAATGTTGGCTAAGGGTTGAGGGTGTTTGAGCAATCCTTCAGAGTGTCTGTGGCAAAATGAACGTATGTCTACATCAAGCTCAACCAGCAACAGCGCAAAGCGTTTTCCATTTAATGCTCCACCAAATGCCGGTGAGCTTTCGCAGTGGGCACTTCTTCCGCTTCGCGCATTCCTGGGGATCACATTCCTCTTCGCTGGATTTCAAAAACTTGCGAACCCAAATTTCTTCATTGACGCCAGTCCTATATCTATTCACTCGCAATTAACTGGAGCAGCACGTTTCAGTCCTATTCACGCACTGCTCAGCCACATGGTGGGTTTAGCTAATCCAATTGGAATGGTTATTGCGTACGCCGAGCTCGCCATTGGTCTTGGCATCTTGCTCGGGCTGTTCACCCGAATTGCAGCAATTGGTGGAGCACTACTTTCATTCAGTCTGTTCCTTGGCGTGAGTTTTCACACCACGCCGTATTTCACTAACGCCGACATCGTGTTCTTCTTTGCCTTGCTGCCATTCATTTTTGCTGGTAGCCCTTCACAACTATCTCTTGACGCATGGCTTGGCGCCTACATAAAGAAGGGCGTGAATGTTTCATCAACTGAAATCGCAACGCCAGTTCAAATTGAAGCGTTGTCGCGTCGAAAGATGATGGTGAGTAGCGCTGCTGTTGCAACTGCAGCGCTTGGAACTCTTATTGCTGGCGGCACAGTTGCAGCAACTGGAAAACTCATTGGCAACGCGAAGTCTCCAACAGCAAATGGAACAGTTGCTGAAACTACAACAACGCTTTCTCCGACCACCACCACTACAACGTCATCGAAGTACCCGGGTGTAATACTCGGAGCTGCTTCAATGGTGGCGGTTGGAAAGCCTGCAACGTTCACTGTGCCTAGCACTGGTGATCCTGCAATTGTCTTTAACGAAGGTGGGGGGAAGTTCATTTCCTACGACACGGTGTGCCCGCATGCGGGCTGCACCGTTGGTTACTACTCGGGTAAAACCTTGCAGTGCCCTTGTCACGGTGGTCAGTTCGATGTGAGCACCGGAAGCGTTGTAAGCGGCCCACCGCCTCACGGTCTTGTAAAACTCAACGTAGTTCTAGAGGCTGACGGCAACCTGTATCTCCAGTAGCGCAGTTTGGGGTTTTGCCCTATTGTCGTGCCCATGAACATTTCAGAACTTTCAACCAGCACCGACGACGCAATCCAGAACGTAGGTATGCAGTACTACTTCGCACCAAGCTCAGCAGCGAAAGCTGAGACACTTGGACTTAATGCGTTCGAGTTCTACGGCCTCGGTCGTGGAGGAGTGCTTGGTGGTGCAGAAACTAACGAAGTTGTCGAAGCATTCACTTTCTTTAGCAGTGGAGCAATTGAATTTCTTTACGGGGCTCCACGCTCAAAGGCTGATCCAGTTGCGACTGCGAAGGCACACATCGATGCTGCGTATGACTACGCGGACCTTACATTTGGTGGAGTTCCGTCCAGCGCTTTGAATGCGTTTGTTAGCGCCTCTAGAAAAGTTCTTCAAAATGTTAAGCCTGGCCAGTACGCACTCTTCGATGGCTACATGCAGTTCTCATTCCCTGAATCACCAGTACATGCTGCCTACCTTGCAACAGTTCTCTTACGTGAACTTCGCGGAGGTGCTCACATTGAAGCGATTAAGGAAGTTGGCCTCAGCGCAGTCGATGCTACGTACCTCGAGAACTCGGCCATCTACAAGATGCACGGGTTTACCGATGATGAAGCTCCATCTGTGACACCAGAGCTCGAAGCACTGAAGAAGAAGGCTGACGCAGTTAGCGACGCAAAGTTTGCTGAGTATCTCTCAGTTCTTGACGATGCTGAGCAAACTGCATTCCTTGATGGTGTGAACGCAATGTTCGCAGCAACAACCAACCCACAAGCGGTCTAGTTGTAGTCAAGTCCTTCTATTTCTAGAAGGAAACGCTTAACTTTTTCACCACCAGAGCCGTATCCACCTATGTGGTTACTGGCTACAACGCGGTGACAGGGAACTAGTACTGGCCAAGGATTCGCGTTATTGGCATTGCCAACCGCGCGCATAGCTCTTGGTCGTTTGATTGCACGAGCGACGTCACCGTATGTCCACACCTGACCGTAGGGGATAGTGCACAGTGCGTCCCATACGTCTTGTTGAAATGAGGTCACGTCATAGTCTTCGAGTGGAACAGTGAACTTCTTTCTAGCGCCAGAGAAGTACTCACTCATTTGATCAACACAAGTAGCCACTGCCTTAGGGGTTCTGCCACTCGACATTGACTTTGCATCTTGTAGGTCAATACGACTTACGAATTCATTGTTGCCTTCAATAAGCCAGTAACCAACGGGGGTCTTGATGCTTGAGCGAAACATTTCCACGCCACAGTTCTACACGGTGTACCGTCACCTCTATGGAAACTCTCATTGCAAAGAACGGCGACGTAGATCTATTTGTTCGAGTTGAAGGCGAAGGCCCAACGCTCATCATGCTCCACGGTTGGCCCGACACCGGAACCATGTGGCGTGAACTGAACCCACTGCTCGTTGCAGCTGGGTACCGCGTTGTTACCCCCGACCTTCGTGGTTGCGGACAGAGTTCTAAGCCCGGCGAAGTTGAGAAGTACCGGCTCAATGAACTCGTTGCTGACGTTGCGTGCATTGCTGACGCAGTTGGTGCAGAAACATTTACGGTCATTGGACACGACTGGGGCGCGGCACTTGCGTGGGCGGTGGCGTTGTTCTTGCCGGACCGTGTTGAAAAGAATGTTGTACTCGCTGTTGGTCACCCAGTTGCATTTAGAAAAGGTGGCATCAAGCAGCAGCAAAAGAGTTGGTACATGCTCGTCTTTATTAATGACGACCTTGGAACGCAGTTCTTGCGTCACAACAATTACGAAGCAATGACCGCGTTCCTTGATCACCCATGGCCCGAAGAGACCATTGCTGAGCTTGAGCGTGACGGTCAGATCGTCAGCCACTTCAACTGGTACAAAGCAAACATCACTGCTGACGGCTTCATGCGTGAACCACTCGTGCTTCCTCCAATTCAGGCCCCGTCGCTTGGCATGTGGTCAGCCAATGACTGGGCACTCCTCGAAGAGCAGATGGAGACCTCAGGCGAGGAATGTGCCAATGGCTTTACCTACGTGCGCCTCAGCGCCTCGGGTCACTGGAGTGCCATTACTGCTCCTAATGAAGTCGCTGGCCACATCCTTGAATTCCTCGCAAAATAACCGGGCCGGTGCCTGATTCAGACGCCAACCTGATAGAACTACATAATGAAAATTGCGCTATTTAAAGAGTCACGGGCCGGAGAGACGCGCGTTGCGTTGACACCAGACGCCGTAAAAACTCTCGTCAGCGATGGATGGGAAGTTTTGGTCCAGCGTGGTGCTGGAGCCAAGGCCCACTTCACTGATGAGGCCTACCAAGCAGTTGGAGCATCGATTAGCGATTCTCCGTCAGGTGACGTCAACCTTCGAGTGAATCCACCAACCGCCGCTGAAGCATCAGCGCTGCCGGACGGATCAACACACCTTTCATTCCTTTCGCCACTTCTTGCTACTGACGTCGTGAAGATTCTGAACGACAAGAAAGTGACAACACTTTCGTTCGACCTACTGCCACGAATTTCTCGTGCACAGTACATGGACGCACTTTCGTCACAGGCAACTGTTTCTGGGTACCGCGCGGCACTTGCTGGCGCGTCACACTTTGACCGATTCTTGCCACTTCTCACCACCGCTGCTGGAACCATTCGCCCAGCGAAGGTCTTGGTTATGGGTGTGGGTGTTGCTGGTCTTCAGGCCATTGCAACTTCAAAGCGTCTTGGTGCCAAAGTGCGTGCCTACGACGTTCGCTCTGCTGCAAAGGAAGAAGCTGAATCAGCTGGTGCAGTATTCGTGAAGCTCACCGTGACTGCGGACGCAGCTGGTGGCTACGCACGTGAACTCACCGACGACGAGCGTAGCGAACAGCAAAAGCAGTTGCTCAGTGAAGTTGCGAACTCAGACATTGTTATTACCACCGCAGCTGTTCCAGGTCGCAAGGCTCCAATCTTGTTGACCCAAGCAATGGTCGAAGCAATGGGTGAGGGATCACTCGTTATCGACATGGCGGCAGACGGTGGCGGTAACTGTGAACTCACTAAGGCCGGAGAGACTGTTGTTCACAACGGTGTCAGTGTTGTTGGACTTACTAACCCACCCGCCGAAATGGGTGCGTCAGCAAGTTTCATGTTTGCTAACAACGTGTTGAAGCTCCTCGCACTCTTTGGTGCGAAGGGTCAATTAAACCCTGACTGGAATGACCCCGTAGTAATAGGTGTCACTGTTTCACGTAGTGGACAGGTCAACCATGCTCCAACCGCAGAAGCCCTGGGCGTTGCTCACGTAGCAATCGTCCCCGAAGAAGTAAAGGAAAATGCCTAATGGGTAACGTTCTTCTCCAATATTCAACAGTCCTCGTACTGGCGATCTTCGTCGGTATTGAAGTTGTTGCGAAGATTCCAGCAATCTTGCACACACCACTTATGAGTGGTTCAAACGCCATTCACGGAGTAATCCTCGTTGGTTCAATGCTCATCCTCGGAAATGCCACCACGAACCTCGAAGAAGTACTCGGTTTCCTTGCAGTGATTCTTGGAACACTCAACGTGGTTGGTGGATTTGTTGTTACTGACCGCATGCTTGAAATGTTTAAGCCTAAGAAGACTGTTGTGAAAGCAAAGACTGAAGAGGCTGCACAATGAGTCGCGCAACCCTTATTGATCTTCTTTACCTCTTTTCAGCCACAACATTCTTGTTGGCGCTAAAGGGACTGGGTTCACCAAAGCGTGCACGCGTTGGTAACTTCACCGCGGCATTCGGAATGGCTGTAGCGGTTGTTGCAACATTCTTTAAACAAGAAGATGGACACAACCTTCGCCACATTCCTCTCATGATTCTTGGAATGGCGATTGGATTCATCATTGCTGTTCCCGCCGCACGTTTCGTGAAGATGACCGCAATGC
>Ga0304729_1001513_pt1 | contig 15218 bp, 14 predicted proteins | sample C_131016_MF_Meta_FD_190475 | JGI IMG/M metagenome (GOLD analysis project Ga0304729, IMG submission 190475) | Freshwater microbial communities from Lake Croche, Canada to study carbon cycling - C_131016_MF_MetaG (v2) (version 2) | ecosystem: Environmental > Aquatic > Freshwater > Lake | place... | reverse complement strand
TCAGACAACAGGTGCTCAACTTCGACACCTTCGCCGGTTCTCTCCCAATGCTCGCCAGCGGCCGCAAGTACGGGATGAATGACGTTGGTCCAGGACCAGATGACACCCTGCTTAGCCAGCAGATCCCCAATGATGCGCTCACATTCCATCGCATCGAGCATCTTGGCCGCTTTGTGCAGTGAGCGAACTCTTGACTTTGCGCTATCAAGCGAGACAACGTTTTCATCACTCAAGTTTTGTGTCGGGTTCAAAATTGCTGCTTGACCATCTGCAGTTTCACCATCGGCGACAATGTGGAAACGCTTAGGAGCGGTCGCAGTGTCCGGAGCATTAGTCGCATCCGACGTGCCCGAATTAGCTGACGGGTTCGTGACATTTGACTCGCCCGTTGAACCCGACGAGGCCGGCGATGATCCAGAAACCGTACTCAAGTCAATGTCTGCCTGAGACACGATCCTGGCCGCCTCGGAAACAGTCACTCCGTTGAGCATCAGCTTGCGCAACAAATCTAAACGCGCAACATCTTCTGGGGTGTATCTGCGATGACTGCCAGCTGCATGGTCAGAGGGCCCAAGCCCATAACGATGACCCCAGGTCCGCAAGGTCGCAGGAGCGACTCCAAGGCGTGCTGCGACAGCACCAACGGTGAGCTGTGCATCAGGTAAACCTGGAATCTGTGACATGTCTTACATTTTTCATCAGTTTTACAAATTCTGCAGGATGAAACGTTTTGCCTTAACCAAAAACCCATTGAAATAACGAAAAATAATGTTTCAAGACTTAGGCAGTGTCATTCTTGACTAAGTTATGAAACGGTTCTAGATTAGGAGTGTGCCAACGCGTGGTTGGACAACAAAGGATGTGACAGCATGGCTGACTTATCACGACTACCTGGACCGAACGCCGACTTTTGGGATTGGCAGCTAGATTCTGCTTGCCGCGGCCTCGACTCCGACATTTTCTACCACCCAGATGGTGAACGCGGTCAAGCTCGCGAACGCCGCGTCTCGCAGGCTAAGGCAATCTGCGCGGCCTGCCCAGTGGTTCTGCAGTGCCAAGAGCACGCAATCAAGGCACGCGAACCTTTCGGTGTATGGGGTGGCCTGAGCGAAGAAGACCGACAGGAAATCTATGCGCGCCAAGATCGCTTGAAGCGCCAAGTCGCTAACTAAAACTTCTGGTGCTTTTGTAACCTCAGTCGTACTCGTCCCCCGTGGTGCGACTAGAGAAGCGCAGATGCACAGACCTAGCGAATCTCGTACCCCTTCAATGAGATTCGCAAGAACAAAAAATGAGCCGGACATTATGTCCGGCTCATTTTTTATGAGAGTTAATTAGTGGCTGTGACCCGCGTGGCTGTGACCGTGACCGGCTTCAGCTGGATCTTCATCCTTCTTCTCAACAACAAGTGCCTCAGTCGTGAGCAGCATGCCCGCAATCGAAGCAGCGTTCTCAAGAGCAGAACGAGTAACCTTCACTGGATCGATAACGCCTTGAGCAATCAGGTCGCCGTACTCGCCGGTAGAAGCGTTCAAGCCGCCACCAACACCGAGTTCACGAACCTTTGCTACAACGACGTAACCTTCAAGGCCAGCATTCTCAGCAATCCAACGCAGTGGCTCAACGACGCCCTTGCGGACAATCTGAACACCAATGGCCTGATCGCCAGTAAGACCCAAGTCACCATCAAGAACAGCAGATGCGTGAATGATGGCAGAGCCACCACCGGACACAATGCCCTCTTCAATGGCTGCACGAGTAGCAGAAACAGCATCTTCGATGCGGTGCTTCTTTTCCTTGAGCTCAACTTCGGTGTGAGCGCCAACCTTGATGACACAAACGCCACCAGAAAGCTTGGCCAAACGTTCCTGAAGCTTTTCCTTATCCCAATCGGAATCAGAATTCTCAATCTCACGCTTGATCTGTGACACACGATCGTTCACAGCAGCAGCATCGCCGGCACCATCAACAATCGTGGTGTTGTCCTTGCTCACTACAACACGACGTGCTGTACCAAGAACTTCAAGACCAACCTGGTCAACCTTGAGGCCGATGTCTGCCGAAACAACCTGCGCACCGGTCAAGATTGCGATGTCCTGCAAGATTGACTTGCGACGGTCACCGAAAGCTGGAGCCTTGATAGCTACAGATGAGAACGTTCCACGGATGCGGTTAACCACAAGCGTAGAAAGTGCTTCGCCATCAACATCTTCAGCGATGATGACAAGAGCCTTGCCAGTCTGTGAAACCTTTTCCAAAAGTGGAAGCAGTTCCGAAACGCTAGAGATCTTTCCCTGGGTCAGAAGGATGTGTGGATTCTCCAACACAGCTTCCATGCGATCCTGGTCAGTCACGAAGTAAGGCGAGATGTAGCCCTTATCGAACTGCATACCCTCAGTGAACTCAAGCTCCATAGCAGTGGTGCTTGACTCTTCAACCGAGATAACGCCGTCCTTGCCGACCTTGTCGAAAGCTTCAGCAATCAGTTCGCCAATGTTCATGTCACGGCTAGAGATGGCTGCAACCTGTGCAATGCCTTCCTTACCGTTAACTGGGCGGGCCTGCTTCAACAATTCTTCGTTGATCGCACGAACTGCAGCATCGATACCGCGCTTGAGTTCAACCGGAGCGCCACCAGCGGCAACAACCTTCAAACCTTCGCGGACAAGTGCCTGCGCTAAAACGGTTGCAGTAGTTGTTCCATCGCCAGCGACATCGTTGGTCTTGGTAGCAACTTCCTTAGCCAGCTGAGCGCCTAGGTTCTCGAACGGATCTTCAAGGTCAATTTCCTTGGCAATAGTGACACCGTCATTAGTAATGGTCGGTGCACCCCATGATTTGCTGATAACAACGTTGCGACCCTTTGGGCCAAGCGTCACCTTTACGGCATCAGCAAGCGCATTGACGCCACGCTCTAGAGCGCGACGTGCTTCTTCGTCAAAATGGACGATTTTAGACATCTGGATTTACTTCTCGACGATTGCAAGAATGTCGCGAGCGCCAAGTAGCAAGTATTCCTGGCCGTTGTACTTCACTTCGGTGCCACCGTACTTTGAGTAGATGACAACGTCGCCAATCTGGACGTCAACTGGGATGCGCTTTTCGCCGCTTTCATCAAAGCGACCTGGGCCGACTGCAAGAACCTTGCCTTCTTGTGGCTTTTCCTTCGCAGTATCTGGAATGACAAGACCAGAAGCAGTTGTCTGCTCTGCTTCAAGTGACTGGACGAGAATACGATCTTCAAGTGGCTTAATGTTGACCGACACGGGCGGACTCCTGTTATTGCTCGACTAATAAGTTTCGTTATCGCTAGGGACTTCGATGCCCTCGCGTTAGCACCCGCGTGTGGCGAGTGCTAACTCTAAATCTAAGAGGGAATTGGCACTCGGTCAATTTGAGTGCCAAAACTGTGAGGTTTTGTGGTGTTAGTTGGGTTGGGATTTGGGCCAGTTTTGGGGGTTGCTGGCTGCTAGGCGTGGCCAGAGAGTTGATTGCCCGACAAATCTTGGACTTTCGGCGGTTTCGAAAGGTTTGAGCTAGCGGCCCAGGAATTCCAGGATGTTCTGGCCCTCGGTCGGTCCAAACCACGAAAGTGACTCATCTTCTGCCGTTTCGCCCTTTTTGATGAAGTCGCGAGCCCGCTGGTCGTCCACAAAGACGGCCTGGACGGATTTAGGGGCTAGCCCGATCTGGGACCCAGCCTGGCCGCTGGATTCCTGCTGGTCGCGAGATCCCCGGCTATTGGCCTCCTGACCAAAGCCCACGAGTGCAGCCTGGGCGTCGATAGTCGCGACCAAGGCATCGGCCAGTTCAGCCACTACAACAATGCGCGAGTGCACGCCCCTTCGGTTATCCCCCAGTTCGAGGCTCGCTTCTGCTGCGGAATACAACAGGTAGTCCTCAAGAACCTCAGCATCCGTTTCGTCTTGCGCCACAACCCATTCGTCGATTGCGGCGAAACCTTGCGACAACTTGAGTGGCTGACGATCGCGCAAAGCAACCAAGTCTTCAACTGTTGCTGGGAAATAGATGCGCATACTCAAACTTTAACTAACGAACTGAGGTTCGAACTCGAGCGCGATGCCGAACTTATCCAGAACACCTGCCCGAACATGCTCGGCGAGCTCCAACACATCAGCGGAAGTTCCACTACCCCGGTTCGACAGGGCGAGTGTGTGCTTAGTCGACAGCGTCACGCGATCATTCAAACCAAAGCCGCGGCCAAAGCCTGCTTGCTCAATGAGCCAAGCTGCACTGACCTTGAATCGACCATCTTCTTGCAACCAAGCCGGTGCGCCCTCAGGAGCAACCTCGGCACGCGGATTCAAGAAGAATGAACCAACACTCCAACTGTCATGATCGGCTGCGTCAACGACCATGCCTTTGGAACGACGAATCGCAATGACAGCATCGCGAACAGCAGAAGCATCAGCACGCTGCCCCACTTCAACACCAACATGTGCAGCAAGTTCTGGATACGTGATCGGTAGCGACTGATTGCCCAACTTCAGTTGGAATGAGACGCTCAAGATGACCCAACGCTGTGGGTTCTTCTTAAAGACCGACGAGCGGTAACCGAAATCAAATGCATCCACGAAAATGGTGTCGACCACATTGGTCTCGCGATTCCAGGCGCGAACTTGGGCGATGGTGTCACTGACTTGCTGGCCATACGCACCCACATTCTGAATCGGAGTTGCACCAACTGTGCCTGGAATACCAGACAGTGCTTCAACGCCTAGCCAACCTTGAGTGACTGCTTCGGCAACGAACTCATCCCACACATGCCCGGCTTGAACCGTGACCCAAGCACCAGCACACGCTGAGGTGTCGTTCACAAGACCGCGCGAGGCAATCTGAATAACATCACCAGCAAAATCATCGGCCACAACTACATTGCTACCGCCACCCAAGATGAATACTTCACGACCAGCAGCATCTGCATCGCGCACTGCTTCAATAATCTGCGCTTCAGTTTCGGCCACGACGAGCGAACGAGGTGTGCCACCGATGTGGAGGGTAGTGAGTTGCGAGAGCGGCGTAGTCATGACAGCCCTAAGCGTCGAGTCGAACCACGGCCTTGGCAGCGCCAAGCACAGTCTGGCCGTCAAAGACAGCACTCACGTCAATGCGCACAGTGCCATCTTCGTTGATAGCTCCGACCTTGCCACCGAAAATTACTTCAACACCTGCATCGGTGTCGGGCACAACAACGGGACGAGTCATACGCACTGAGTATTCAAGGACTGCTCCTGGATCGCCAACCCAATCGGTGACGACTTTGGCCGCGCGAGCCATGGTTAGCATGCCGTGTGCAATGACATCTGGCAGGCCAACTTCTTTGGCAGTGCGCTCATTCCAGTGGATGATGTTGAAATCCCCAGAGGCACCTGCATACTTCACCAAGTCAGCACGGGTGAAAGTCATTGTCAGGTTCGGCAGTTCATCACCAACAGCAACTTCAGAAAGTTTCACTAACGTGCTCATGCATCATCACCGCGAACAATGAGCTTGGACCAGCCAGTGACAACCGGCTCGCCATGCGACGAAACTTCAGTGCGGAAAGTCGCAACATCGTTATTGCCGAGCGCGCGGATGTCTTCGACGATCGTCGTGACTACGAGCTCATCGCCTACCTGAATCGGGCGGGTGTAGACAAACTTCTGATCGCCATGCACAACTCGAGTGAAGTCCATGCCAAGCGCTGGGTCGTGGAACGCCTCTTCCATCGCATTCATCGTGACTACGATCGGAAAAGTGGGCGGAGCGCACACAGTTGCATGACCTAAGGCGCTAGCCACCTGCGCATCTACATAAGCGGGATTCTCGTCGCCAATAGCAACAGCGAATTCACGAATCTTTTCAGCGCTCACAAAATAAGGCCGTGAAGGCGGGTACGAAAAACCCACCATGTCGCGATTCATACCCACAGAATGTCCTTAAGGTCAGTTAGCACTGACCGTCAAACTAGCGTGTTTCTTTGTGGTTTGTGTGCTTGTTGCACTTAGGGCAATGCTTCTTGATCTCAAGACGATCAGGGTCATTGCGGCGATTCTTGCGCGAAATGTAGTTACGGTCTTTGCACTCTTCGCATGCCAAAGTAATCTTTGGACGAATATCGTTGCGAGCCACTGTCGTGCCTTTCGTTTGGGTGACTCGGCAGTGTTGCCTAGTCAGTCTTGCCTTTTGGTACCGAGGGCCGGACTTGAACCGGCGACACAGCGATTATGAGCCGCTTGCTCTACCAAGCTGAGCTACCCCGGCTGGTAACCACGAATTTCCGCGGCTATCGAGCCCTCTGTCAGGATTGAACTGACGACCTTCTCCTTACCATGGAGATGCTCTACCACTGAGCTAAGAGGGCGTTGTCGTGCCCCGATAGCCTACCGAAAAGATAGCCCGAGGGTGAAATTGGGCAGACCCTTTTTCGGCGACTAGGACACGAACTAAGGTGAAAACTCGCTTATGGGCAGGTGTTACTCAACATCTGGACGTGAGTTGAGTACATCTTGACCTGGAAGTAGACCTGCTTGGTAGTCGCGCCCAGAGTCTCTGTCACTGCTCCATAACCTTCGAGGTCTTTGACGACACTTGCGGTGTTGACGGAGAAAGTATCAGGGAACTTCTTGAGGCAGGTCACAGGATCGAGACCCTTTGCAGCTGCGCCATTCTTGGCAATGGCATTCGGGAAGTCGGCAACTGCGTGGCTATTGTGTGAGCCACAGTACTTAGGTGACTTCGTAGCAAGGCAGGTCTTGTACTCGTTCATGAAATCCGTGATCGCTGACTTGATCATGTCCTCGTTGATGCCACTTGGCCATGTGCTGGTCGCAGGAACAGGCTGAGCGCTGTCCTTGGAACAAGATGCGACGCTCATGGAGAGCGCAACAACAACAAGACCGGTGAAGAGGGTGCGAAGTTTCATGGGTTTATCTTATGTGGCAGGGCCGGAATGTCCACCAAATGCCTTGTGTTCGCTGGGAAGAAACTGCAGACAAGGTTCACACATCGGTTACACACGATTAACAAGCAACGTCATTCGAGACAGTACAATCAAACAAATACACATACAGCGGAAGTGCACGGACTTACCTTGAATCGCCTTAGCTCGAAAAATGCGCACCTCACCAGGCTTCAACAAGCACTTGGGCTACTTCTGGCGATTTCCCTCAGTACATTTGGCCAAGTTTCAGCGTCTGCCAACAACATCAGCGTGCCTCGTGCGCCTGGAAGTGTGTCGGCTCGAGCCCGTGGCTCGCAGATCCTTGTCATGTGGATGGCCCCGGCTACTGGCGGCTCAACAATTCAGAAGTACTACGTTTACGCGAACGGCAAGGTTGTTTGCGCGACTGTTCAGACTGCATGCCTCATATCAGGGTTGAAAGTAGCGACTCACTACCGCATTACGGTGGCTGCGAAAAACCGATTGGGAGTTGGCCCGCAATCCACGCAGAACATCATGGTGGCGCCGGTCGGTAAAGCATCTCCGCCGAGCATCAAGATGATTACCCTCCAAGACGGTGCCATGGTCGTCTCATTCACCCCACCAGCCTCGAATGGTGGCAGTGGCATCAGTAGGTACGACTATTCACTAGACGGCGGCAAGAAGTGGACACCGACCGATCAAGTCAACTCTCCAATACGCATCGACGGGGTGACTAACGGCCAAGACGCCTCAGTGGCGCTCCGTGCCGAAACTCAAATCGGAGCAGGCCGTCCATCGACAAATTACCCCACTACTCGAGTCGCATTTTTTGGCGATTCGCTGGTTTGGGGCGAAGGCGCAACCGACGGTCCAGGTTGGAATAAGCAAGTCGCTCAGACTGAGAAGTGGCAACAAATCAACTTTGCTGTGCGAGGCACTGGCTACAACAAGCCGAATGTTGCGACCACAAGTTGCTCGGGATTCAAGAACATTCCTTCACTGCTACCTTGTGCGCAGCCTTTCAATCCAAACATTGTTGTCATCTCGGCTGGAGTGAACGACTGCGAGTTCGTCTCCGTCCACCCCATTCAAACTAAAACGAATGTTGAAGCAACCATGTCGCTCGCCAAGTCACTGTTTCCTAATGCTCGAATTTTGGTGACCCCGGTCATCTCGTTCACGACGAAAGCGTGCTGGACCACCCTGGATGGCTGGATCTCTGATGCCGTCGCGGCCAACTCCGAGGACTACGCAGACTCAGCCGACACATGGGTTCTAGGCCATAGCGAAATGCAATTTGATGGTGTCCATCCGAACGATCTCGGGCACACACAGATCGCCAACAAGTTCACTGAATGGTTTGATTCACTTCCGAAATAAACAAACGACGCTAACCCTCGTCAGAGTTAACGCCGTTTGTGGTGGCATGTAGTGGGTTCGAACCACTGTAGCTTTCGCGACGGATTTACAGTCCGCTCCCATTGGCCGCTCGGGCAACATGCCACGCTGCCTGCAAGAGGCAACTGAGCAAGAATACCGACAGATGCGCCACTTGCGCCAATCGCCCTCACTCACCCAAGAATCTCAACTGTTCAAGAGCAGACGCGGTAAAGTCGGGTCAGGTAATTTCACTAAGAAAGGCACACCATGGCTGATTCCAGTTTCGACATTGTTAGCAAAGTAGATCGCCAAGAGGCAGACAATGCACTACAGCAAGCTTCTAAGGAACTAGCGACCCGCTTTGACTTCAAAGGCACGGACACTGTCATCGAATGGAAGGGCGAACTCGGGGTAGAAATTACTTCAACAACCGAAGACCGCGCCAAGGCAGCTCTTGAAGTGTTCCGCGAAAAGCTGGTCAAGCGTGGCGTGAGCCTCAAGTCGCTCAAGATGGGTGATCCACGCGTTTCTGGCAAGGACTACAAGATCAACGGCGACTTTGTAGCCGGAATTAGTCAGGAACAGGCCAAGAAGATTGGCAAATTAATTCGCGATGAAGGGCCCAAGAACGTCAAGACCCAGATTCAGGGCGAAGAACTTCGAGTGACTGGCAAGAGCCGTGACGATTTGCAGGAAGTTCAGCGTCTCTTGACCGCAGCTGAACTCGATTTTGCGGTTCAGTACACCAACTACCGCTAGCCGCAGCGCTGGCAACTTCTGCAGATAGTTACCTGACCTCGATAGTTACTAGGCCTGCAGGTAACTGGTGTCGTTATCTTGCCGTCTGTGCGGAATCCCGCGGTGCGACCTATCTGAATGAAGGAGCTAGGGCTGGCTTTGTGTATTCAGGTGCTGGTGGGCAGACTGGGCAGATAGAAATCGGTGGCTTAGCGTCGCCACTGTCTGAATCGGCATTTGAATCTGAATCAGGATTGTCACCGGAACCTGAAGCATCGCCCCAGACCGGCTCAACTCCATCACCCTTATCGCCTGGAACTGGATCAACAATTACGCTCTGGCACTCACTTCTAACTTGCTTAACGGCAGGATCCCCACAATCAACAATTGGGTCGACTGGGTTCATCGAGCAATCAACTGGTGTTGGCTGTACGGCTGGATCGTTGCTGTCGCTTGAGTCTGCATAAGCCACTGGAACTGGACAATCAACTGGGACTGGCGGAAGCGGATCGATGACAACTTTAGGGTCACCCTCGCCGTACCACCACCAAGCTGAATACTCTGGGTGGCTTGGTGCCTCTCCAGTCAGTGCAGTGAAAGCAGCCTCTGCATTATTGACTGCATCATAGAAACTCTGCATACCTTCTTGGCTGGCAGTGAAAGTGTCTGAGTAGAAAGTACCTAGATCGGCATAGTACGCGTCGCGAGCTGCACTGATATCGGCATCGGAGTTCAACGTTCCCAAGAGTGCGATGAAAGCCTGCATGCGAGTAATCATGCCGTCAGTCAACTTGCTTGAGTCATCTAAATTCTGGGAGAACTGCTGAAGATCAAGCGCCTTACTTGCTGCTCGGTAGTCAGCTAGAGCGGCAAGAGCAGCAGCACCCTTTTCAGTTGATGCGTCATAGGTCGCAGCATCGAAGTCAGCCATGGCTGCGTACTTTGCATCAACGAAGGCAGTATTTGCGGCTGTCGTTGCTGCATTCAAGGCAACCTGAGCATCACTTGTTGCAACCAGGTAATCCAGATACATCTGCATCCACTGGTTTTCGGCCTTATCGCCACTCCAGGCCTGGTTCAACAAGTTGCGAGCATCGACTGTGGCAGCTTCGAACGCGTTGTAGGCATCCTGATTGGCTGTTGCTTGAGTTTGGTAGGCAGCCCTGAGTGCCTCATCAAATGCGAATTGTTGCGCAGTTGGCTTGCTGTCCACTCGTCCGTACCAGTTGCACGGTGACTTTCCATTTTGGTACACGACCATGCATGCAATCTTCATCACTGGCATCTCGCCAGATGGGACGCCGGTTGAAGGGTCGCTTGGACTTGGATCGACCGTTGGGAGGTCGAGTGGGGCAGACGGCGTAATGGCATTAAGGATGTCGCCCATCAACGTCTTACGAGCTGCGCGCTTTTGCGCCTGCGAAGCCAGTTTGGCAGCCTTCTTGGCAGCAGCCTTCTTGGCAGCAGCCTTCTTGGCAGCAGCGCGCTTTGCAGCCGCTTTTTTAGCAGCGGCCTTCTTCGCCGCGCTCTTGGAGGCGTGATGAACAGAATGGGAAGCATGGGTCGAGGCGTGGCGCACCGCAACAGGCTTGGCAGTTGCTCCGGAAATCAGCCCGAGCGCGAGAGCAAGTCCACTGATGAGAGCTAGCACCGATTTAGTGGCACGTGACATGTCAACCTCGATTCGTGTGGGCGCAATGCCCACGTCGTTATGAATACTGTCCCAGAAAAGCCACAGTGTGGCAAGCAGAAAACATCCAAGAAACGGTAAAGATTGGGCACATTTCCTGCTTTGCAGATCCCACACGCACCAATGCTTCTCGCTGCCCTACGGGCGGCACCACAAAACGTGCTCCGAGGTGACCTTAGGTGTGACATTGCATCTGGCATTAAGACTGCGTAAAGAACTGCTCACAGTCTCGATCAAATCCTGACTTAATGTGATTTATGGCGAGCGTACTCAAAAAAGTCTTAGTCGGAAAACCCTTAAGGAGTGACGCAGCTAGTCACACGTTGCTCCCGAAATGGCTTGCACTACCCATTTTCTGCAGTGACCCGCTCTCGAGCGTGGCCTATGCAACTGAACAGATCATTCTGGTGCTGGTACTCGGTGGTGCAAGCACTCTGTCGTTCACTCCTTGGGTGGGCATAGCGGTTGCGACGCTCATCATCATCGTGGTCGCAAGCTATTCACGGACGCTTTACGTGTACCCAAATGGTGGCGGTGCGTATGCAGTCGCCAAGGATCAATTTGGAACGGGCGCGTCTCTGATTGCTGCGAGCTCGCTCATCATCGACTACATCTTGACTGTTGCTGTTTCTGTGACATCAGGTGTGGCGAACCTTGCCTCGGCTTTTCCGTCGCTCAATCAGTACTTGCTACAAATTTCAATCGCGCTCGTTGTCATCCTCACCTTGGCTAACCTGCGCGGCATCAAAGAATCGGGCCAGGCATTCGCCATTCCTACCTATGCGTTCATCGGCTCAGTCTTGATCATGATTGGCATGGGCATTTGGCGAGTTGCTACTGGCGGAACCATTAAGGCCGAAACCTCAAGCCTGACAATCCACCATGCCCAATCGTTCACTCAACTGGCTCTCGTATTCGTCGTGCTTCGGGCATTTGCCTCAGGCTGTACGGCGCTCACCGGCGTTGAAGCTATCTCAAATGGTGTCCCTTACTTCAGGAAGCCCAAGTCACGCAACGCTGCCATCACGCTCGGCGGAATGGGTCTGCTAGCGGTAACGATGTTCTTGGGTGTTACTTGGCTCGCCATGACGTCGGGTGCAAAGATTGCGGACGACCCGACCATGCTGGGACTTCCCGCTGGTACGGCGCAAGACACCATCATCGCGCAAATCGGAAGCGCAGTATTTGGTTCAGGAAGTGTCGGCTTCTACATTCTGCAGTTAGCAACCACCTTCGTTCTCATCTTGGCTGCGAACACTTCCTACAACAGCTTCCCGATTATGGCTTCTGTTCTGGGACAAGACGGATTCCTTCCACGCCAATTTGGCCGACGCGGCGACCGTCTGGTCTTTAGCAACGGCGTCATCATCTTGGCCTCCGCAGCGATTCTGCTCATCTGGGTTTATGACGCAAGTGTGATGCACCTGGTGCAGCTCTACATCCTCGGAGTTTTCCTGAGCTTCACACTTTCGCAAGCAGGAATGGTCAAACACTGGATCAGCGTGTTGCGCGACAAGTCAACTAAGGCTGGGTCCTCAATTTACATTTCGCTAGCAACAAACACGCTAGGTTCATTCATCACCTTCGTCGTGCTGATCATTGTGGTCACCACAAAATTCACGCATGGAGCCTGGCTGGTTGTTGTTGCAATTCCGATCCTGGTGGCAATGATGTACGGCATCAAGAGGCACTACACCGCAAGTGATGCTCGACTCGCGGCAAACCCGGGCGGCGTCACATTACCGAGCCGAGTACATTCCGTGGTCTTGGTATCGCGCATTACTGCTCCTTCTATGCAAGCCTTGGCGTACGCACGTGCGACGCGCCCAACCACATTGACCGCTCTGCATGTGATGACCAACGGCGAGGTCGCTGAGCAGTTGCAACAAGAATGGCTTGAACGCGAAATCCCAGTTGACCTTGTGTTGCTCGACTCCCCTTATCGAGATCTCACTGGCCCGCTCATGCGCTACATCACAGACATTCGGCGAGACAGCCCGCGCGACATCGTTACAGTCTTCATCCCTGAATATGTCGTGACACATTGGTGGGAACAACTCCTGCACAACCAGAGCGCGCTGCGCCTGCGTCGCAAATTGAGGTTTGAGCCTGGCGTCATCGTGACTAGCGTGCCGCTCGTACAGGAACATGTCCTACATAAGCGAGATAGCAACTAGCGAGCATGGCAAACTGAATGGCGTGACCCAAGTGCTTCCGCTGAATCGACCCAGACGCATGGCAATTGGGGCCTCCTTCATCGTGCTGCAATGGTTAACGACTCGATCCATTGATGCACCGCACGCCAACATTGCAGTGGTCTTACTACTCAATGTCCTGGCTCTTGCAATTGTCGGCCTGTTCAGTGGTCCCATAATCTCAGTGCTGTGCAGCGTTGTGGCAGTCGCAACAACAAACTGGTTTCTCATTCCACCTTTTGGAACTTTTAGAGTTGCGAACGCAGACAATGTTGTGGCGCTCGTGGTCTTTCCACTCATCGCGGGCGGCATAGCAGTGCTGATTCAAATTTCAGCACGTTTGCGCACCACAGCCCAGACCGCAGAGCAACAGAACTACATGCTGTCCACAGTTGTCGACCCAGATGAAACCTTGATGAGCACGCTCAAGAAGATTTCACACATCCTAAATGTCGATAGCCTCGATCTCTTCACCCCAGCAGGTCACTCGGTTCTCAACGCCGATGTCGTCCTCGCGCGTGATGAATCGGATCATGCGTTCCAGGCAAAGACGACCGATGGCTACACCTTGGTTGGCTATGGCTCGCCCATCATTGGCTACGAGCAGACCTTTGTTCGCTCGCTTGCTGATGCTGCGGTGCGAGCCTACGAGAGTGAAACGACTGAAATAGAAATTCGCCGGCGCAAGGAGCTTGAATCGGTCAACGACATTCGCAGCGCACTCATGGCCAGTATTGGGCACGACCTGCGGACACCGCTAGCTAGTCTGCGACTCGCAATTGACGCTCTGCAGAATCAACAGAATGACTCAACTGATGCGACACTCTTAGCCACGAGTATCGAGTCAAGTGCCCGAAGGATTGATGAGACGCTAACGAACTTGCTTGACATGAGTCGTCTTGAAGCTGGCAACCTTGTTCTCAATTACGAAGACATCTACATCGACCAACTACTCACCAAAGTATGCAACGAAGTCAATGACCCTCGTGTGCAGCAGAGCACGGCTACCGGAACAGTCTTAGTTCACACCGATCCAGTTTTGCTAGAGCGCATAGTTGCAAACTTGCTATCCAACGCATTGAGGCACGATCAGTCGGGTTCCGCGGTAGAACTCACTGCAACGCTTGAGAGCAATTTCGTGGTGATTTCAGTGGTCGATCATGGGCCAGGCTTTAGCCGGCACAATCTCAAGTCTCCAACTGAAGGCACCCGATTGGGCCTTCGCATTGTCGAGAGTTTCGCGCAGGCCCTGAACGCCGAGGTGACCATTTCAGGTTTACGAGAAGGATCTGGGACGATCGCGAGCGTACGCATTGGCCTAGCCTCATGACTAACATCCTGCTCGTAGAAGATGATCCGCAGCTTCGTGGCATGTTGGCGTATTCACTCGGCCAGCATGGCTTTATCACTCACACTGCTCCCGATGCCCGGACCGCAAAGCGACTGCTCACACTAACTTCAAGTGACCTCATCATTCTTGACTTGGGCCTTCCAGACATGGATGGCATCTCACTGATTGAGTGGGTGCGACGAACCAGCGAGAAGCCACTCATAGTTCTATCGGCTCGCAGGACTCAAGAAGATAAAGTTCGTGCTCTCGATGCAGGTGCGGATGACTATCTCACTAAACCATTTGGCATTGATGAACTCTGTGCGCGAATAAGAGTGGCAGAACGCCGCATTAAGCAGAACCGGCTCGCACTGACCTACCATGACGATTATCTCTACATCGACACTGAGTGGCGCCAAGCAACTGTCGCAGGTGAATCTGTGCACTTCACGCCTACCGAATGGTCGATTGTTGAAGCGTTACTCACTGATCGCGGGCACATCATCTCACCAAAGGAAATGACCGAATCTGTGTGGCAAAGTTCCGATATGGATCGCACAACTTCACTGCGAGTACACATTGCCGCACTGAGGCAAAAGATCGAGAGCGACTCGAGCAGTCCCGTCTACATCAGAACTATCACGGGCCAGGGCTATCAATTCTGCAAGTAGTTACTTTTTGCGTCTGCCACTTGGTGGTTCGTCAATGGCAGGAGCCGCGGATCCATCTGCACGCCGAGCGCCAGGCAAACTAGCGGCTAACTCATCAATGCCGAAGATAACCTGGCCACGTGAGGTGGCTGTAGGCATGGGATTGTCTGACCAAAACAGTGCATCAAAGGGGCATACCTCAATGCAAATACCGCACCACATACATTGACCAAAATCAATTGTGAAAGTATCCAAAACATTCTTCATCGACTGGCGACGAGCATTGCTGTACGCGGGTGCATCTGGGTCA
>Ga0304729_1001512_pt1 | contig 15218 bp, 19 predicted proteins | sample C_131016_MF_Meta_FD_190475 | JGI IMG/M metagenome (GOLD analysis project Ga0304729, IMG submission 190475) | Freshwater microbial communities from Lake Croche, Canada to study carbon cycling - C_131016_MF_MetaG (v2) (version 2) | ecosystem: Environmental > Aquatic > Freshwater > Lake | place... | reverse complement strand
GACGATTCGTTCACTGCGCGTTGATAAGGGACGGGTGCGCGTTGAAGTGCAGGCACTTGCACCGCTGCCTTTCGGTTACCTGGTAGGAAGGATGCGACCGGTCATCGTGTCTGCTGCAAGTGCCGAGGACATAGCAGGGTAACCTTGGCTCTCGTGGCCACAGCTGATTTTTCGGTAGACGTAGCGGCAATTGATGCCACGCTACAGAGCATTGAAAAAGTGCTCAACATCGAAGACATGCAGGCACAAATCGCTGAACTCGAGATTCTCGCTTCTGCTCCAGACCTATGGGATGACCAAGCGAGAGCGCAGCAAGTGACGAGCAAGCTGTCCATTTTGCAGGCAGATGTAGCGCGAATAAAGAGTTTGCGAATGCGTCTTGATGATGTTGTCGTGCTCCATGAACTCGGCCTTGATGAGGGCGATGAAGGTATCGCTCTGGAGGCTCAAACTGAACTTGCGAGCCTAGAAAAAGCGATTGGCGAACTCGAGGTTCGCACCTTGCTCTCTGGCGAGTATGACCACCGGGAGGCTCTTGTCTCGATTCGCTCAGGTGCCGGTGGCGTCGACGCTGCGGACTGGGCCGAAATGTTGTTGCGCATGTATCTGCGTTATTGCGAGCGTCACAACTGGACAACCGAGATTTACGACACCTCATACGCTGAAGAAGCTGGCATCAAGTCAGTCACATTCGCGGTGAAGGCGCCTTATGCCTACGGCACACTATCCGTTGAGCAAGGCACGCATCGCCTTGTTCGCATTTCGCCATTCGATAACCAGAGCCGCCGCCAGACATCCTTTGCCGAAGTTGAAGTCATTCCGGTCGTTGAGCAGACTGACTCCATTGACATTCCTGATGACGATTTGCGCATTGACGTCTTCCGTTCATCCGGTCCAGGTGGTCAAGGCGTTAACACGACCGACTCTGCCGTCCGCATCACGCACATCCCATCGGGAATCGTGGTTTCTTGCCAGAATGAGCGATCACAAATTCAGAACAAGGCCACCGCAATGGCAGTCCTTCAAGCAAAGATTTTGGAACGCACTCGCCAGCAAGAGCAAGCAAAAATCAATGCACTCAAGGGGGATACCGCTGGCTCGTGGGGTAATCAGATGCGGTCGTATGTGCTGCACCCGTACCAGATGGTTAAAGATATCCGCACTGAAGAAGAAACGGGCAACACTTCAGCAGTTCTTGATGGCGAAATAGACCAATTTATTGAGGCTGGCATCCGATGGAGACGCGAGCAATCAGGTTAGTCTGGAAGTAATCATGATTACTTTTGACCACGTATCCAAAAAATACAAGAACAGCACGAAACCTGCCCTCGAAGATATAAACATCACTATCCACGAGGGTGAATTTGTGTTTCTTGTGGGATCGTCTGGTTCAGGCAAGTCGTCTCTATTAAGTTTGCTCGATCGCAAGGAGCGACCAACCGCTGGCACAGTCACTGTTGACGGCGTCAATGTTGCTAAATTGCGCAACCGTAAGTTGCCGGCCTATCGACGCAAGATGGGCATCGTGTTTCAGGACTTCCGGCTGCTGGAGAAGAAGACCGTTTTTGAAAATGTAGCCTTCGGTATGGAGGTGCTCGGAAAGTCGCGCAAAGAGATTCGTGTGCGAGTGCCTGAGGTGCTTGAACTTGTGGGTCTCGAAGGTAAAGAAAAGCGCAAGATTGGCGAACTTTCGGGTGGTGAGCGTCAACGTGTTGCTGTTGCTCGTGCCTATGTCAATAGCCCCACCATTTTGATCGCGGATGAACCGACCGGAAATCTGGATCCAGTAACCAGCGTCGGCATTATGAAGTTACTCGACCGCATTAACCGCACGGGAACCACAATCATCATGGCTACTCATGATGTGGCGATTGTTAACCAGATGCGCAAGCGCATTATTCAACTTGATGGCGGTCACATAGTTCGCGACCAAGAGCGCGGGATCTACGGGGATGTGAGTCATTAGTATGCGTCTTTCGTTTATTGCCCGCGAAATCGGTGGTGGTCTGAGGAAGAACTTCACCATGACCGTCGCTCTTGTCGTCTCGGTTGCTGTGTCGCTTGCTCTTCTAGGTTCTGCGTTTCTTTTGGGTGCGCAGGTCAATCGCATGAAGGGCTACTGGTACGACAAGGTACAAGTATCACTTTTTATGTGCGGGCCTAATTCGACGGCGATTAATTGTGATGGTGGCGTGACGGATGAGCAGCGCAAGGCTATTTATCAAGCTTTGCAGGCGCTGCGGCCAACTGTAGAAACTGTCTATTACGAAAGTTCGGCCCAGGCTTATGAAAGATTCAAGGTTCAGTTCAAGGGTTCAGCACTTGTAGGTCACGTACATCCAGACGCGTTACCCCAATCGTTTCGAGTGAAGCTTGATGACCCCGGGCACTTCGCTCAAGTTGATGCGGCAGTTGGCTCTATGCCTGGAGTCGAAAATATTCAAGATCAGCGGAAGTTACTTGCGAGATTTTTTGAGATTCTTAATGGTTTAGAGACTTTCGCTCTGGCCATTGCCGCGGCGATGCTTTTCGTGACGGTGCTATTAGTCATGAACACAACGCGAATGGCAGCTTATGCGCGCAGCCGAGAGACCAGCATTATGCGTGCTGTCGGCGCAAGCAACATGGCAATCCGGCTGCCGTTCATTCTTGAGGCAGCAACCGCCGCACTCGTCGGTGCGGGTGTAGCGAGCGGAATCGTTCTGGCCATCAAGAAATATGTCATTGATGCTCGGCTGGCTCCTAATTACACGTTTATTGCTTTTGTGACGTGGGATGAAGTTCTGCGCATTCTGCCGCTGATTTTTGGTTTAGGTCTTGGCACGACGGTGTTAGCATCTGCCTTAAGCCTGCAACGCTTCCTTAAGGGGTAACTGTGAAAGTGAATCAGTTAAAAAGTGTGCGGTTTGCCCTTGTTTCCGCCCTCGTGCTTGCAGTAGCAGTTGCACCTGTGCGCGCAGACAGTATTAAGAAACAGGTGGACGACGTTTCGACCGCCCTGGCTCACGCATCCCAAAAGATTGTAGAGACTCGCGCTCAACTCAAGATTGCTCAAGCAAAACTTGCTAAAGCTCGTGCTCAGTTGGATCGAGCGAATGCCGCAGAAGCCGCCGCTACGGCTAAGTACAACGCGGCAAATGCGCGCTATCAGACCTCGGTCACTATCTATTGGACTGCTCGAGCAAAGGTGAAGGCCAAGCAAACACAGATTGCTTCACTGCAGGTGAAAGTTGACCAGTTCGCCAGCGCGGTCTACCAGCAGGGACAAACTGCTCAGTGGGAAATTATGCTCGAGTCACAGACTCCGGCGGATCTTGCAGATCGCATGCAAACCATTCGGTCGGTGTCGCAGGCCACCACGGCAAGCTTGAGAAACTTGCTTGCGGCCAAGGAGCAACTGAAGCAAGACGTCAATGATGCTCAAGTGCAACGTGTCAAGATGCACGCATTAGAGACGCAGGCTCAGAGCGACCTTGCCACTGCACAGACTGCGCAGGATGCTGCTGTAGCGGCCAAGGCTTCGGTCGATGGTTTGATTGCTGACCAAAACGTCACACTTGCAAATGCCGAGAAGTATCGCTCGCAGGAACAGCATGAACTCGATCGCTTAATCGCCGAGCAGGAGCGCCTCGCACAAATTGCAAAAGGCGGCAGTCACGGTAACGGTGACCCGGAAGCAACTGGTCCATTGCTCTGGCCAGTCCCTGGTTATGCGGCCGGGCCTTTGGCTGTTCAGCATGTTGGACCGCGAATCCTTTCCTCAGGCCGACACAGTTGTCACACAGGTCAAGACATTCCGGCCCCAACTGGTGCCACTATCATTTCGTCCGGTGATGGAGTGGTTCTCTTTGCGGGCTGGAACTGGGGTTACGGCTATCTAACGCTCATCGATCACGGTGGTGGTCTGGTTACGGCTTATGCTCATCAATCTGCACTCTTGGTTCAAAAGGGACAGACGGTTACCGCGGGTCAGACGATTGGTCGAGTTGGAAATACTGGCGCATTCTCGGCTGGGGCTCACCTACACTATGAGGTGCACGTGAACGGCTATAACTATGACCCAATGGGTTGGTTTGGCGGTTCAAAGTCACTTGTCGCATGTGCACCAACTAGAGGTCTGGGAGTCTAATGGCTAAGGAGCGCGGTCGTAAGGTCATCGCGCAGAATCGCAAGGCACGCCATGACTACGCCATAGAAGATGTGTTCGAAGCCGGCATGGTTTTGGTCGGTACTGAAGTGAAGTCTTTGCGAGCTGGTCGTGCGAGCCTTGTTGACGGGTATGCCTTCGTTGATGGCGGCGAAGTGTGGCTTAAGGGTGTTCACATCCCTGAATACGATGAAGGTTCATGGACAAATCACGAACCTACGCGTGCTCGGAAGTTACTACTGAATCGCAACGAAATAAATAAGATCGCAAACAAATTGAAGGAAAGCGGTCTCACGTTAATTCCTTTGAGTATGTACTTTTTGGATGGCAAGGCCAAGATCGAGATTGGCGTGGCTCGCGGCCGAAAGAACTATGACAAGCGGCAGGCGCTTGCTGCGAAGGATGCAGCGCGCGAAGTGCAGAGGTCTACGGGCCTACGAAACAAGGGCTTCTCCGAATAGTTCTTCGTTACCAAACTGTGTGCAAAAAAGTTACATTTTTCGGGTTTCGAATTGCACAGGGTAGGGAAGGCTTGTCCCCATGAGCCATGCGCCGCATCACTCCAGTATGCCCATCGGGCTCGGCGAGTATCAATGTTCTCTCGGTCAGTGGGAGTTTTCGGCAGATGCTCAAGTTGAGGGAATTTCGCGTTCGCACATTGCTCAAGCGCTCGCTGCGGACGCATCCCCGTGTCGCGTTGATGATGTTATCGCCACGGTGAGCGAGTTGGTTGCTAATGCTGTGGTTCACGCGCAATCCGAGATGAAGGTGCTTTTGGAAAAATGGCAACACATGATTGTGGTTGCTGTCGAGGATTTATCCCCGGTTCCGCCGGTAGTGCAAGAAGTTAATCATCTGGCTGAATCTGGGCGTGGCCTACAGATCGTTGAGTCTGTTTCGGATGACTGGGGTTTTGCGATGCTTGAGAGTGGCAAGTGTGTCTGGGCAGGGTTCGCATTGGGTTGTGACTGTGCAGACAGTGCGCATTGAGCGGATTCTTGGCGGACTCACATACTCCTTTGAAACTGTGGTTCATTTTGTCACTGTAGTGATTTACACTTAAGGCAATAACTGAATAGTGGTGGTTACAACTTGTAACCCCAAAGATTTCTAATCTTGGGGGTGAACGGTTTCGACTTTGGTAGTCGAAATGAGGGAAGCGAGCCGAGAATGTTGGTCATCTCGTAAACGTCCAGCAAAACCAATAAGTGCCAAATCTACGCGCACTGATTTCGCCCTAGCTGCTTAAGCTAGCCTCGAATCCGTCAATCTAGGGGCGTTCCTGCTCTAGAACCTGGCGTCATTTAAGGAACTTACCAACGGGTCCGGTTACGGGGTCTCGCGGGAAATCAAACAGTAACTGTGCCTGTCGACATCTTGTTTGCGTGAACGTCGGGGCAGAGAAAAGCGAATGCAAACTGCGCTCGGAGAATAATCAAATCTTCACCTAAGGACCCGGGTTCGATTCCCGGCACCTCCACTACAGCCCGAGTCAACAAACTCGAGCCTGCTGCACGCAGTGCAGCAGAATGCAGAAGCGACGGCGTCACATGCTTGCATGTGAAAGCCAGTCGCTTTTTGCATTCAAGAGCAATCAAAGATTGCTCAAGGCTCGTGTTTGATTGTGAGGGCGCCCTCAGAGGTTGACACTCGTGCAGCGAGTGGAACACCTCCACTTATCCCGACACCCTCTCTCTGAGTTGAATCACATTGCCTTCGGGATCATGGGCATTGCAGTAGACATGGCCATGCATTTCCCACTGCTCACTCGCTGGCTTCACAAATCCGCCAAGCCTCAGAGCAAACGCTCTGCATTCAGCGATTGAGGAAACTTCAAAAGTCGGTTTCCATGCAGAATCTTCGCGCAAGGTCGGTGGGGACTGCAGAGTCTCGCGATATTCAACTGGAATCGCGTGCAACACCAAATCCAAACGATCATGACTGAAGTGCACAAAGTCATCGCCTGTTTCGCTTGGCTCACATTTCAGCAAACCCGAATAAAAAAGTGCCATCGAATCAAGGTCATTCGCATACAGCAGAAGTTGGATCACGCTGAAATTCTAACGAGCAAAACTGCTACACCAAGTCTTGGAATAAAGTCACTCAACGTTCGGGCGCGTTGCTAAAAAGTCCGAGTATGGTGGTAGGGGACCGGTAGTCAATGTCAGGAAGAGAGACTCAACTTATGAGTGAATTCAGCCCAATGCCCCCACCTTCTGATGACAGCACGGCGCAATACCTTCTCGCTCCCAGCTCTGATCGCGCTAATGCCCCTAAGAATGTTGGGTTCGGTGAGGCCTTCTCTCGTGGGTTCAGCCAGTTCGCCAAGTTTTCTGGTCGGGCGAGTAGCAGCGAGTATTGGTGGTTCTTGCTTGCAGCAATGCCTGTTCTGTTTTTGTCTGGCGCGGTGTGCGGTATCGGACTGATTCCTGTACTGGCTGTCACTTCGCGACGCATTCACGACACAGGTCGTTCGGCAAAACCCTATTTCTTTGGGCTTGCCGCTATGGTCCCAGTATGCGGCATCTTAGCTTTCCTCTCGGTGGCTGAGCAGTTTGACAAAGCGAAATATCTAGCAGATTGGCAGAAGGGTGGACTAGGTCTGTGCATCTTTGTCTTTGGTGCCTACTGGTTGATTGCAACTTTGAGACCAGGCACCATTGGTGGCAACAAGTTTGGGCCTGGTCTAAGCAACTAAGGCAAGGGCATGCGCGCTTCACATCGGTGAGCATCGGACGGTCGACGTAGACTCATCTCGTGGCTCTAACTACTTGTCTTTGGTTCGACGGAAATGCTCGTGAAGCGGCGCAGTTCTACGTCAGTATATTTCCCGATAGCAGCATCAGCGGGAACTGGATTGCGCCCACGGACACCCCAAGCAATGAACAAGGCACAGAGGTCGTCGTCGACTTTACAATCTTTGGTCAGCCCTTCATCGGTCTGAACGGCGGTCCACACTTCACCTTTAGTGAAGCCATTTCATTCCAGATTCCCTGTGAAGACCAAGCCGAGATTGACCGCTACTGGGACATCCTTACCGCAGATGGTGGTCAGGCAGGTCGTTGCGGTTGGCTCAAAGACAAGTTCGGTGTCTCTTGGCAAGTTATTTCACCGCAGATGGAGCAGTACATTGGTGGCTGCGACCCAGAAGGTGCCAGAGCCGCGACTGAGGCAATGATAGGAATGAGCAAGATTGTTCTCGAGGAAATGCGAGCGGCTTACGAGCAGGCAGCACACGAGCAAGCAGCAGAGAACTAAACTTCGGCTGCTCAAGGATCACACCTTCGCGCCTTACACAGTCTTTACTCAAAATGGTGAGTTCTTGGCACGGCAACTGCCAGAATGGGCACATGTCCAAAACCCCAAATGCCGCCTTTGAATCCACATCTCTCACTATTGGCAAAGTTCTCTTGCCTTTGCGCCTCTTTATGGGTTTGACATTCATCTATGCAGGTCTTTTGAAGCTTGTCAGCGCTGACTACCTCAACAGTGACTCACCTTCAGGTGTCTTGAAGCAGATGCAGGGCGCAGTGTTGCACAGCCCAATTTCGTTCATCATCAAACATGCAATTGAGCATGCATCGCTCGCCGGTATTGCCATTGCAGTTGGGGAACTCTTTGTGGGTCTGGGCATTTTGTTTGGGGTGTGGACTCGCCTTGCCGCAATTGCGGGTTTCGTGCTGTCGCTGTCTTTCTTGCTCACAGTTAGCTGGGGCACTTACCCATACTTCTTTGGTCCGGACATTGTCTTCATGGCAGCGTTTACACCACTCATGATTGCTGGTGACGGCGGTCTTTATTCCGTCGAAGCGATCATTCGCAATCGTGTCCGCTCGGCAGCCGGTGTCGCTCCAAACCAACAATTGAGCAATGAACCCCTGGAAAAGCAGATTGCTCGACGCACCTTGATTCAATCAGGTGCTGTTGCCGGCGGTTTGGGTGTCGTGGGTCTTGCGACAGGTGTTGTCGGCCGCAAGATGAACAAGGCCGCACCAACCGTGATTCCAACAGCTTCACCTACTCATTCAGCGACTGGCAAGCCTTCTGCGCAAGGAACAAAAGTGGCAACAGTGGCCGATGTCCCAGTGGGTACAGCATTCCAGTTTGCAGACCCCACCTCAGGTTCACCTGCGTACCTTCTGCAACCTAAGGCAGGCACATTCCTCGCCTTCAGCGCCATCTGCACACATGAAGGTTGCGTCGTCGGTTTTGATCATGCGGCTAATGGATTCGCTTGCCCTTGCCATGGTGCACAGTTTGATGCAACGACCGGCGCTGCTACCCGCGGCCCTGCTCAGTCACCGTTGAAGAAGTTCACTGTGGTGGCATCAGGTAACGACCTGTACGTCGCTTAGTTTGCCGCTCTTGGCATACCGGCATTGCGAGTCAACGTAAGGTTGTTTCATGACTAGTGAAGATTTGCGCACTGAAGGCGGTCTGCTCATTGATGAGCGGACGGTTGAGCAGCCTGAAGCTGGCGACCACGAACGTTTTGCGCATTACGTCAAGAAAGACAAAATTGTTGAGAGCGCTGTTCTTGGAGCGCCTATCGAAGCGTTGTGTGGCAAGGTCTGGATTCCAAGTCGTGACCCAGGCAAGTTCCCGGTATGTCCTGAGTGCAAAGAGATTTACGAAGAATTGCCCCGCGGTAAAGAGCCACAGGACTAGACCCTCACAAAAGGTGAGTCTTCATTTCCTGCTCATCTCAAGTTTTCTGACCGCATCGTCAGGTCGGAGTGAAAGAATGTCAGCATGAGTGTCGCTCCAATGGAACTTGTTGAACCCATGGTCAATGTTGATGTGCCTTGGGTAACTATCGTGTGGAATGACCCCATCAATTTGATGACATACGTGTCCTATGTGTTCCAGTCGTATTTTGGCTATGACGAAATGAAGGCTCAGACTCTGATGCTCGACGTGCACAACAAAGGGCGTGCAGTAGTCAGTTCCGGCAGTCGTGAAGAAATGGAACGAGATGTTGCCGCGATGCACTCGTATGGCCTCTGGGCAACAACTCAGCGAGAAGATGCCTGATGTTTATTCGGCATGAAGTGGGCAAGATTGCACTTGACTTGGAGCACCAAGAAGTCGAGCTTCTGACTCAGTTGTACGGCCAGTTGCATGACTTACTCGCTGAGGGCGAGATGGAAGTTGATTCCGATCCATTCATTCAATTGATGAGGATGGATGGCCCGACTTCGATTTCTGAGGATCCTGCTTTAGCGCGTCTCTTTCCCAACGCTTATCTCTCGGACGACGAAGCTGCTTCAGATTTCCGTCGCTTCACTGAACCTGACTTGCGACGCAAGAAGTTGGTAAGTGTGCGAGAAGTCTTGGCTCAATTGCGCGGCTATGAAGAATTGGTCCTGCTGCACCCTGATCAAGTTCAGAACTGGCTACTTTCGCTCAACGATCTGCGTCTGGTTTTAGGTACCCGCATTGGTGTTGGCGAGGAAGACGAGGAATTGCGCGATACTGAAGACCCAGAGCAGGACCCTGGCTATTTTCTATATGACTACCTGACTTACTTGCAGAGCACCCTAGTTGATGTGCTCTAGTCGTTGAGCCCTTCGCGTTCAGCGAACTCTGGGGAATCATTGGCACTGTTGAGGCGTGCAAGTCTATAAATCACTAGGGAGAATGCACACTTAGCTGCGGCATCTGCGAGTGAGTATCCACACTGGCGCAATGCGAATGCCGTCTCTCCGTTGTAGTCCAAAAGCGGCATCAAGTAGGCGATGGGGTAGACAGTCCATGTCACAGTCACCAGAATCCGGACTCTCGACACTAGGAGGACGACAGATGAAATCTGTTGGTCAAGGGCTCTGGTCAACTGGATGAACAGGACGTACAGGATGAAGATAAAAGGGATGCAGGACAGTGACCAGAACACCAGCTTGTTGCTCGTCCCTGAGATTTCTTCACCGATGTAGCCCAAGATAATCATTGTGAGCGCAGATGGAACAAGGCGGTAAATCAGTTCGAGACGCTTCTTGCGCGGCAAACCCAAAGACTTCACCAAGGCAGTAAGCAGCAACGGAACGGTCAGTATCCAGTCAAGGTAACGGAAACTTTCATCGAACTTGGTGTTGGACGAGTAGGCACTGCGCAGTGAACTAAAGATTCTCCAGTAGAAGTAGGCCGCGATGAAATTGACGAGCGCCAGAACCACAATGGACTGGCGGTATTTCGGGAGCACTCGGACATGATTGATCAGTAGGAAAAGAGTTGTCGCTACCATCGCAATAAAAGTCAGTGAAATGCTGTGAGAAACCAGCATGAAGGTGTGGTCAGTCATGCCTGGAATAGTGAAAGTGCGGTTCATGGTAGTCGGCCGTGAGGTTCCTGTGTCAGAGTGGACGAGTAGTTGCTTCCTTCCGATGATATGGGTCGGAACACTGTCATTGCACTCCCGCTTAGTAACATTTACGTACCAGTAAGGGGTTTTCGTGCTTTCTATCAGTCAAAAACTTGTTGATGCTCTTGTTGCGCATGCGCGAACAGATCATCCAGATGAAGCATGTGGTGTGATTGCTGGCCCAGCAGGTAGTGACACCCCACTGCGTCACATCCCAATGGTTAATGCGGCGCGGTCGTCAACCTTTTATGAGTTTGAATCATCTGACTTACTGAAGTTGTACCGGGACTTGGATGCGCATGACGAAGACCCCGTTGTTATTTACCACTCACACACTGCCACTGAGGCCTATCCTTCACGGACTGACATCGCGTACGCATCTGAGCCGTTTGCCCACTACGTCCTGATTTCTACGCGCGAAACAGGTAACGAAGACGGACCGTATGAGTTTCGGTCATTCCGAATTGTTGATGGCGTTGTCACCGAAGAAGAAGTGGCTATTCAGCCCGAGTGAATCTCCAGTGTCGAAATGGCTCTGGCAAGCTTCGCTTAGTTGTTCGATGTCGATAAATACACTTATTTCATGGACCAGCCTCAGTGTGTGACGGACTTTCTCGCAGACCTAGAGCCGCAGGTTCCAAGCCACCGACTAGCTAGAGTCAGGCGCTATGTTCAGCGGCTTTTCGAGCAAACTTTGAACAGATTAGAAGACGGCACTGTGTTTGTTGTCACGGGTGATATTCCAGCCATGTGGATCCGTGACTCGACCTGGCAGATGCTTCCTCTGCTAGATTTCCAACCGGATGCCCAGTTGCAGGAAATTATTGGGTCGGTAAGTCGGCGGCAGGCGCACTACTTAGCCATTGATCCGTACGCCAACGCTTTCAATGAGTCCGCCTCTGGCGATTGTTGGCACAAGGACTTTGAAGATCAGAGTGATTGGGTTTTTGAACGAAAGTTTGAACTTGATTCGTGGTCGACTTTCTTTGAATTAGCTCTGTCGCTCTATGAGAGAACTGGCTATCAAACCCACTTGGATGATCAGTTTTGGGAAGTCAGCGAAAGCATTCTGAACCTGTGCTTGGTTGAACAGAATCACATGGCGAAGACATATCGTTTCCAGCGCAAAAATGCACCTGAACATGACTACTTGTCACACGATGGTTATGGCGCACCTGTCGAGTACACCGGATTAATCTGGAGCGCTTTTAGGCCTAGTGATGATCGTTGTGTCTACGGGTATCACATCCCGTCTAATGCGCATCTTGCTGCCACGTCCAAGCGGCTTGCGAAAGTTGCTCGGGAACATGGTCGCGTCGCAGTCGCAGAGTTGGCAGATTCACTCTCGGTTACCGTGGGTGATGCAATTCGGCAGCAAGTAGCGATTCATGGACGATACCCCTACGAGGTTGACGGGATAGGGAATGCTCTATTCATGGATGATCCCAACATTCCGAGCTTGCTGTCATTACCTGAATTGGGATGGTGCTCCAAAGTTCAGCCTGAGTTCCTGGCAACTCGCGAGTGGATTCTGAGTGATCAGCATAGCTACTATTTCGAAGCCAATGGATTCGCTGGATTGACGAGCGATCATACGCCTGCCGGGCACATCTGGCCGCTGTCCATCGCAATGCGCGGCTTAACCAGTTCGACTCGAGAAGAACAAGTCGCATGTCTAGACATGCTGGAGGCTGGCGATGGCGGGACAGGTGACATGCACGAATCGTTTGCCTGTGCAGATCCCCAAACATTTACCAGACCATGGTTTTCTTGGGCGGATATGACCTATGTGCAACTAGCCTTGCGCGCCCACCTCTGAGCAAACAGTTATGAGTGCGTGACTGTCGAGTTCGTTTGAGACCTTGCCCTGTAATAGACCGCATGGCGCAAGCACTCGGCCAAGCGCAAGCTAAGCCCAGAGTTGCCCATCGAGGGAGTCTTCGGCATCATCCAAACTGCCTTCATAAACACCGGTCGACATGTACTTCCAGCCGCCATCACACACGATGAACACGATGTCAGCACGCTCGCCAGCCTTGAGCGCTTTATCGGCCATGCCAAGAGCTGCATGCAAAATAGCTCCCGTTGAAATGCCAGCAAAAATGCCCTCTTTATGCAGCAGTTGACGCGTGCGAGCGACAGCCTCACGCGGACCAACTGAGTAACGAGTGGTGAGAACAGAGGCATCGTAAAGTTCCGGGATGAAACCCTCATCAATATTGCGCAGGCCATAAACCAATTCGCCATAACGTGGCTCGGCCGCAACGATCGAAACATCGGGCTTGTGTTCGCGCAAGTAGCGACCTGTTCCCATGAGAGTTCCAGTTGTTCCGAGTCCAGCAACAAAGTGCGTGATTGTGGGGCAGTCTGCAAGGATTTCAGGACCGGTGCCACGGTAGTGCGCATCAGCATTGGCCTGGTTTCCGTACTGGTAGAGCATGATCCAACTCGGGTTCTCTGCAGCCAAGTTCTTTGCTACGCGAACAGCTTCATTCGAGCCACCAGCTGCTGGCGAATACCGAACTTCAGCACCCCACATGTTGAGCAACTGTGTGCGCTCAGGAGATGTGTTCTCAGGCATGACGCAAATCAAGATGTAGCCCTTAAGGCGAGCGGCCATTGCAAGCGAAATGCCGGTATTGCCACTCGTTGGCTCCAAAATCGTGCAACCCGGAGTCAGCAGTCCATCGCGTTCAGCGGCCTCAATCATGGAAAGCGCAGCACGGTCCTTAATTGAACCCGTCGGGTTGCGATCTTCAAGTTTTGCCCACAGTCGGACGTCCTCCGAAGGCGACAAGTGAGGCAAGCCAACGAGGGGAGTATTGCCAACCGACTCTAGGAGCGAATCAAACCGCATTAAGTTCAGCCGCCTGCTACTGCTGGCAGAACAGTGATGTTGTCGCCGTCTGCAATGGGTGCTTCCAGGCTGCCAAGAAAACGAACGTCTTCGTCGTTGATGTAGATATTGACAAAGCGACGAAGCTTGCCATCCTCGATGAGACGGCCACCGATGCCAGGGAACTTCGAGTCAAGGTCAGCAATAACTTCAGCAAGTGTTGAACCATCGCCCTGTACTGAACGTGCATTATCCGTGAAGGTACGCAAAATGGTTGGGATGCTTACTGATGCAGACATAACTATCTCTCTTGATAGGCGTTAAGGACCTGTGCTACAGCCTAATTGACACTAGGTACAGCGGCATAACTTCCAAGTTACCAGCCTCGTGAGGCTGCACTTTTGCAAAGGTATTGCAGTAGATGCGTCTGTCCGTTCAGCATTGCTAAAGCCGAGCATGTGGCGCCACGCATTACGCTTAAGGAATGAGCGATCGCCCTATCGGAGTCATGGATTCTGGAGTTGGTGGGCTGACTGTGGTTCGCGCCATCTTGGACCAGCTTCCGCATGAACCGGTCATTTATGTGGGTGACACTGCGAATGGTCCGTACGGCCCGCGCTCTATTGCCGAAGTTCGCGAACTTGCCCTCAATGTCTTGGACTCACTTGTAGAGCGAGACGTTAAGGCTCTCGTCATTGCTTGTAACTCGGCGAGTGCGGCCATGCTTCGAGATGCTCGTGAGCGCTATTCGATTCCGGTTATTGAAGTCATTCAGCCAGCAGTTCGCCGCGCAGTTGGTGCGACTCACTCTGGTCGCATTGGCGTGATTGGGACGACAGCAACAATTAACAGTGGCGCATACAGCGATGCATTTGCAGCTGCTCCGCACATTGAACTCACCTCAGTTGCCTGTCCACGTTTTGTGGAGTTTGTTGAGGCCGGCATTACGGGTGGACCTGAACTCGTCTCCGTTGCTCGCAGTTACATTGACCAGGTACTTGAAGCAGAAGTCGACACCATTGTTCTCGGCTGCACGCATTACCCCTTGCTTACTGGTGTGATTTCCATGATTGCCGGTGATGGTGTGACGTTGGTGTCGAGTGCTGAAGAGACCGCAAAAGATGTCTATCGCACATTGGTAGAGAAGGACCTGTTGCGTGACGCAGCACTTGGGGAACCAGTGCATGAGTTCCTTGCTACAGGTGCCGAATTCACGCAGTTGGCACACAGGTTCCTCGGCCCTGAAGTCACAGAGGTTATTTCGATTTAGTGCCGTAGAGTCGTGAGCGTGAATCTTCGATCTGACGGCCGTGCTGCCGATGAATTACGTTCTGTTCGCTTCACTCGTAAGTGGCTTGACCACGCTGAAGGCAGTGTGCTTGTCGAATTCGGTGCGACTCGCGTCTTGTGCGCAGTCTCTTTCACTGAAGGCGTTCCTCGTTGGAAGAAAGGTAGTGGCGAAGGCTGGCTCACTGCTGAGTACTCAATGTTGCCGCGTGCCACTCATACCCGCAGTGATCGTGAGAGCGTCAAGGGCAAGATTGGCGGACGTACTCATGAGATTTCACGTCTTATCGGTCGTAGCCTGCGTTCGGTTCTGGACATGTCCTCCCTTGGTGAGAACACCATCATGATTGACTGCGACGTGTTGCAGGCCGACGGCGGCACGCGAACAGCTGCGATCACCGGCGCATATGTTGCAGTAGCCGACGCTGTCGAATGGGCACGTGCTGCTGGTCTAGTGGCACCTTCTGCAGTGGTACTGCGTGATTCAGTTGCCGCGGTTTCAGTGGGCATCGTTGATGGTAAACCTTGTCTGGATTTGCACTATGACGATGATGTCCGCGCTGACACAGACATGAATGTTGTCATGACTG
>Ga0304729_1001509_pt1 | contig 15232 bp, 14 predicted proteins | sample C_131016_MF_Meta_FD_190475 | JGI IMG/M metagenome (GOLD analysis project Ga0304729, IMG submission 190475) | Freshwater microbial communities from Lake Croche, Canada to study carbon cycling - C_131016_MF_MetaG (v2) (version 2) | ecosystem: Environmental > Aquatic > Freshwater > Lake | place... | reverse complement strand
TTAATCAGATCGCTTGCTGCCTCAAGACCTACCGATAAACGAAGTGTTCCCGCATGAATTCCCATCTCCGCTTGAACTTCGGGAGAAAGACGGCGATGAGTAGATGAAGCAGGGTGCGTGATTAAAGACTTGCTATCTCCAAGATTATTTGAAATATCAATGACGCGAAGTTTATTCATGATTGCAAATGCTGCTTCTTTGCCGCCTTTGACTTCAAATCCGATCATGCTTCCGCCTTTACCGCTCATTTGCGACATCGCAAGAGCATGATGTGGATGGCTCTTTAATCCAGGATGGCGAACAACATCAATTTTTGAATGTGTTTCAAGAAATTCGGCGACTACTTGCGCGCCATCAGCCATTGCATTTACGCGCATCTGAATCGTTTCCAAAGATTTAACAAGTACCCATGCATTGAAAGCGCTCATCGTTGGCCCGGTGTGCCGGTTAAACGGAAGCAAGTGATTATTGAAATAGTCATCTGAACCAAGGATCGCGCCACCAAGTACGCGACCTTGACCATCGATATGTTTGGTTGTCGAGTACATAACAACATCGGCGCCAAGTTCCAGTGGCTTTTGAAGGACAACCGAAGCCATCACATTATCTACAACAACGGTTGCTCCAACTTTATGTGCTAAATCGCTTACAAATTTAATATCTGTAATTTCCAACATTGGATTGCTTGGCGTTTCGATAAATACAGCTTTTGTAGGATGAGAGAGAGCCTTTTTCCAACCTTCTAAATCATCACTCTTCACAAGCTCAACGATTACTCCCCATTTTGGAAGAATTTCAGTTAAAACAACGTGACATGAGCTAAACATGGCCGCGGAAGCGACAACTCGATCTCCTGCAGAAACTAAACATGCAATGGACATAAACATTGCTGACATGCCCGAACTTGTACCCAAACAGCGTTGCGCACCTTCAAGTGCAGCAAGGCGATTTTCAAACATTGAAACTGTTGGGTTATGGAATCGACTATAAAGAAAGTGATCAATCTCCTCGGCGAATGAAGATTCTGCTTGTTCCGCTGTTGCATAGGTAAAGCCACTATTCAAAAAGAGAGCCTCTGAGGTCTCACCAAAACCAGTACGGGTTAATCCACCACGGACAGAAAGTGTTTGTGGATCCAATTCCCATTCTGGATCAGGGCGATGGTTTGCCCCTTGGTCGCCCCAGTAGTGATGTGTCATGTGTGGAGTCTAATGCAAACTATTTGCAAGATAAATTGGCCCCAGCTTCCTGTGAGAAACTTGCCCCATGAGGAACCTGCTGACACTAATTATTGTGTTGCTGCTTAGTTGCATATATGGCATTTGGTTTCGAAAGACACGAGGCACAATGAAAGCTCATACAAATCCAGCCATAACAGAAGAGGATATTGGGTCAACATTTGGAACCCGACTCACTCTCCTCCAATTCTCATCTGCTTTTTGTACTCCCTGTCGCGCAACTCGAGCACTTTTGAGCGATATCACCAAAGGGTTAAGCGATGTAAAGCACGTCGATATCGATGCTGAAAGTCATCTAGAGCTTGTTCGTAAATTGGATATTCGCTCAACGCCTACAACGTTAATCTTGGATAGTCGTGGTGTTGAAGTTGGCCGTGCCGTAGGTGCCCCAAAGAGAGAACAAGTCATTGATGCAATTGCACCAATGGATATCTAAAGGGTTAGCACCTGCAAGCAACTTGCAATTAGGTTATTTTCTTTGCACTTCTTAAACTTTCCGCATGACAATAAAAGAAAAGTCGGCGTCGCTCCCAGAACTCATTGATCCTCGTGGGCCAAGAGTCACTGCATCAATAACTCTCATCGTGTTAGGTGCTGCTTTTCTTACACACTCAACTTTCCTTATTCTCCTCCAATTAATTCAATTTACAATTGGTGGATTTGTCTCGCCTAAGAAAGCGCCGTACGGAATCATTTATCGCAAACTCATACAGCCTCGCCTTGCAGGAGATTTTATTGGTGAAGACATCCGAGGACCACAGTTCGCTCAAAAAGTTGGTTTTCTCTTCGCAGTATTGGCAACTATTGGCGCACTCTCCAAGATTGATTTACTCTTTCAAATTCCAGTAATTTTGGCTCTTGCCGCTGCATTCTTGAATGCAGTTTTCGATTACTGCCTTGGATGTCAGATTTACTTGTTACTTCAGCGCGCAACTAAGCGCTAGGCCTCTCACTTTTCATTCTGCTCGTCAATTTTGAAGGCTAATGTATTACCCGTGACTTATTTTTATTTGGGGGCCGTCATCTTTCTGATGAATCTGGCCCCTGCGTTTGCCCCGCCGACCTGGTCTGTTCTTGTACTTTATAAATTGAATTCACATATTCCCGCAATTCCGCTTGTTGCCATCGGAGCATTGGCAGCAGGATCTGGTAGATATTGTCTTGCTCGATCTACTGGCTTACTAAGAAATCGAATTTCAGCGAAGCAACGCGCGAATCTAGAGGCTGCCAGCGAAGTACTCAACCGAAAAACTTCACACCATTTCCTAGGGCTTCTGCTATTTGCACTCTCTCCCATACCTTCGGCACAACTTTTCGAAGCTGCCGGATTAATTGGAATGCGTCTTATTCCACTTACATTTGCTTTTTTTGCTGGCCGAATCGTTAGTTATTCATTTTATGTTGCCGGAACAAGTACGCTGCAAGAACGTGGTTTGGGCGACTTAATCCAAAATTCCTTAACTTCTCCATGGGGAATCGCACTACAATTTTTTCTGCTGTTCTGCGTCTATCTTGTTATGAAAATTGACTGGCGCAAATTTATTAAGCGCTGATAGCGTCCAATTCAGAAACTTGTTCAGGCGAGAGATTCACGACAGGGAGAATTTCCAATGCTTGCGCAACTGTGCGCGCACTGGCAATAGGAATAGAGCCATGGCCACGTAGCCAGCCAAGAGCGACAGCCGAGAGAGTTGTATTCAAATCTTTTGCAATCTCATCGAGTTTCGCTACAACTGCCCAGCCACGCTCGGTTTGATAATCAACAACTCCACCTGCGCGCGCAGATTCCACTGTTACTCCAGGGCGATACTTTCCTGTTAAGAAGCCGCGAGCAAGTCCGTAATAAGGTAATGAAGTAATTCCTAAATCATTGATGGCAGGAGCAACATCAGCTTCGAATGGAAGACGATCCATCAAGTTGTATTGATTCTGAACGGCGACATACGAAGCAAAATTATTTGCAGCACTAACTGCGGCGGCTTCTTTCAAGCGTGCTCCTGAATAATTGGAAGCTGCGATTAAGTGAACTTTCCCAGCAGAAATAACTTCGTTGTATGCACCAAGCGTTTCCTCGAGAGGCGTTTTTGCATCATCTTCATGTGAGTAATACAAGTCAATATGATCACTTTGCAATCGACGAAGCGAGCCATCAAGGGCTGCCTTAATATTTACCGCAGAGAGGCCCGGCTGTTTTGAATACTTAGCAACTTTGGTCGCTATAACTATCTCGTGGCGATTGCCTCTTGCCTTCATCCAATTTCCTAAGATCGTTTCACTCTCGCCACCTTGATTTCCAGGTTTCCATTCCGAGTAAACATCTGCGGTATCAATAAAGTTTCCACCAGCCTCGAAATACGCATCGAGCACCGCGAAAGATTCTTCTTGATTAGCCGACCATCCAAATACATTGCCACCTAAGCAAAGTGGATACACCGATAAATTTGTATTTACGAGAGTAATTCGTGAAGTCATGCCTAAATATTATCTTCTTTAATTACAAAAAAAGTACCACCTGCAACTCCGAGTGCGAGAAGCACGGGAATCATCATCGCCCAACGGAGTGTGATTTGGTCAGCGATATATCCAATTGCGGGCGGCCCTACTAAGAATCCGAAATATGCCACACCTGAAACCATCGCCATGCCCTCTGCCGGCGCCATGCGATCTGAAAAGCGATGTTTTGCCATCGAACCAGCAATACTAAATATGAGTGGAACAACTATGGACATTCCAGATGCAAGCAAAATCCATCCGAAAATAACTCCACCAATGCCTCCGACAATTAAGCCTATAGCCAGACCGCTTGCTGAAATTATGCCGCCGTAAATGATTAGCGAACGTGCGCCGAATCGAGCCGCAAGTCGATCTCCCATAAATCGACCGACAACCATCGTTATTGAGAAGAAGACAAATGGAAGAGTTGAAACAAATGGAGTTGCATGAAAAGCACCACGACTAAGCACTCCGCCCCAATCGCCGGCAGCACCTTCGCCAACTGTTCCACACATTGCGATTAAGCCGAGTGCCCAGAAAACCGCTGGACGCCTTCGGCTACGCTTTTTTTCTATTGGATGAATATCAATTTCATTTGGCAGCCACCACGACTTAAGTAATAGTGCTGCAATGACTGCCACGACTGCTACGCCTAAAGTGTGTTGAAAAATCGAGACTTTCCACTGAGAGAGCAGGCCTCCAGTAAAACTTCCCGCGAGAGCGCCAGCTGAATACGTTGCATGAAAGGTACTCATGATCCGCTTTCCGGCCTCATGTTCAACCACAACCGCATGAGCATTCATCGACACATCTTGAGCGCCAAGGAAGAAACCAAAAAAGAATAGCGAAGCAGATAACTGCCAGATGGAGTGGGAAAAACCAACAATTACTGTGGAAAGTGCGAGTGCGATGGAGGCAGGAACTGCGACCCAAGCACTTCCTCTGTTAGCAGACAGCCGACCTGTTGGGCCTAACCCAATTAGAAGTCCGATTGAAGAGCAGAGAAGAGCGGTACCGAGTTGACCATTGCGCAGCGCCAATATTTCTTTGAAATCTGGAATACGTGCAATAAAAGCACCGACGACGAAACCGTTTGTTATAAAGGCAACAGTTACTGCAGTTCTGGCACGGTTCATAGGACCATTCTATAGAGAGCCAGTCCCACTCTCTTTGCTAGAAGTAGTAGCACTCGCATATTCATTCGTTCGTTGCCGTTGCACGGGAGTAGCCTGCACGTGGAGGCACAAAATGAGCAGAAAAGTATTTGTTGCAATTTCACGAAATCATGCATGGGTTTGGGCTCATGGATTAGAACCACACACGAAGCCCGAGGTAATCGAAGAACCTGCAATAAACGCGGAGTATCAGACGATTCTGAATAAGTTTTTTAACGGTCGAAATCGAAGTTTGTTAAGCCCGGCATTCGCTGAGCGCGTTCTCTCACACATAAAGGATGCCGATGAGATATATCTAGTCGGAGCTGGAAAAGGTAAAGCGAGCGCAGTCGGCAATTTCGTTACCTATCTTCGCAAGCAGCATCCTCACTTTGCCGAAAAAGTCCGCCGAATCGAAACCGTTGATCTAGAAAGCCTCACTGAGGCAGAAGTCATGGCGGCTGGACGAAAGATGTACCTGCGCCCCTGATTGAGCGTAAGGCTGATGTTAATTTATGTGAAAAATTAACAAAATACCGTTGTTTCTTGTGAATTAGGGGAATAACCTCTGGGGATGGGTTCAGACCTGCGCAGAGCCAGAATCTTGGCAAAGCTTAATTCGGCTGGGCAGGCAAGCATCTCTGACTTAGCTGCGGAGTTCCATCTCTCTGAGATGACGATTCGACGAGATCTTGAAGCACTCGAATTTGGTGGCCATGCCAGAAGAGTCCGCGGTGGTGCCATTGCAGCTCAGAGTCGCTCTTATGAACCTCCAATTATCCTGAGAGCAACTCAAGAGCATGAAGCAAAAATGCGAATTGGAAGAGCCGCCGCTGAACTTCTCGCTGATGGGGAGACCGCAATAATTGATGTTGGGACTACAACGTTAGAAATGGCCAGAGCCATCAATCCAAAACTCGTTCTCACCATAATTACAAGTTCTCTCCGAATTGCCACTGAACTCACCAGCAAACCCCAAGTCAGAACAATTGTGACAGGCGGCGTTGTCCGAAAAGGTGAATTGAGCTTGATCGGCGCCAGAGCAGAAGGGTCATTTTCGGATTTGAATTGTGATTCGGTTTTTCTTGGGGTCGCGGGAATTTCTGTAACTAAGGGACTCACCGAATACAACCTTGAAGATACTCGCGTGAAGCAAGAGGCTATTAAAGCTGCAAGTCGAGTCATTGTTCTTGCAGATGCTTCAAAAATTGGAAAAATTGCATTTGCATCTGTTGCAGCCCTAAAAGAGGTAGACATCCTCGTCACAAATGCAGCGCCGTCAAATGAGGAAATAAAAAAGATTAAACGTTTAGGAATCGATGTAATCCATGTTGAACCAATCGCTCAGGAAGGTAAGTAATGTCTCGCTTCAAGAAGATATTTCCATCAGTCAATAAGCCACTAATCGCAATGGCGCATGTTCCTCCACTGCCTGGTACGCCTCTATACGATGCCGCCGCCGGGATACAGGGTCTTATTGATCACGTGAAACGCGATACAGAACAACTTCTTAAAGCGGGATTTGATGCGATTCTTTTCTGCAACGAGGGAGACCGTCCATACCAACTCAACGCAGGTCTTGAGGCTTCAGCCGTAATGACTCGAGTAGTGACGGAATGCAAGCCAACAGATATTCCCTTTGGCGTCGATTTCCTTTGGGATGAGCAATGTGCAATGGCTATCGCGATTGGAAGCAGCGCATTCTTTATGAGAGAAGTAATTACCGGAACATGGGAGTCCGACATGGGCTTGTGGCAACCCGATGCCGCTACCTTGTTGAGAAATCGACGCGCATTTGGCCGCGAAGACTTGGCAATTTTTGCAAATATCACTCCTGAATTTGCGTCAAACATTGGTCAGCGCACGCCAGCCCAAATGGCTAAATCCACATTAGTCTCAAGTTTGCCTGACGTTATTTTGGTTTCTGGCCCAATGGCAGGAAGTGAGCCAGATGTTCGCACTGTTGCAGATGTTCGTGAAGCCGTCGACAAAGATGTTCCGGTTCTTCTCAATACAGGTGCTAAGGCGGGAACGATCAAAGAATTTTTTAAATACGCCGATGGGTGCATTGTTGGAAGTGACCTTAAGCGCGATGGTTACACATGGAATGAAGTTGATCCAGAACGAGCTAAACGATTTATAGATGCGGCTCGAAGTGCCTAAAACAAGATCTGGACTTCTCCTTGGAGTGGACTTAGGTTCATCTGGGTTGAAGGCCGTCTTGTTGGATCCCGAACACGGGATTCAGGCAGTGTCCTCTCAACCACTCGAACTTTTCAGTGACAAGCCAGGTTGGTCTGAGGCTGATCCAAATGAATGGTGGAAGGCGCTGTGTACTGCGGTCGTTGAATTAGTCAAAGAAGCAGAGTGTTCTGCCTCTGCAATTAGCGCCGTTGCAATTTCAGGAATGGTTCCCGCAGTCGTTATTACAGATGAAAACGGAAATTCATTAAGAAGAGCGATGCTTCAAAATGATGCGCGAGCAACTCTAGAAATTAAATCACTTGCACAAAGTTTAGAAGGTTTTGATTTCTTATCACTCACCGGCTCACAACTTACGCAACAATCAGTTGCACCTACGGCTTTGTGGTTATCGAATAACGAACCAGATAATTGGAATCGCACGAAAATGATCATGGGTTCCTACGATTGGATGGCTATAAAACTTGGAGCCAAACCTCATGTGGAACTCAATTGGGCAATTGAAAGCGGACTTTACGGATGGGACAAAAATCCTCTTGCGCCGATTCTTGAGGCAACTCAAATTTCTTGGCCTGCGCTTTTGAAACCTGAAAGATCTGGAGCTTTAGTTGGGACGATTAATGCGCAAGCAGCCAAAGAAACAGGGCTCGCCGAAGGCACTGAAATCTATGTAGGTGGAGCCGACCACGTACTTTCGGCATTTGGCGCTGGGCTCGTGACGCACGGAGATTGCCTTGTAAAACTTGGTGGAGCTGGTGACATTCTTGCAGTAAGTGATGAATTCTTTATCGATCCAAGACTTTATCTAGATTCACATCCAATTGAAGGTAAGTGGCTACCTAATGGATGCATGGCGACAAGTGGCTCGGTTCTACGTTGGGAGCAGCATCTTTTAGGTGACGTCGATATTCAATTATTGGATATGGAAGCTGCAACAAGCAAGCCTGGCAACCTTTTGGCTCTTCCTTATTTTCTTGGCGAAAAGTCGCCGCTCCACGATCCAGATTTGAGAGGTGTTATCGCCGGTCTTCATCTTGGGACCACACGCGGAGATTTGCATCGCTCGTTCCTGGAAGCAATCGCATTTGGTTTCAAGCAACATTTTGATGTCTTCGCTGGAGGCGGTCTAGTAATCACAAATTGCACCGTTACAAATGGTGGCTCCAAATCCAGGTTGTGGCGCGAAATTCTTGCCGATGTATTAGGACGAAACCTGACCTCAATTATCAACCACCCTGGTGCTTCTTTCGGAGCCGCAGTGGCCGCCGGCGTTGGGAATGGCTCGATCCTGGATTGGAATTTTGTGAAGGGGGCACTTGAGGAAGGGGAGATTATTTCTCCAAATTCAGCGCATGAAGCCCTCTATCTAGAGCGTTATGAAATGTACAAAGAACTTCATCTTTCAACAATGGAAATTTCTCACAAACTTGCTCGAACGAGATAAGGATGGAATAAATGAAAAAACAAATAGCGGTTGTTACCGGTGCAGGATCTGGAATCGGTGCTGCCACGGCTCGAGAGCTTGGAGCTAGAGGTTTTTATGTTGTAGTCACCGATATTAATCTGGAGAGCGCGCAAAAGGTAGCGAAGGAGATAGGTGATGCCGAGGCGGCGATGGTTGATGTGACAAGCGCTGAGTCATCAACAAATCTAGTAAAAGACATTGTGGCAAAGCATGGCCGCATAGATGTCTGGGTCTCAAATGCAGGAATCTCTAAAATGCAAAAATTCATCGACATCTCCCCCGAAGATATGAGACGCACATTTGAAGTCAATACATATGGAATCTTTCTCTGTGGACAAGCAGTAGCGCGCTCCATGATTGAGCTTGGCGTTAAAGGCCGCATCATTAATACGGCTTCAATGGCAGCCAAGCAGGGAAGAGTCCCTTTTCTTGCAGATTATGTTGCAAGCAAATTTGCAGTTCTTGGTCTGACTCAATCAATGGCTTTTGAACTTGCTCCCCACGGAATTCTTGTTAATTGTGTCTGCCCAGGTTTTGTTGCGACTCCAATGCAGGATCGTGAGTTAGCGTGGGAAGCAGAACTTCGCGGCAGTGATCCAGAAAGTGTCAAGAAACTTTGGATCAATGACACGCCATTAGCTCGTTTAGAGACTCCAGAAGATGTGGCCAGAGTTATCGCTTTCTTGGCGGGCAGCGATTCAAGCTTTATTACCGGAGAAGCCATCTCCGTTAATGGTGGTGCATACATGGATTGATGTACCTAACGAAAACAAAACTCAATATCGCCATAACTGTTAGCGGAAAATTCCGACTAATCCCCAACTAAATAATAAAACTTATTTCTACTCAAATTTCTCAATCTAGAGGAGTACAAATGCCGTTTAATGACAATCAAGATATACAGGAAGATAAGGCGCTCAGCGCTTTCGGGTATAAGGAAGAGTTGCAGCGAACAATGGGTGGTTTCTCATCCTTCGCTTTAGCTTTCTCCATGATTAGCGTTACAACAACTGTATTTACCCTCTTCGCGCAACCATTTCAGACAATTGGTGGAATCGCGATCTGGCTCTGGTTACCTGTTATTGCAGGAACCTTATTGCTCGCTTCAGTCTATGGTCATCTGGCTGTCCGACTACCAATTACTGGATATGCCTACCATTGGGCATCTCGCCTCACGAATCCAACATTTGGTTGGTTCACTGGGTGGAATGCACTCCTATGTCAGTTTGTAGGATCCGCTGGTATCGCTGTTGCCCTCGCTTCAGTATTCGCACCTGATTTTTGGCATAACCCAACACATTCCAACATCATCATGTTGTCGGGAATTGGAATTGTTTTCGCAGTAGTCGTAAACATAATTTCAATCAAACTTACCGCTCGCATCAATAACGGTGGAGCTGCTGTTGAACTAGTCGGAACTATCGGTCTCACAGCAATTCTGGGTATCGGTATTGCATTCTTCGCTCAAAAGCAGGGCGCAAGCATTCTCTTCCAACACGGTTCATCAACTGGTGGAAAGATAAATATCACTGCAATTGCAACTGCCCTCCTTCTTCCAATCTGGACAATTGCTGGGTGGGAAGGTTCAGCCGACCTTGCAGAAGAAACGCATGACCCTCGCAAAGTTGCTCCTCAAGCGATGAAGCGTTCGGTTATTGTTTCAGGACTTGCTGGACTTGGCGTATTTGCAATTTTCGCGATGGCTATCCCAGGCAAAATTGGCGACACAGTAAATTCAACATCATCGAATCCAATGATCTCAATTTTCAAGGCTCATTTTGGACAAACCGGTGGATTCTTGTTGCAGGTAGTTTGCTTCGTTTCAATGTTCTCGTGCTTGCTTGCTAACGTGACAGTAGCAACTCGCACTTGTTACTCATTGTCACGTGACAACATGCTTCCTTTCTCAAAGGTCTTTTCAAAGGTTAACCCAAAGACCAAAACTCCTATCGCTGCAGTAGTTCTCGTCGGTGCTTTTGCTATAGGCGTCACATTCCTTTCCTCAGGAATTGCTTCACAAGTACTTGGAATCGTTAGCGTAGTTCTCTACATTACGTATGGTTCGGTTCTTGTGGCAACCGTTGTGGGCTCTAAGAATAATAAGATCCCAAGTGCGCCTGCTAACTACTACGACATGGGCAAGAAACTTGTTCCACTGAGCATGGTAGGAATCGGCTGGGCCATCGTTGTGGTTCTTTGCATGACATTGCCTGCAGGCAGCCACGTAGTGGCTAAAATGACAATCTACTTCGAACTCGCAGCTGCGGTTTGGTACTTCGTAGCGCTTCGAAGCAGACTAAAGAATGGAACAGCAGGACCGTTTCGCACCAATAAGTAGGTGAAATTACCTAGGTAAAGTAAAACCCCCGCTTCGCGTATTAGACGAAGCGGGGGTTTTTTAATCTGGTGGCTGGTGAAGGATTTGAACCTTCGAAGGCGTTGCCGGCGGATTTACAGTCCGCTCCCATTGGCCGCTCGGGCAACCAGCCAGGTTGTTATTTGCAGCCCGCGAATAGTAGCGAATTGCATCTCTTAGGGTCTAATCGGGTGTTTTTACGCCTTATGCAAGAGCGGTAACCTCTGAGATGTGATTAAATTTTCAAAAGAAGTTGAAGCTGCGATTGTGTTGAAGAAGCCAATCGTTGCCCTTGAATCCACAATTATTAGCCATGGCCTGCCCCGCCCTCGTAATTTGATTGTCGCAAAAGAGGTTGAAGAGATAGTCCGTTCAACTGGTGCGGTTCCGGCAACTATTGCAATCATTGATGGTGAAATCCATGTTGGACTTGAGGAAGATGAACTTGATCGAATTGCAAACGAAGATGGCGTCGTTAAAGCATCAACAAGAGACCTTGCTGTGCTTGGAGCATCTAAGAAGAGTGCTGCGACTACAGTTGCAGCGACAGCTCACATTGCTGCGATGGCTGGGATCTCTGTATTTGCTACAGGCGGCCTTGGCGGAGTTCACCGCGGAGATGGATTTGATGAATCAGCGGATCTTCGAAGTCTCTCAATTACGCCTATTGTCCTTGTCTGTGCCGGTGTGAAATCTATTTTGAATGTCGAAGCAACACTTGAACGTCTAGAAACTCTGGCAGTCCCAGTACTTGGATATAGGACAAATAAGTTCCCTGGTTTTTATCTGACCGAATCTGGTTTTGAAATAGAACACAGAGTGGAATCACCTGAAGAGATTGCAGCGATTTGGAATCAGCGCGAATCTGTCAATACTGCTTACACCGCAATTGTCGTCACAAACCCAGTTAAAAACGAGCTGGACCGCACACTCCATGACACTCTTCTCACAAATGGTTTAGCGGCAGCCAGCGCTGCTCACATTACGGGTAAAGCTATTACTCCCTTCTTATTGGAATACTTTCATCGAGTGAGTGAAGGAAAGAGCCTGGACGTTAACGTCGAAATCATTAAATCGAATTCAAAGCTGGCTGCAGAAATAGCATTGGCAATTTAATAAATGAAAAACTTCCTCTGTATCGGCGACATCATGCTTGATGTGAGCGTGGTAATTGACTCCGAGATTCATGTTGGGGGCGATACGACAGCAAGTATTTCCACTCATGGTGGTGGCGCAGCAGCAAATGTTGCGACATGGCTGGCTGCTCTTGGAAATGATGTTTTCCTTTGCTCGCGCGCAGGTGATGACTTAAATGGTGAATTCCTTCATGAAGACCTCGACCTTTACGGAGTGAGGCACGGTAGCGAGCGCGCGAAAGGTGAGAAAAGCGGAGTAGTTGTAATTCTAGTAAACGAAGCAGGCGACAGAACAATGTTTCCAGATTCCGGCGCAAACTCTGGACTTAGCATTGCCGATCTGCCTTCATTGGAACATTTCAGCGGCGCATACTTATCTGGGTATGCCCTAATTAATCCGAAGTCTCGCAAAAACGTCATGGAAATGATCCAACGACTTAAGGACCATGACATCCCTATTGTCTTGGATCCAGGAACAGTTGGCGCGCTTAGAAGCATTCCAGCATCACTCTTGGCCGAATGGATTGCACTTGTCGATGTATTGATTCTAAATGAAGAGGAAGCCTTATATATCGGAGCCGATTCGAATATCGAAGGCGCCCTAGTAAACCTTGCTGCCCTTACTCCGCTCGTGGTTGTAAAGCGAGGAGATAAAGGAGCGATTGCAATTTTCGAGCATGCCATGATTGTCGAGGTTCCTGCCGATATTGTGGAAGTGATTGATACAACAGGGGCTGGAGACGCCTTTACAGCGGGCTTTATGTCTGCTTGGTTCAATGAGCCACACCTTGAATTGGCGATAAAGAGTGGAATTACGCGCGCAAGCATCTGTATTGCTGCCGTCGGCGCCAGACCTCCGCTTCTTTAGGTGCAGAAACGCTCAACCTTCAAGTACCAGTCGAGAGTTAATTGATACCTTTCCGTTACAAATTAGTAATGATTATTCACTAGGATTTCATCACAACAAACCCTCACGGTGAGGGTCCCTCAGGAGGAAATATCTTGAAGAAGACACTTAAGTACTTATCAGTTGTTGCAGCAGTCGCGCTTGTTACAGGCGTTGCAGTTGCACCTGCTTCACAGGCAGCGAAGATCAAGGCATGCGTTGTTCTCGATACAGGCGGCGTTGATGACCATTCATTCAATGCAGGAGCATGGGCTGGCGCACAATCCACCTCAGCTATTGCAGATGTTTCATACCTTCCATCATCATCTGCAGCAGACTTCGCACCAAACATTAAGAAGTTCATTGATCAGAAGTGTGCCGTCATCATCGGTGTTGGATTCTCGATCAGCGGTGAAATTGTTAAAGCTGGAAAAGCAAATCCAACAATTAAATTCGCAGTAGTTGACGATAGCGCAATGGATTGCAATGCTGATTACTCAGTATGTAATGCAGTAGCGAACGTAAAGGGTCTTACATTCTCAACAGACCAAGCAGCATTCCAAGCTGGTTACCTTGCAGCTGGTTACTCAAAGACTGGAACAGTCGCTACATATGGCGGCGCTCCATATCCAACAGTAACTATCTTCATGGATGGCTTTGCTAAAGGCGTTGCTTACTACAACAAGGCAAAGAAGAAGAATGTAAAAGTTCTTGGCTGGGACCCAGCAAAGAAGACCGGAACATTCGTTGGAGATTTCTCCAACACTTCTAAGGCAAGCCAACTTTCACAAGGCTTTGAACAGCAAGGCGCAGATGTAATCATGCCTGTCGCTGGTGGACTTGGTGGCTCAACAGCAAAGCAATCACAGCAGAGCGGAAAGTCTGTAACTGTTTGGGTTGATACCGACGGTTACTACTCAGCTCCACAATACGGTTCAGTACTTCTCACAACAGTTGCTAAGGGTCTTGGCGCTGCTGTTAAGTCAGTAATCACAGATGTAAAGAAGGGCACCTTCAAAGGAGCACCTTATGTTGGAACTTTGGCGAACGGTGGAGTATCAATTTCTCCTCTACATGACTTCGCAAGCAAAGTGCCATCTCGTCTACAACTAGAAGTTAAGATGATCGGTCGCCAAATTGCGAGCGGAACTCTAAAAATCTAGTAAGTAAGTCCTAAATACGGGGGTCTCGAAAGAGGCCCCCGTATTTTTTTATGAGTATTTCGATTAGGATAATCGCGTGTCTTTAGAACTCAACGCAATCACAAAGAGTTTTGGTGCTCTAGTTGCCAACGATGGAATCAATCTCGCAGTTAATGATGGAGAGATCCATGCGATCCTTGGTGAAAATGGTGCCGGCAAGTCAACTCTGATGAACATTGTTTATGGACTTCTCCAGCCAGACTCCGGCGAAATTAAGGTCGACGGCAAAGTTGTCACCATAAACGAGCCAAGTGATGCGCTAGCAGTAGGCATTGGAATGGTGCATCAACATTTCATGTTAATCCCGGTTTTTACTGTGTTGGAAAATATCGTCCTGGGGCATGAAAATACTTCAAAGGTTGGAAAGCTCAAGCTTCACGAGGCTCGTGAGCGATTGATGAAGATAGCAAATGATTTTGGATTTGAAATCGACCCCGATGCCTATGTCGAAAATCTTCCAGTCGGTGTGCAACAGAGAGTCGAAATCCTAAAAGCACTTGTATATGAAGCCAAAGTATTGATTCTTGATGAACCCACTGCAGTTCTTACCCCACAAGAAACTGATGAGCTCATTGAAGTCATGAAACGTCTGCGCGCACAAGGAACCTCAATCATTTTTATTTCCCACAAATTACGCGAGGTTAAGGCAGTAGCCGATCGAATAACTGTAATTCGCCGTGGAAAAGTTGTGGCCACAGCAGAGCCAAGTGCGAGCCAAGAAGAACTTGCAGCGCTCATGGTTGGGCGACCAGTGAACTTGATGCCAGATAAGAATCCACCAAAAGTGGGGGCGCCGATTCTCGTTGTAAAAGACCTCGAAATCTTGGATCCATCAGGTCGCGCTCTGGTTTCAGATGTTGATTTTGAAGTATGTGCAGGAGAAGTCCTTGCCATTGCGGGTGTCCAAGGTAATGGGCAATCTGAACTAGCCGAGGCGATGGTCAATCTTCAATCACACGTCCGCGGTTCAATATCCGTCGGGGGAGTTGAGATTGTCGGGAAGTCGGTTCATGAATCACTTCATGAAGGAATCGCATTCGTACCTGAATCCCGCGAACTAAATGGTTTGATCGGCTCATTTAGCATTGCTGAAAATCTTA
>Ga0304729_1001507_pt1 | contig 15240 bp, 12 predicted proteins | sample C_131016_MF_Meta_FD_190475 | JGI IMG/M metagenome (GOLD analysis project Ga0304729, IMG submission 190475) | Freshwater microbial communities from Lake Croche, Canada to study carbon cycling - C_131016_MF_MetaG (v2) (version 2) | ecosystem: Environmental > Aquatic > Freshwater > Lake | place... | reverse complement strand
TCGTTCTTAAGACGGGGCGAAGTACTCTCATCAATGAGCGTTTCGGAGTTTGCCAGAATAGTTCCCACAAAATACGCCGACATGATCGACGGGCTCTCGGAGGAAATCATCTCCTTGGCCTATATTCGTGATCTCAAAATCCTCCGTCAGAGAATGGCTTTCATCCTTGCGGCCATTGCCCTGCTCCTGGGTGCTTTCGGTTCGGCCTTGACCCGTTAGTCGAACGACGTTTTAGGACTAAGCGGGAAGCGGGATTCCTGAGGCCTCTTCCCGAATCACGGATATTGAGGGTAAGGAAGCGGGTTGATCGGTTTTTTTCTCAGCCGCCGCGGGTGATTCCTTCGGTTGTGAGTTCTGCTGATTCCGGGATTCCATGGCCTCCTCGAGTGCTGAGAGCAAGTGAGGTTGAGATTCCACAAGGCGGAGGAAGCGCTCACGACTCAGGGCGAGGCAACTCGTGTGCGAGATGGCCCGGATGGAGGCGGTTCTTGGGATCGATTTCAAGAGGGCAATCTCTCCGAAATAGTCCCCGTCTCCGAGCACCACGATCTCCTTGTCCATCCCGTCAGGTCCCTTCTTGAGCACCTGGAGCATTCCGCGAACGGCAATGTAGAATTTGTCACCCTTGGCCCCTTCGGTGATGATCATGGCGCCGGGATCAAAGGTTTCCGTGAGGAAGTGTTCGGAAAGATCCGAAAGGGTATCGAGATCCAGATTGGAAAAGATCGGGATGGAGCGCAGGCGCTCCGGCGTCACTCTGGCGTATCCCTCATCATTGAAGGTGAACCCGTTCTGTTTGTTCCAGAGTGCGGCGTAGAATCCGTTCCTACTGAGAAGTTCCGCATGCGTTCCCTCCTCCTCGACGCATCCCTTATTGAGGACGACGATTTTGTCAAACTCCCTACAGGCTGCGAGACGATGGGTCACCATGATCATGGTTCGTCCCTGAGCGATCTGGAGGAAGGCGGCGTTGACCTCCGTTTCTGTTTCCGGATCCAGCATGGAGGTCGGTTCGTCGAGGATCAGGATATCGCTCTTTCTGACAAAGGCCCTGGCAATGGCGATCCGTTGCCTCTGCCCTCCGGAAAGAGAACTGCCACGGTCATCGACAATGGTATCGTAACCCCCTGGCAGGGTCGTGATGAAGTCATGGATCTGTGCCAACTTTGCGACCTCAATAACTTTTTCCCGTGTGACACCGGGAGTTCCGAACGCGATATTTTCGATGATCGTTCCGCGAATGAGATGGTGTTCCTGAAGAACGGAACTGATGTGACTGTAGTAGGAGTCGAGGTCGATCTCTTTGGTATCCTTGCCGTCAAAGGTCACGGAACCGCTCAGGGGTTCGTTTAGACGCATCAGGATCTTGAGGATCGTGCTTTTCCCGCAACCGCTCGATCCCACGATGGCAACCGACTGGCCGGCACGGACCTTAAAATCCGCTCCCTTCAGGATTAGTTTATCATCGTGATAGCCGAAGTTGATGTCACGAAATGCGATCTCCTGCTGCACCCCCTCAATCGGCAGGGCATCCGGGGAAACGCGAGTCCGTTCGCGCTGCGCCAGCAGATCGAGCATGCGCTTGAGCGGCCTCTTGGCATTAAAGAAGGAGGTGTATTCCTTTGCTGTTTTGCTGGAACCGTCGGCGACTTTCCTCAGCAGAGCGAAACAGCCGATGAAGGCACCCAACGTGAGGGTCCCTTGGATCGCCAGCACGGCGCTAACCACAAGGATGACAGCCACGCTGGCATTCACCCCGTATTCCGAGAAAGTCGGCATCGCGTTGAGCGTGTAGGAGTATTCCCTGGAGTTTTTGACGTAATGGTCATCACATCTCCGGTATCTTCCGTGGAGTTGCTTGCTGTCGTTGAAAGCCCGGATAAGGACCCAGGACTTCATGAAGTCCTCGACCGACTCGAGCATGTTGTTTTTGGCGTGACGCGTGGCACTGTTGAGCTTGTCTTCCCGTTTTCCGAGCCAGAAGTTCCCGACAAAACCGATCGGTAGAATAATCGTGGCTGCAAGAGCCATTCTCCAGTCGATGAAAAAGATGGTGAAGAGACAGGCCACCGTCACGACGATGTTCTCTATCATGTTTGGCATCGAGCGGACCAAGGAGTTCTCGACCCGATCCATGTCGCTTGTGAAGCGGCTCAGGAGATCGACTGCTTTCACTTCAGCGAAGAATGCCGTATGGAGCCTCCCAAACTTCTCCACCATGCGACTGCGGAGGTCGGCCATCGCTTTGGAGCCCAGCGCGGCCATATACTTGAGTTGGATATGGGCTCCGATGGTGCAGAAGACAAGCAGGATGGCTACCTCGACCACGCTAATCGTCAGAAGGCTGTAGCTCTTTTCGGGAATGACGTGGTCGATGACCTGCTTGAAAATCAGCGGGTAGAGAACATAAAAAATGATCTGGCTGACAATCCCCAAGACGGCCACTGTGAACTCCCTCCTATAAACACTGATCATCTTCACATAGGTGGTGAAGAGAAGGTAGGGCTCTCTTAGTTGTTCCAGCGCTGCCATAGAATCAAAATATCCTATTGTTTTCCTAGCACCCTGAAAAAGTCATCAAGTGTTACGAAAATGACATGTAATACGCCTCCCAGGCAGCAGTCATCTCCACTCCTCAACAGAGAGCTTTGCGCAGAACCCGACTAGCTGAGGAGAATGGTATCCCCCTCGCGTGCCAAAGAGACACACACGGGGAATTTGGCCTTTTGAACCAGATCCTTTGCCTCCAGCAGGAGGGTATCCAGGATGTCGTCCCCGTGCGTCGGATCGTGGTGAAAGAGACACAGTTGGTTCACCTCCGCACGGCAGGCCAAATCAACGACCTCCCTGATACACCCGTGACCCCATCCCCTCCTGGAGACGATTTCCTCGTCGGTGTATTGAGCGTCGGCAATCAGCAAGGTGGCGTCACGGATGAACTCCAGAATGAGCGGTTCGTCCGGCCCGGCGGTCTCGTGATCCGAAAGGAAGACTACCTTCCCTACCTCCGTTGCAAATCCATAGGCGAGGCATCCACCGGGATGATTGGTCGGACAGGCCTCGACCTTGACGGAGCCGATTTGGAAAACTCGTCCTGACGCCTCGTCGATCGTCTCAAATTCCACGTCGGCTCCCAGGGCGGAGAAAGGAACAGGGAAGCAGCGTGTGCCGTCCATCTGCCTCTCGAAGACCCCTTTCAGTCCGTCGGGTTGGGAGTTGCGCCCGATCACTCGGATCCTGTTTCCCTTAATGAATGCGGGAGCAAAGAAAGGGAACCCCTGGATGTGATCCCAATGCGTGTGAGTATTAAGGAGTGTGAGTTCGATCGGCTTTCCAGCTGATTCTTTGAGAAGCGCGCCCCCGAGATTGCGGATTCCGGACCCAGCATCGATGACGATGATTTCCCCATTGATGCGCAGCTCGACACAGGTGGTATCCCCCCCATACCGCACGGTGGATAGTCCCGGCGTCGGGATCGAACCCCTGACACCCCAGAAGCGAACGAGAACCCCCTCAGGGTTTTCTAGCTGATGATCGCTTGGCATATTCGGTGGTTGGGGGCTTTTCCTACCTAGTCTCCCTCGATCAGTTCGAGATTGCGGGGTTGGAGTGACCCTTTAGGAAAAAAGTCTTCACCTGTCCCAACCCTTTGCACTCCACAAATCCTCGTTCTTCAAGAAGGAAGTGTCCGCGAAGCTCATGCTCGGTCTGTTCGGAGATATGGACCATTCCCGGCATTCCAGAGGACTCCATTCTGCTGGCCACGTTGACCGTGTCACCCCAAAGATCGTAGGTGAACTTGATCTTGCCAATCACTCCGGCAACGACCGGACCGGTGTGGATGCCAATGCGCATCTTGAGCTCTGTGCCGTTCACTTTATTGAGTTGGTCAAGGGCGTGAACCATCTCGAGCGAAGCCGACGCCACTACGATGGCATGATCGTCCCGGTGAGTGGGAAGTCCGCCGACCATCATGTAGCAGTCCCCGATCGTCTTGATTTTTTCGACGCCATGGCGCTCCACGATGGTGTCGAAGGCGGTGAAGATCCCGTTGAGCATGGTGACAAGATCAGCCGGATTGGTCTTGCGCGATAGCGCAGTGAATCCACAGAGATCGGCAAACATGACCGAGACGGTGGTGTGGCCATTAGCAATTGTCTTTTCCCCACCCTTGAGACGACCAGCGATGGCCCCGGGAAGAATGTTGAGCAGAAGTTTCTCTGACTTTTCCTTCTCGAGCTCGACGAGTTCCTTCTCGGCTTGGAGTTGAGCGAAGCGAAGCTTGTCCAGATCTCGAAGACGCTTCTTTTCGAGCGACGTGGTTACCCGGGCCCTCAACAATGTCTGGTGCGGCGGCTTCGTGAGATAATCCTCCGCCCCCGCCTCTATGCACTGCACAGCCATCTCGATCTGCTCTCCGCCCGAAATGACGATGACAGGAACACCTCCGATTTTAGGATCCAACCGCATCGCTGTCAGAACCTCGATGCCGTTCATCTCCGGCATCTCCATATCGAGAAGCATCAGGTCGTAGGATTTCTCATACAACTTGGTGATGGCATCCCTGCCATCCACCGCCTCGGAGATATGGCTGAAGCCAAGCTGCTTGAGCGATCGGGTAAGACCTGCCCGCATCATGCGGCTATCGTCCACAACGAGAATTTCGGCCTTCTGAAGAGAGTGGGAGACTTCCTCTAGGTTTTCGGAAACTTCGCTCCCTTGGATTGATGTCAGGATGTCGCTCATCGTGGTGTTCTATGGGTGTTGTGGCTGGTATCCAGGCGGAGATCAAGCCTCGGGGCGGCGTTCCAAATTCACGACCCTGATAACCTTGTCCAGGAGTTGATCGGAATCAAACGGCTTGGTGACATAGTCCCTGACTCCGAGGCGTGCCACCGTCCCAATGATCTCGGGGCTTGCCTCGGCGGTCAGCATGATGACAGGCAGGCGCTTGAATTCGGGATTCTCCCTCATCTGACGGAGCATTGTCACCCCGTCCATGACCGGCATGTTGTAATCGAGAATGATCAGGTCGGGCTTTTCACGATTGACCACTTCGAGCCCCTCCTGACCGTCCCCCGCCTCAAAAAGCTCGCAGACAAAGGGCGTGAAAAGACGCTTCAGGAGCATCCGGATGGTCTTGCTGTCGTCGATGCTCAGGATTTTCGGGTTCATGAGATGATACGGATTTGGACTTGGAGGTTGAAGTCGCCGGCTTGGTCTCCTTCGACCGACCAGTCGGTTGAGGAAAGTTGCGCCTCCCCCCTGAGCTGAAGTGCAATGCGCTGGCCGACCGAGACGGTCGGCGTGCCGAGTGTGGCCGGAAATCCGGATGCATGGAGTTCAGCTTTCACCCTGCCGGCAATCATATTGCAGAGCTCCCCTGTCACGTCACGGATCTCCTCGGCATCTCCTTTGGATCCAAGCATGATTTCGGTAACCCGTTGGGCAAGCAACTCGGGAACCTGAAGCAGCACGGTGCCCGAGATTTTTTCCCCATTGATGGAGACTGCAGAGTGCAGAAGCTTTCCCTCGACGGTTGAGAGGGCGTCTTTGAAGGGTGATTGAAGGATCTGAAGCTTGAGTTGCTTGGAAAAGACCTCCTTCAGGGCCCGCCCCGACGCGGCAGAGAGGTCTCCCAAGGGATTGGTGGCGGTACTCATGACGTGATGCGATTGATTATTTCTTATCGAGAGCCTCCAGAATGGAGGCGGCCATCCGCGGAAGGGGGACGACCCTGTTGGCCGCACCCAGTTTGATGGCGGCTTGGGGCATTCCAAAGACAACACAGCTTTCCTCCGACTCGGCAATGGTCTGGGCACCTGCTGTCTGCATCGCCTTCATGCCTGCGGCGCCGTCCACCCCCATTCCGGTGAGAAGGGCCGCGACGGCATGGGATCCGGCGTGCTGCGCGGCGGATCGGAAAAGAATGTCCACGGCGGGGCGGCAATGATGCACCGGCGGGGACTGAACGAGCCGAACCTTATACCCCATCCCATGAGGGATCAAGGCCACGTGAAAATCGCCCGGGGCCACCAGGCAAAGGCCCGCCTTGAGTTCGTCCCCGTCGACTGCCTCCCGGACATGATAGGGGCAGAGCTCGTCGAGGTGATGGGCCATGATCTTGGAGAAATTGGCCGGAATATGCTGGACGACCACGATCGGAGGGAGCCCTGCGGGGAGTTTGGGGAGGACATACCTGAGCGCCTCGACGCCACCGGTCGAGGATCCGATCACGATGACTTTCCGGGGGGAATACTTGCCTGCGGGTATCGAGGTGATGGGGGTGGCCGGCGTGATGACCTGAGGCGCCTCGGCCTTGACGAACTTTCCCCTGCGGCGTGATTGGGCCGCGGCTTTCACGTGATAGGCCAGCACGTGAGCCATCTCGACGAGATTGCGGGATCCGTCGGGCTTGCCCAGGACATCGACAGCTCCGGCGTTCAGGGCCTCCATGGCCTTGGCGGATCCGGCCTGTGTAAGCGAACTGATCACGACAACTGGGAGGGGGTGATGCTGCTGGAGAATCTTCAGGAACGTCAGTCCGTCCATCCGGGGCATCTCGAGATCGAGCGTGATGACATCGGGTTCGAGTTCCATGATCATCTCCCTTGCCTGATAGGGGTCGATGGCACCGCCCAGCACCTCGATCTCCGGATCCCGGCTCAGGGCGTCCGTGATGGCACGGCGGGCAAGGGCCGAATCATCCACAACCAGCACACGGACTTTCCTGGAAGAGATCATGGCTTTTGATAGATGCCCTGCTTGATCCCGACAAGGCCGTGACGGACTCCCATCAAGCTCTCGGAATGGCCGACGATAAGATAGCCACCGGGCACCAGAAACTGGGTGAGCCGCCGGACCGCCTCTTCCCTGGACGGGATATCGAAGTAGATCATCACATTCCTGCAGAAGATGACATGCTGCTTCGGCGTGATGGGGTATTCATCCTGAAAGAGATTCACCCTGGCATAGCGGACCTTTTCCCGCAGTTCCTTGCGGACGCGACAGTATCCGTCGTGTTCCCCCACCCCCTTCTGGAAATAACGCCTCAGGAGTTCCATCGGAACCGGCTCCACGGCATCCATCCGGTAGATGGCCTTCTCGGCTTTGGCCAGGATGCTCCTGGAGATGTCCGAGGCCTCGATCTTCCAGGCGAGTGAAGGATGGGCCCTGAGATATTCCGAAAGGACGATCGCCAGCGTGTAGGGCTCCTCCCCCGAGGAGGAGGCAGCCGACCAGATCCGCAACGGGGAGCGGTCGGAATGAAGCCGCGAAATCAACCCGGGAAGGATCTTCTCTGTCAGGTAGGCGAAGTGATCGGGTTCCCGGTAAAACCGGGTGTGGTTCGTCGAGATGAGATCGACGAGATGTTCGATCTCTTCCTGTGATCCCGTAGCCCGGAGCTTGTCGCAGTAGTCATCGTAGGAAGGGAGCCCGAGATGACGGATTCTCTTTCCGAGACGATTGGCCAGCAGCGTCTGCTTATCCTCCCCGAGCTTGATCCTGCTATGCTGATAGACGATGTCCACGATGGCCCTGTAGGCACGGGCCGACAGGGGACCATCGTGAATCAAATGCACCGGAACTTGAGATCAGGGTGTCTTGCCGCGGAACCTTAGAAGTTCCGGAAACCGGAATCCTCCGAGGACTCCTCGTCACCAGGCATCGGGATGGACTTGCGTGATGCCGTGGAGGACGAAGCGAAGGATGAGATCCCGCCCTTGGAAGGCTTCGCGTGGGAACGCACGGTGGAAGCAACCTCGGTGGAGGCTCCGCCAACAAGCGTGCGGAGCTGGGAGACGAGATCCTTCATGGTCTCGGCCTGCGCATCGAGCTCCTCGGCGGCACTGGCGCTCTCTTCGGCGCTGGAAGCGTTGCCCTGGGTGACCTTGTCCATCTGACCCATGGCGGTGTTGACCTGCTGGATACCCTGCGCCTGCTCGGTGGCTGCGGTGGCGATATCGGCCACGAGGGCGTCGGTCGCGGTGACCTTGTCGGCGATCTGCTTGAGAGACTCACCCACCTTGACGGAGCACTGGGAACCGCTGCGGCTGTTGGCGATGGCTGCCTCGATCTTTTCGGCGGTCTCCTTGGCGGCGGCGGCACTGCGCTGGGCAAGCGACCGCACCTCGTCGGCGACGACGGCAAACCCGGCGCCCGCCTCACCGGCACGGGCGGCCTCGACGGCGGCATTGAGCGCCAGAATATTCGTCTGGAAAGCAATCTCGTCGATGTTCTTGACGATCTTGGCGACCTCGGCACTGGAGGTATCGATGGCAGTCATGGCAGCCATCATCTCTTCCATTGTCTGGGTACCAGCCTGGGCCTCGGCGCGGGCCTCGGTGGCGAGGGCCTTGGCCTTCTGTGCGTTCTCGGCGGTCGAGCGGATCATGCTCGACATCTCTTCCAGAGCGGTGCTGGTCTCCTCGACCGAGGAAGCCTGCTCACTGGAACCGGACGAGAGCTGATTACTGGCCATGGAGACCTGACGCGCCGCGGCGGCGGTCTGGAGCGCACCGCGGTCGAGGTTGGAGGTGATTTCTCCAAGAGCCTTGTTCACGGCAGAAGTGACCTGCCAGATGATTACAAGGGTCACGACAACCGCGAGGCCGATGGCAATGCAGATGAAGAGGATGGCGGAAGCGGCATTTGATTCTCCCTTCTTGGCCGCAGCGTCACCGAGTTGCAGATTGTAATCCATATCGGCCTGAACGGCCTTGAGAGCTGCGTCGAAGACGGGATCAAGCACCCCTTGGAGTTGCTTGGAGAGGGCTGCAGCCGTCTCGGCACTCGGAGCACTGGCATTCTTGGCAAGCAGCTCGACGGTCTGGTTGATAGCCACAGTGAAGGCCTCGTTCTGCTTGTTCTCCTCGGTCCAGAGCGACTTGTCCTGGGCATCGGAGAGGAGGGGTTCATATTTCTTCAGCTCTTCTACTGTCTTCTCAGTGGCGGCCGTAAGGCGCTTCATCAACTCCGCGCGGCGCTCGGGCGTGAGGGTGTCATTCAGTTGCTGGATCGCGATCATCTTGTTTTGCAGCTCGGCCTTGATGCTGCTTTGGAGTTCGATACTCGGCATCGTGTTTTGACCGAGGTCGAAGATGTTCTGTTTGAGCCCTAGCGCCCTGATGAGCGAGAAGGCGCCGAGAGCCGCCGTGATCAGCAGCACAATGATGAAGCCGGTGGTGATCCGGCGTCCGATGGTCCAGTTTTTCATGATGTTGGGGTGTTGGGTGTTGTAGGTTGGTTTTTTGAGCGAAACGAATGTGAGTGGTCGATTGTTACTTCTCTGCCTGTGTAGCGGCATCTGCGAGCCTCGGAGCCGCATCCGGGAGGGATCGGGTGATCGAGGCGTCATCAAGGAAGATCTTCTCGATATCGAGGAGCGTTTTGACCCCGTCCTGCGTGGTCGTGACCCCGAGGATGTACTGATGGTCGGGAGAACCGCCGAAGTCGGGAGCAGGTTCGATGGCCCCTTCGTTAAGTTGGACGACCTCCTCGACCGCATCAACGATCGCACCCATGAGGGTCTTCACCCCGGCCGCGCTAGTGAGTTGGACGACGATGATGCAGGCCCGGTCGTTGTATTCTGCTTGAGAGAGCTGGAACTTGGCGCGCAGGTCGAGGACGGCAATCACGGTGCCTCGGAGATTGATCACACCCTTGATGTGGGTCGGCATCTTGGGCACCGGGGTGATCGGGCAGAGTCGGATGATTTCCCGGACGTTGAGAACGGGGATGCCATAGGACTCGTTTCCGAGCCTGAAGGTGAGGTAGCGACCGCTCTTGGTCGTGCTGTCTTGATTGGCTACTGTCAGCGTGTTGGTACTCATGATTCAATTAGGGGTGTGTTCGTTTCGAGTGGATTGGAGGATGAGTGTGTGTCGCTTAAAGTTTCACAAGGGTGTCGACATCGAGGATCAGGCCGACCGAGCCATCACCGAGCACGGCACCTCCGGCCAGCAGGTTCTGGTCCTTGAAGGTCTCCCCAAGGCTCTTGATGACCACCTCTTGCTTTCCGATGAGTTCGTCGACCAGGATGGCGCGGGAAGCATCTCCCGACTCGACGACGATCATGATCCCCTCCTCGGGGATCGAGGCCTTGGTGGAAATTCCGAGATATTGCCCAAGTGGAAGCACGGGCGTCTGCTTGCCGCGCACGCTCACGATCGCACCGCGTTCGTGAATGGTGCTGACCATGCCGGACTTGGGGCGGAAGGACTCTCGGACGGAGATGGTCGGGATGATGAAGCGCTCGTTCCCCACACCGACCAGCATGCCGTCGATGATGGCAAGGGTGAGAGGCAGGAGAATGTTGAACGTCGATCCCTGTCCGAGCACGGACTGGATCTCGACCTTGCCCCGGAGGCTCTCAATGTTCCTCTTGACGACATCCATGCCGACGCCTCGTCCGGAGAGATCGGTAAGCTTCTCAGCGGTCGAGAAACCCGGCATGAAGATGAGGTTGAAGATCTCGGATTCGCTCATCTCAGCGCACTCGGCGACAAGCCCGCGTTCAATCCCCTTGGCGAGAATCTTCTCGGCATTAAGCCCCTTTCCATCGTCCTGGATACGAATCAAAATGCCACCGCGCTGGTGAGAAGCGGCGAGGCGGACGGTACCCAGGGATCCCTTCCCCTTGGCAAGACGTTCGTCGGGAAGCTCGATGCCGTGATCGACGGCATTGCGGATCATGTGGACGAGAGGATCCCCGAGCTTTTCGACGATGTTGCGGTCGAGTTCTGTATCCTCTCCCTCAAGGATCAGCTGGACCTGCTTGCCTGTCTGCGCCCCTATGTCGCGGACGAGTCGGGTCATCTTCTGGAAGACACCCCTGACCGGAACCATGCGGAGCGACATGGCATTGCGCTGAAGTTCGGAGGTGGTGCGGCTGAGCTGACGGAGGCTTCGCGCCAGGGTGCGGCTTTCGAGATTCTGCACGTCGGGGTCCTGAACGACCATCGACTGCGCGATCACGAGTTCCCCGACGAGATCGACCAGGGCGTCAAGTTTCCAGGTCTCGAGCTTGACGAACCCGGACGCGGATTCAGTGACGGATTTTTGCCCGCCAACAGGTCGTGTCACCAGCGGATCCTGCTTCGCAAGGGTCTTTCCGGCTGCGGACTTTGATGAGGCTGGAGCGACGGGCACTACCAGCTTGGTCTCTTCATTCTTAGGGAATTCGACAGGCTCGGAAACGCACTCCTTGTTATGATGGCTGACGACTTCGACGGGTGCATTGAATGCCGCGGCGGGAGCGGTTTCCGTCACCTCGGGAGGCGGATCTCCATTGAGAACAGCCTTCACCCTCAGGATAATCCGGCTGGTCGGGACAACAATCGGCTGGCCGGCATTAACCCCCTTGATCTGTTCCCCGATTGCCGAGGTGTAATGCTTCAGCGCATCGGAGCCGGCCAAGATGATGTCGATGATCGGAGAGTTGATCTGCAGCTTGGACTGGCGGGCTGCATCGAGCAGGGACTCGAGATCATGGGCAAGATTCTGCAGGGCGTGGAGGTGGAGGAATCCGGCTCCTCCTTTGAAGGTATGGAAGGCTCGGAAGATGGAGTTGATCGTGTTCGCGTCCGTGGGATTCTCCTCTAGCACGAGCACACCCTGTTCGATGTTCTGAAGGAGTTCGACCGACTCACCATGGAACTCATGCAGCAGATCCGCGTCATCCTTGAGATTGAGGACGATGGCTTTCTCCTCGATCTCGGTTAGATCCTCTTCATCAGCGGATGACTCCGCGGCTACGGGCGTGGAAACAGCCGAGGAAGGAACAGCCTGGACGACTGGGACTGAGGAGGCCGGAGATGGTGAACCTTCGGCCCTCCAACCTGCGGGGAGTATGGGCACTCCCTCTTCCCTCTCCCATGCCGCCAGAGCCTGCGCCAGCCATTCGTGCCAAGTCGTGAGGTTGGTGATCGCCTCTGTGGAAAATTTGCCAGATCCGTCCAGGATCTGATCGATCCAAGCCCTGGCCACGGCGACTGCGGAGGCCACTTCCAAGGGAGCGTCTTGTTGGACGGCATCCTCCAGATCCATCAAGATGCTATTAATAGGCAAAAGTCCGGTGTCCTGATCGGGAGTAACGAAGGCCAGTTCCATGGCCAACTGTGCATGAGACTCAGAAACCTGCGAAAATGAGAGGGAGCTTTGAGAAGGGGGCATTGAAAATCAGAAGCTTAAGAGAGCAAGAATTGTGCCGTGTAAAGTGACTTTAAAAGCTAGTTTGTACTACACCCACAAAAAAGCAGAAAATTGCTGAATAGGGGAGGCAGTCGCACACTGAGAGCATTCCTGTTCACAGAAATCGCACCCTTCCATGAAAAATCGACGAAATGGGAAAATCGTCGTCGAAATGGGATTCGAAGTGGAGCTCGAGGCTTTTGCATCAGGTAATTGATCACTAATGTTCAAAAGCCCTCCCTGTCCCAAATGATACCTAGAAGCCCATCCCCGCGGTCGGAATTACCCAAGCTATTCCCATCGCTCTCCTTCTGGCATCTGCAGATCCTCGGCTGGGGTGCCTTTTTCATCGTACCCTTCTTTTTCTGGGCCTCCCATCGGGCGGAGGCACCGCTGATGTGGTTGCTCATGACACGGCCGGTCTTCGGATTTCTGATCACCTCAGCCGTCAGCCCTGTGTGTCAACGCCTCTATCAACGCCGGGTGAAACTGTTCCCGCTTGTCGCGATGATGGTCTCCTTCTCGCTTGTGGTCTCCTTTTTCGAACTACTTGTCATGATCCCTCTTGGGCAGGCACTCGGCATCTACCCCTCAACACAGAGTCTGAGAGCGATTTTTCCGATCCTGCTGACCATAAGGTTCTGGTCACTCCTGCTCTGGTTCATTCTCTATTTCGGACTCAAATCGCAGCAGGAAACAGCACGACTCAAGCTCGAGTTCCAGCAATCCGAAATCAATCTGCTCCGCTCGAATGTCGACCCTCATTTCCTATTCAATGCCCTCTCCACCATCATGGCGATCCGCAAGGATGAGGAAAAAGTGGCCCTGGTGACGCAGGAACTTGCGGACTATCTGCGTTTCTCCCTCTCCCAGCATCGGGAGAACAAAAATTCCTTCCTCCACCCGCTGGGTGAGGAGCTTGACGCCTTAAAAAACTATCTCGGCGTGGAGAAGGTGCGGTTCGGAGAGGCTCTAGATTGGCACTATGAAATCGGTGAGGGTGTAGGAAATTTCCCGGTTCCCTCCGCGCTCGTTCAACCCTTGCTGGAAAACGCGATCAAGTACGGACAAATGACAAGTCCCAAACCGCTTATCATCAGGATCACGGCACGGATTGAAGAAAAGAAACTCTCTCTCTGCGTTGAGAACACGGGGTTCTGGAAAACAACGATGCAGCCTTCCGAGTCAATAGGATCCGGGATTGCCAACCTCGAGAGACGTCTTGAACTGCTCTACAGAGGATTAGCAAAGCTCTCCTACGAAACGTCGAATGGGGTCGTCCGCGCCCATCTGCTCATCCCCCCACTTACTCCGTAAGATGAGCGCACCCGGCTCATCATCACTCCGTAGCCTCCCCTCCCCGATCAGGGCGATCATAGTCGATGACGAGGAGTATCTCCGTCTTCATCTCAGGGAACAACTCGCCCCTTTCCCCGAGATCTCCATCGTCGGAGAGGCTCACGACGTGCAGTCCGCACTCTCTTTGGTCAACAGGATGCAGGTGGAGGTGATCTTTCTCGATATCAGGATGCCTCCGGATAACGGATTCGATCTCCTGCCGCTTCTCGCAAAGGCGGATCCGATGCCGGAGATCATCTTTGTGACGGCCTATGACAAGTATGCCATCGAGGCGTTCGAAAACAATGCCCTCGGCTACCTCACCAAGCCGGTGCATCCCGAGCGACTCGCCAAGACGATCGGGCGACTCAAGAAGACACTGATGGCAGGCAGTAGTCATGTTCAGGATCAGAACGAGACACCAGAAGCGAAGCCTGCTCACCTCCCCGAGTTGACGGAGCAGAGCCTGGTGCCTTTGCGGGATGGTTCCCTGTTGCTCATGACACCCGTGCATCAGATCTGCGCCATCAAGTCAGAGGGGGACTACACTCGTATCTTTATACACAGTAAAGAGGCGATCATGGTGAAAACCACGATCAACAGCTGGGAAGAGAGGCTCCCAAAATCGGTCTTTCGACGAATCAGTCGCGGTTTGATTCTCAATAAAAAGAAGGTTTTGAAAAGCGTGACGCTGGACCGGAACCATTCGGTGGCACACCTCACCGGCATCCCCACCCCCCTGACGATCAGCCGCCTCGAAATGAAGCGACTGAGGGAAACGATGTCGCAGCTTTAGCATCTACGAAAGTTATGAAAATAACTCAACCAGAGCCGACACGTTGTGCTTTTAAAATACTCATTGTGATCTGTTTCATGCTAATAGAGCAGTTTTCGGTGCCTCTCTTGCAGGCTGTCACTCCAGCTGAACTACTCGCGGCTGCTCAAGCCCAAGCTGCTCTCCAGCAGGCGGCACAGATGAAGGCTGCGCAGATCAAGGCTGCAAAAATCAAAGCAGCTAAGGAGAGAGCCGCTCTGCTCCAAGCGCTGGCTACCTCCGATTTACTGTTCCAGTCGGCAATGAATCGAGCCTCCCTCTTGCAAGTCCGCCAACTCGGCTACCTGTTCTATAATCACTTTGAGCTCAAGCGTACGCAACGCGAGTTGTCATCAGGCGGTTGCAATCGTGAGAACCCCTGGGATCTCTGGACGCAGGAGAGTGGCAGTCTCTCGAAATCTACCTCAAGCTCGACATCCCGGACTGTGAATACCTCGAGCGGCGCCTTTCTGTTGGGGGTCGACTACCAGCTCTGCCGTGATGTCAGGGCAGGGCTCTTCTCGGGCTACCTCCCGAGCTACACGTCGATCTCTGGCGGACTCGGCTCAGCCAACACTGAGGGGCTGACCTACGGGGGATCACTCAGCTATGGAAAGCCGCAGGGAGGATTCTATGCAGATGGGGTAATCAGCGGGGAGGGCTTTCGATCCAGCACCTCTCGCCCAGTCATCTCCAAGGGTAAAGATTATGGAACAGTCACAGCAACGCCCTGCAGCACAGCCTATACGCTGGGTGGAGACGCCGGCTATGATGTACGGCGCGGCCGATGGACCTACGGACCCGTGGCGATGATGCAGTACTCCCAGCTGCAAGCAGACTCGATCAGCCTCAATGGCCCTGGAAACTCATCCGGCACAGTGAACGGTCAGTGCCTA
>Ga0304729_1001506_pt1 | contig 15249 bp, 13 predicted proteins | sample C_131016_MF_Meta_FD_190475 | JGI IMG/M metagenome (GOLD analysis project Ga0304729, IMG submission 190475) | Freshwater microbial communities from Lake Croche, Canada to study carbon cycling - C_131016_MF_MetaG (v2) (version 2) | ecosystem: Environmental > Aquatic > Freshwater > Lake | place... | reverse complement strand
TGATTTCTGCCAGCTAAGAGCCGCGGTTCTAAAGACAATTCCCTTCCCTCAATCAGGTAACCTTCTGCCATACCCGCTTACACATAGCGGTGAAATACCTACAAGGAGAAGCCGTGTCTACCGAAACAAAAATTAGCCATGATGTTGCAAACCCAGCACTAGCAGCCGAGGGCCGCAAGAAGATTGAATGGGCAGAGCGCAACATGCCAGTCTTGGCTCAGATTCGTACCCGCTTCGAAAAAGAACAACCATTTAAAGGTGTTCGCATCTCTGCTTGTATGCACGTGACCACTGAGACCGCGAACTTAATGCGCGCACTCAAAGCTGGCGGCGCTGAACTCTCGCTCTGCGCATCCAACCCGCTTTCGACCCAAGATGACACCGCTGCAGCACTCGTGCACGAGTTTGGCATCAATGTCTTTGCTCATAATTCAATTGATCGCGATGGCTATTACCGTCATATCAATGCATCACTCGATATCAAACCACACTTGGTCTTCGACGATGGTTGCGACTTGGTCAACACACTTCACACCACTCGCACCGAATTAATCGAAGGAATCATCGGCGGCTGCGAAGAGACAACAACTGGCGTTATCCGCCTTGCTCAGATGAGCAAAGATGGTGCACTCAAGTTTCCTATGATTGCAGTCAATGACACTGACACCAAGCACATGTTCGATAACCGTTACGGCACCGGACAATCAACAATGGATGCCATCTTCCGCTCCACTAACTCACTTATCGCGGGCAAGGTTGTAGTAGTTGCTGGCTTTGGTTACTGCGGTAAGGGCGTAGCAGAACGCGCAAAGGGTATGGGCGCTGATGTCATCGTTACCGAAATTGATCCAACAAAGGCGCTCGACGCGATGATGCAGGGATACCGCGTTATGCCTATGCACGAGGCGGCAAAGGCCGGCGACTTCTTTGTCACCGTTACTGGTAACCGCGACGTGCTCCGCGAGGAGCACTTCAAGGTAATGAAGGATGGCGCAATTCTTTCCAATGCTGGCCACTTCGATATCGAAATCGATGTTGCTTGGCTCGAATCACACTCCTCAAAGAAGAATGCAAAGATTCGCCACCAGACAGATGAGTACGTAATGGCTGATGGCCGTCGCATTCTGCTTCTTGCCGAAGGTCGCCTAGTTAACCTCGGTGCCGCTGAAGGTCACCCAGCATCGGTAATGGATATGTCATTCTCTGATCAGGCTCTTACCGCTGAATGGTTACTTAAGGAAGCGAAGAATCTTGCAGCCGGACTTCACAACGTTCCTGTCGAAATCGATAAGGAAGTTGCGCGTCTCAAGCTCGAGAGCATGGGCGGAAAGATTGACGTTCTCACTGAAGCACAGGACCTCTACCTCAACTCTTGGGAGCACGGTAGCTAATGACCTTGATCATGGTCGTTGATGACGACCAAGATCTTGCAGAGATGCTGGGCATCGTACTTAACGGTGCTGGATTTGAAGTTGATTTAGTTAATCGGGGCGATGAAGCCATGGAGTTATTCCGTGCTCAGAGCCCCGATTTAGTTCTGCTCGATGTCATGCTTCCCGGTATTGATGGCATTGAAGTTGCACGTCGCATGCGCGCTGAATCTATGGTTCCGATTGTGATGCTGACCGCCAAGGGCGATACCCACGACGTTGTACTTGGGCTAGAAGCGGGCGCAGATGATTACATGGTCAAGCCCTTCGAACCATCCGAACTTGTTGCTCGAATAAAGGTCCGCCTGCGTCGCGCCCCTTCTGACTCCACTGATTCACTGCAGCTGGGTCGGGTGAAGATTGATCAAGTCGCTCACACTATTAATCGCGATGGAAAAATTATTCCACTCACCCGCTTGGAATTTGATCTCTTAGTTGCGCTAGCAAAAGAGCCCGGTCGAGTATTTACTCGAGAAGCGCTCCTCAGTGAAGTCTGGGGATATCAACATGCAACAGATACTCGCCTGGTCAATGTTCACATTCAACGCTTGCGCGCAAAGATTGAATTCGACCCAGAGAATCCGGAACTCATTGTGACTGTTCGCGGCATTGGTTACAAAGCAGGTCAGAATGGCAGCCATTCAGAGTGAATCCGATTAGTTCCCGGTGGCGAAGTTCGCTCGCTTGGCGAGTCACCGCAACGACCGTATTACTCTCGCTCTCCATTCTGGTTTTAGTTGGTTCCGCTCTCTATACCAATCTCGAACGCGGAATCTTCAATGAAAAATTAAGCAACTCGCTCTCTGATGCCGATTCATCCGCACAATCAGTGGAACTCCAATTAGCAATTGCTCAATATCAATCAAGTATTGACGTCGGAAAAGTTCTTGGGGATGTGCTCTCGGTTCCAGTTGGTACTGGTTATAGCTCCGGCCGCGAAGTAGCGCTATTTCCAGCGCCAGGAACGCCGAAGTCAGGTGCGGCCTATGAAGGAACATCGAACTTACTCTCTCCTAAATCCATCCCGGAGAATTTTCGGAAGGAAGTTCGAGCTAAGAAGGGCGAGAAATGGACTCGGTTAACCATTCAATATTTAGGTGGAAGAAGTGAGAAAGGTATAGCGGTCGGAAATATCATCACCGTACCGAGCGTTGGAAAATTTGAATTTTATGTGCTCTTCTCGTTAGCCCAACAAGATCAGACCTTAAGCCTGATTCTTCGAGCGCTCTGGTTGACCGGAATTGCACTCGTCTTATTGCTCGGCCTTATTACCTGGCTCATTATTCGACAGGTTGTCTCACCGGTACGGGATGCAGCAGTAGTAGCCGAACAACTCACCGCCGGCGATCTCGATCAACGCATGAATGTAAAGGGCGAAAATGAGATTGCGCGACTGGGCTACGCATTTAATGAGATGGCAGTCGTACTCAAACAGCAGATTCTTCGATTAGAGAATCTCTCTCGGCTGCAGCAACGATTTGTCTCGGACGTCTCCCACGAGCTTCGGACGCCGCTGACGACAGTTCGCATGGCCTCCGAGGTTATCTATGCCGCGCGCGAGAGCTTTGATCCGAGCGTTCAACGAAGCGCCGAGTTGTTGCTTGCTCAAATCGATCGCTTTGAGGGGTTATTGAGTGATCTCCTTGAAGTTAGCCGTTTTGATGCTGAGGCAGCTGTGCTCGATATAGATCAGATTGATCTCACCAACTTAGTCAAGCGAACCGTCGATTATCTTCACCCTAGTCGTGAACGAATCCTGACTATTCACGCCCCTCACGATCCGGTCTTTATCGATGCCGACTCCCGACGTATTGAACGCATTCTGCGCAACCTGATTTCTAATGCGATTGACCATCGCGCCGATAAACCGGTCGATATTTATATTGCCGAGAATGAGAACGAAGCAGCCGTTGCCGTCCGCGATTATGGAATTGGATTTAATGCTCGCGAATCAAAACAACTCTTTGAACGCTTCTGGCGGGCAGATCCAGCACGTGCACGCGTGCGAGGTGGTTCTGGACTCGGACTTTCGATTGCGCTGGAAGATGCAAAGTTGCATCAAGGTTTGCTTGAGGCGTGGGGAAGTCCTGCGCGCGGTGCAAACTTTGTTCTTACACTTCCGAAGCGCTCTGGTGGATTTGTTGAATTGCATCCACTGCCGGTTATCCCCGCTGGTGAACACTCCACAATTTCTGAGATGAAAGAGAGCTCCGAGAGCTAATCCTGTAATTCTGTGCGAATGCTCACCTCGCTAGCCGCTCTTCTCTTTCCGCCGAGATGTTTAAGTTGTAAAGAGTATGTCGAGCCTCAAACGACGCTATGTTCGATATGCAAACTCTCGTGGAGTACCACGGTAAAAAGGCGAAAGTTAGATCAAACCCCATTCTTTTTCTGCGCTTCCTATAACTCAGTCACTTCACGAGTAATTCTGAAAGCAAAGGAAGAGAATAATTTGCGAGCTCGCAGCGCATTGGCCCAACTTGTTGCACACTCAATTCTCGATTCTTCTTCACTTTTGATTCCCATCCCATCTCGCCCTTCAGCCAACCGAGTTCGAGGATTCTCACATGCAACGTTATTGGCGCGGGAAGCTATCTCGCTCGCTGGTGGAGCACGAGATCAAGTGATTGATGTATTGCGCGTAACTGGTTCAACGCGGGATCAGAGTGGTCTGAATAGTCGTCAACGACAGGAGAATCTGCATCAGAAATTCGGCGCCAATCACCGCTGCCTTACTCATCTATTAAATCTTGAATCACGCCCTATTTTTATCGTCGATGATGTGGTCACTTCGGGCGCCTCGGCGCGAGAGGCAATCCGAGCGCTGCACGCGGTAAATATCACCGTTGTGGGCCTCATCTCTGCATGTGCAGCCTCGCCCCATTAGCCAATAAGATAGGGGAGTTCTGGCATTGATATATCGAATACGAAAGAGGGCTCGTGGTTGCGATTCTAGATAAAATTCTGCGCGCAGGAGAAGGTCGTCAACTTCGACAACTCGAAAAGCTCGCGGCAGAAGTTAACTCGTTCGAAGCTGCAATTATCGCGCTCTCCGATTCCGAGCTTCGCGCTCAGACCGATAAATTTCGCGCTCGTCTCGCCGCAGGTGAAGATCTCGACAGCTTGCTTCCGGAAGCCTTTGCGACTGTTCGCGAGGCAGCAAAGCGCACCTTAGGTCAGCGCCACTACGACGTTCAACTCATGGGTGGAGCAGCACTTCACCTCGGCAACATTGCAGAAATGCGTACCGGTGAAGGTAAGACGCTAGTTGCAACTCTTCCTTCATATCTCAACGCGCTACCCGGTAATGGCGTACACGTTGTTACTACTAATGATTATTTAGCAGAGCGCGATAGCGAGTGGATGGGACGTATCCATCGTTTCCTCGGTCTCAAAGTCGGTGTAATTCTCTCGAGCATGACACCTGCCGAGCGTCGCGAGGCATATCTCTGCGACATTACTTATGGCACCAATAACGAATTTGGTTTTGATTACCTTCGCGACAATATGGCCTGGTCACTTGAAGATTGCGTGCAGCGTGTCCATAACTTTGCGGTAGTCGATGAAGTGGACTCAATTCTGATTGACGAAGCTCGAACTCCACTTATTATCTCTGGGCCAGCAGATAAGGCCACAAAGTGGTATCTCGAATTTGCCAAGATTGCCGACCAACTACAACGCGATCTTCATTACGAAGTAGATGAGAAGAAGAAGACAACTGGCATTCTCGAAGAGGGCGTTACTAAAGTAGAAGAACTCCTCGGTATCGAAAACCTGTACGAGTCTGTTAACACGCCGATGATTGGCTATCTCAACAATGCCGTCAAAGCCAAGGAACTCTTTAAGAAAGATAAAGATTATGTAGTCATGTCGGGCGAGCTCCTGATTGTGGATGAGCACACCGGCCGCGTTCTCGCAGGTCGCCGATATAACGAGGGCCTCCATCAAGCACTAGAAGCGAAGGAACGCCTCGATATCAAGGATGAGAACCAGACGCTCGCCACAATTACTTTGCAGAACTACTTCCGCCTTTACGCCAAACTCTCGGGCATGACCGGTACTGCTACTACTGAAGCCTCTGAATTTATGCAGATCTACAAGCTCGGCGTTATTCCTATTCCTACCAATAAGCCGATGCAGCGCTTGGATCAAGCAGATCTCATCTATAAGAGCGAAGCTGGAAAATTTGTTGCGGTCGCTAAGGACATTGTCGAACGCCATCGCAAAGGCCAACCAGTTCTCGTGGGAACGGTCAGCGTCGAGAAATCTGAGGAGCTCTCCGCTGTTCTCAAGCGAAACGGAATTCCACACGAAGTTCTCAACGCAAAGCAGCACGAACGCGAAGCTGCGATTATCGCTCGCGCTGGTGTAATCGGCGCAGTAACTGTTGCTACCAATATGGCTGGCCGCGGTACCGACATCATGCTCGGTGGTAACTCTGAATTTATGGCTGACTTCGAACTCCAAAAGCGTGGCCTTAATCCGGTCGAAACTCCAGAAGAGTACGAAGCGGCGTGGGCTACCGAACTCGCTAAGCAGAAAGCGGCAGTCGAGAAAGAGCACGAGCAAGTGGTCGCACTCGGCGGACTTTATGTTCTTGGTACTGAGCGCCACGAATCGCGCCGTATCGATAACCAGCTCCGCGGTCGTTCTGGTCGCCAAGGCGATCCTGGCGAATCTCGTTTCTATCTCTCGCTACAAGATGATTTGATGCGTCGCTTCAACTCCGGCATGGTGGAACGATTCCTCGGCGCCGCTGGCATCGGCGAAGATGTACCTATCGAATCCAAGATTGTCTCTAACGCTATTCGTTCGGCTCAGACTCAAGTAGAAGCACTCAACTTTGAGATGCGTAAGAACGTCCTTAAGTATGACGATGTCATGAACCGCCAACGTGAAGTTGTCTATGGCGAGCGTCGTGAAGTACTCGAAGGTGCAGATATTGCTGACCTGGTACAGACCTTCATCGAAGATACCGTGACCGCATATGTCACCGCCGCTACCGCAGAGGGATATCCGGAGGATTGGGATCTCTCGACTTTGTATGCAGCGCTTAAGGGCATTTATCCGATCTCATTTACATTTGAAGAACTCGCCAATGAAGTCGGTGGCATCGCTGCCCTCGATACCGAGTTCCTTCTTTCACGAATACTCAGCGATATTGATGCTGCTTATGCGGCACGCGAAGAGTCGCTCACCGCACCTGTTATGCGTGAACTAGAGCGCAAGATTCTGCTCTCCGTTCTCGACCGCAAGTGGCGGGAGCACCTCTACGAGATGGATTACCTACAAGATGGAATCGGCCTGCGCGCAATGGCGCAACGCGATCCTTTGGTCGAGTATCAACGTGAAGGTTACGAGCTATTCACCGCCATGATGGATGCGATTAAGGAAGAGCTAGTCGGATTCCTCTTCAACGTAGAAGTTGAAGTTGAGAACGATGGTCAAGGTGTTGCAGCAAAAGGCTTAACACCAACACCAGCGCCAGCACAGAACCTGCGATACACAGCAGCGGATGAGTCCGGTGCAGTGCACGGCGAGGGCGGAACTTCCCGTAACGCGCCATGTCCATGTGGTTCAGGCAGGAAGTACAAGCGTTGTCATGGAGCCGCTTCTTAAAGTAGCGAAAACTCAGTACATAACCAGCGCTGGTCGACACCTTCAAACCGTAGAACCAGCGAACGGATGCGAGTGCCGAACCGCAAGGTAACCAAACTTTCAACGACGCCATCGATTGGTTCTTGTAAGTAAATCTTTCTGATCTTCGGAGCTTCACTACCAATTTGCGATGTTTCAACAAGTTGCAGAAAGACGCGTCGGTGTGACCAGCGCGCTAACTGCATCGCGGAGCGGCGACCTCCCCAAATCTCGACTGTGCTTAATACAAAGCGACGAACCCACTCTTCGATATCAGGTAGTTCACGGGCAGAAGTCGCAACTGGTGCAAAATCAGGATCGCTCTCAAACTCCTCGCCCGCTAGCCGATCAAGTGTGGGTACTAGGTAGAGCTTGGTCGGAATCGCCGGTTTATCTATATCTTGTTGGAAATCAATTGCTGGATGTCGCCAGGATTCGGGTGGAATAGGAGTGAGCGAGCCGGCGAGCGGAGCGATGAAGCGTTGCATGCGTATCTGATTTTTCATCTCGCAACTATCTATTTTGGTGACTTGTCATCACTCATCCTTTTGGATGAGATTTCGAAGAGGGTGGTGTTGGCGCCCAGTAGTGCTGTGGAGAGCGAGCGATTGATCTTTGCCAAGTTGAGGTACTTATCTCCTATGAAGAATATGAAAAATATGAGTGACTTCACCACCTTTTATCAGCGCAATTCTCGGGCCGCATTCGCGCTCGGACTGATTGCTATCTCCATTCTCTCGGCGCTCTTTATTGTGCATCAATCCAATCGCAGTAGCTTGGTCTGGGCGGCGCAGTCCGAGCTGCCTGTTGGAGAGGTAATATCGCAGAGCTCGCTCCGCGCTATTCACGTGCGTCTTCTGGAGAATGGTAAGAGCTACATCTCGGCGCAGGAGCCAATAATTGGATCGACCGTGACCAAGGCGATTAGCGCTGGTGATTTGATTCCGGCTCGCTCACTCTCGAGAACTCCCGGCGCAATTGATATAAGGAGCGTTCCACTTCAAGTTGCGACTAATGATCTTCCGATGGATTTAGCTGCGGGGGAGCGGGTAGATATTTACTCACTTCCTCTTCAATCAAGTGGAATTCAGAACACCTTTCAGATAGCACAAGTCGCGGAAGATTTAGTCGTTGAATCTATCGATAGCAAAGCACGCGCTCTCGGTGGCGCCACTGGAGTACTAGTACGGATGGCAAACGAAGAAGTCATTACGCTCTTTGCCCAGACTGCTCGCTCAAGGATTGTCTTGGTGCGCAGTGCACGCTGATATTCCACCTCTCCACGTCATTACCGCGATGAGCGATGCAGATGATGAGGACTTTGTCGCACAACTCCTGCATTCGCAAGGTTGGCATATCCGCCATCGCGCAGTTGAATGGGAGAGCGCTAAGGCGGCGATAGCGAGTTCGACTGAGCGAACCATCTTGATTTACTCCAGCGATGTGCGCGGATTTCTCGGCATTGAACTAGCTCCGTTAGTAGGTGAGAATCTCTTCGCAATCTGCATCGATGACGTTCCCATTGCCGCCCATCCACTCATGACATGTATTCGAGAGCGAATCAATGCGCCTCAACCCCTGCCTTCGCGTGCCCTACCTATATCCGCGGCAAATAGTTCGAAACGCAGTGTGCTTGTAACCGGAACTTCTGGCGCTCCCGGTAGAAGCGCACTTGCACTTGCACTGGCACAAGAGTTCGCCATAACTCGAAAGGTTGAACTCATTGATGCTGATATTCATTCGCAGTCGCTCGAATATTTAGCGGGGGATAAAGAATTAACTCCAAAACTTCAGCTCTCCACCCTGAATCTCGCTGCTCGATCCCCGGTTATTCCAGAGAGCGACGTTTTATTGCGCCTGATTGATATTGGCGCACTTCCACCACTTGCCGATGTGCTTTCCGATCGTCGCTGGCAAGGAGCGCTGATGCATAGCTCACTTATGCAGAGTCAATGCATTCTCTATATTGCGCAATCGGATGGACTGGGACTTCTTCGGTTAGAAAAATTTATCCAGGAGCTGCCCTTGCTGACGACGAATGTGCCAGTTCTCTTTATTCTTAATCAGGTGGGCGCTACCCGATTAGATAAGGCGCTCTCGGAACGATTTGTACTCTTAATGGATGGCCGCGCTCACTTCACCATTCCCTATGAGATGCGCGGAGGATTAATTCCAAGCCTCACCAAGAATAATTCTGGTCTCTGGCGACCACGAGAGATTGCTAAGATTGCCGCTCTAATCACTTCACAGTTGAGGTAGGTCTATCCATGAGTTCGATTGATGATCTCATCACGGCTCATACCGCGCTCACCGAACGCGATCGAGAACGCCTCGCTGAACTCATGGCGGATTGGCCACTTCTCGCAGATCTCTCCTTCGCAGACCTCATTCTCTGGGTGCCCAAGCGGCGCGATTATCAGAGTTGGCCAGAGGGATATATCGCAATGGCGCATATTCGTCCTACTACTTCAGCAACCGTATTTATGCACGATGTTATTGGCGATAACTTGTTGTGGGGGCAGAACTCCAGAATCGATCACGCACTCACTAAGGGCGAGATTGTTCGTGACACCGAACCCGAACTCGTCGGCGAGATTCTCATTAAAGAAGAGACAGTTCCAGTCCTCTTTGATGGGCGGGTGATTGCGGTCATTTCGCGACATAGAAATGCAGAACAGATGCGTTCGCCATCGAGACTTGAACTTAATTACCGAGAAATTGCACACAATATTTATGGCATGGTCGCTGAAGGTACCTTCCCAATTCACAACAGTCTCTACCGAGCAGAATCTGCACCGCGCTTAGGCGATGGTTTAATCCGATTAGATAGTCAAGGTGTTGTCACATATGCCAGCCCTAACGCCCGTTCTGCATTTAATCGCGCTGGCTGGGATCAAGAGCTCGAAGGCCACAATCTGGGCGACATGATTGAATCAGTGCGACGTACAGGTAGCGCTCCAACGGAAGAGTCTTGGCAGACCATCACGAGCGGCAAGTACTTACGCCGGGAAGAATTTGAGAATGAGAGTGGCATCTTCGATCTCTTAGTAATTCCTCTTATTCGAGGTTCGGTGGGAATCGGCGCCATCGTTCTCTTGCACAATGTGACGGAGCTTCGACGCCGCGATCGAGCGCTGCTCTCAAAAGATGCGACCATTCGCGAGATTCACCACCGGGTGAAGAATAATTTGCAGACTGTCTCTGCCCTTCTCCGATTGCAATCTCGCCGGGTAGAGGATCCCATTGCTAGCCAAGCGTTAGCAGAAGCGGTACGTCGCGTGGCATCCATTGCCATCGTGCACGAGACGCTCTCTTCGAGCTCTGCTGAAACCGTAAATTTTGATGAGGTATATGACCGAATTGTTCACAATGCCATCGAGCTCAGTACTCGACCTATTCAACTCTCGAAAGCTGGCCTCTTTGGAATCTTTGATTCGCAGGTCGCTACGCCGCTGGCTCTGGTCATCACTGAACTTATTCACAACGCGCTAGAGCATGGGCTAGAAAATCACGGAGATCACTTGCGAGTAGAAGTAATTCGTGATGGAGCAAGCTGCAGCGTTACCGTTATTGATAATGGAGTTGGCCTACCCGATAATTTTGATTGGGATAAGTCATCTAATTTGGGGCTGCAGATTGTAAAAACCCTGACCGAGAATGAGCTAAAGGGAAAGATTGAGTTACGGCGAGAGAGCGATTTAACGAAAGCGATTCTTACTTTTTAATTAGCGGTATTACCGAATTAAAATTGATTCTGCGCTTCCATCATACGAGCGCGATTACGAGCTGCACGACGCTTGAGAGCGCGACGTTCATCCTCGGATAATCCACCCCAGACACCAGCATCCTGACCACTTTCGAGCGCCCATGCTAAGCAAGGTTCTTTTACGACGCAGCGATTACAGACCTTCTTCGCCTCATCGATTTGTGCGAGAGCTGGCCCAGTGTTGCCGACTGGAAAGAAGAGTTCTGGATCTTCTTCTCGGCAAGCAGATTCGTGTCGCCAGTCCATGCGTTTCGTGCTCCTTAAATCGGTAAATCAGGGAAGTGAAGGGCAATAACGCGCCGCTTACAAGGGATATTCTCCCGTGAATCACTCCACATAACAAGGATATTCAGCCACTGATTCCAATTTATCGAAAGAAATTCATAGGTGATATCTCACAATCACATCAAGATATTCAGATGAGTGATGAGATCTGATTATTGGGTGCCCCCGGCAGGATTCGAACCTGCGCACCCGCCTCCGGAGGGCGGTGCTCTATCCCCTGAGCTACGGGGGCAAAATTATGCGTTCGTCGTGAAATTATGTGAACACAGTGGAACTCTGGAATAGATACTTAAGGTTATCAGTGAAAGAATCTCCCCGTGAATGAGACCAAGAGAGAAACCGCATATTTCGCTACTGGCTGCTTCTGGGGCGCTGAACGTCGCTTCTGGAAATTAGCAGGAGTCCTAGAAACCTCAGTTGGCTACATGGGTGGCACGAAAGCAGAGCCCACCTACGAAGAGGTCTGTACCGGTCGGACTCTTCATGCCGAGGTCGTAGAAGTAATCTTCGATCCAGCAGTTATCTCTTACGAACGTCTGCTCCAAGAATTTTGGGTGATGCACGATCCCACCTCGATGAATCAACAAGGTGGCGATATCGGAACTCAATATCGCAGTGAGATTTTCTATACCTCACCCGCTCAGAAGGATGCGGCCGAGAGTACGCGCGAGCGCTATCAGAGCGCTTTAGATATCGATGGCATCGGCAAGATTTGCTCCGCTATCACCCCATCCGCGGGCAATACCTATTGGCTCGCCGAGGAATATCATCAGAAGTATTTAGCGAAGAATCCAAATGGCTATGACTGCCACTCTTCGACTGGAGTGGCCTACCCAATACTGGTCTGACTAGAACCAATCGGTAGAGTTGTCATATGAGTTCTACTGTCTGGCTAGTCACTCTTGTTGCCCTGATACTCGTCCTGACTCTGGACTTGGCGCTCGCATTAAAGGATCGCCATAAAGAGACATCCATGCGCACCGCTACTTTGTGGACGGTCTTCTATCTGCTCTTAGCCATCGGATTCGGTATCTCGCTTGGATATTGGCACAACATACAAGCTAGACGAGAATTTTTTGCCGGCTGGCTCACCGAGTATTCGCTCTCATTCGATAACCTCTTCGTCTTTATTCTGATTTTGGCCCGGCTCAAAGTTGCGAAAGAGAAGACGCAACTCGTCCTCCTCTTTGGAATTGTCATTTCGCTAATTCTGCGTGGAATATTTATCGCTGCTGGATCTGCAATTATCAATCGTTGGTCATGGGTCTTCTTCTTCTTCGGTGGCTTCTTGCTCTACACCGCGATTCAACTATTCCGAGAGAGTTCTGAGGAGGAGTGGGAAGAGGGCAAGCTAATTGCATTCGCCCGATCCAAAGGCGCTTCAACCTTCGCCCTTGCTCTTCTCGCTATCGCTACTACCGACGTGCTCTTTGCCTTTGATTCGATTCCCGCAATCTTTGGTCTCACGCGTGATCCCTACATCGTGGTGACTGCAAATCTCTTTGCCTTGATGGGTCTGCGCCAGCTCTACTTTCTCATCGGCGGACTCATGAATAAATTAATTTACTTAACTGAAGGCCTCTCGCTCATTCTCGCCTTCATTGGTTTCAAATTACTTTTCGAAGCTTGCCACGCTCAAGGTTGGCATGAAATATTTGGCGTAAAAATTCCTCATATTCCGCTGACGTTAAGCCTTGGCTTCATCGTTGTGACCCTAGTTGTGACCGCATCGCTCAGCCTCTTCAAAACTCGTAAATCACACAACCCGCACACCCATTAACTCGTAGATTATTTCTGCGTAGGCTGGAATACTCCACATATGGAAAAAGTAGATGGGCTCGCGCTGGATCAATTGCGTACTCGCGTAAGTGCTAAATGGCGTGAATTTCCGGAGGATATTCTTCCCCTGCCGGTAGCTGAGATGGACTTTGAAATTGCACAACCCATCCGAACTCTGTTATCAGAAATGGTTTCGAAATCAGATACTGGTTACTTAGGCGCTGTTCCCGAGCTCGCCGCTAATTTTTCAACTTTTGCCAGCGCCCGCTGGAATTGGAACGTTGATACCGAACAAGTCTTTACCTGCACCGATGTTGGCGTGGGCATGGTCGAGATGGCGCGTACCGTGGTTTCACCGGGAGAGCGCATCTTGGTTAATTCACCGGTGTATCACAATTTTTACAATTGGATTATCGAACTTAAGTGCGAAATGGTGGATGCGCCTCTGATTTCTAGCCCGCAGGATGCGCTTCATTTCGTTCTTGATTTTGAGGCAATTGAGAAGTCATATGCCGCTGGCGTAAAAATTCACTTCCTCTGCAATCCTCACAACCCAACCGGCACTGTCTTTACTCGCGATGAGCTATCTCAACTCGCTGATTTAGCAAAGAAATATGGCGTTTATATTTTCAGCGATGAGATTCATGGTCCAATTGTTTACGAGAAGGGAACGTTCCACCCCTTTCTCTCCGTCAGCGAGAACGCTCGCGAAGTAGGAATTTGTGTGACTGCAGCGAGTAAGACCTGGAATTTAGCTGGTCTTAAATGCGCCATGATAATTACGCAATCGCCTCGCACGAAGGCACTAGCTGAGGCTATGCCAATCGCCGTGCATTGCCGAGCTTCGCTCTTTGGCGCATTTGCGGCTGCGACGGCCTATACCTGCATCGATTGGCTAGATGCTGCATTGGTGACTCTTGATCGCAACCGTCATCACGTAAAATCTCTACTTGCGCAAACGCTTCCCGAAGTCGGGTATCGAATTCCTGATTGCTCTTATCTCGCCTGGTTAGATGTAAGTGCACTCAATCTTGGCGAAAATCCAGCTGACCATTTCCTGACCAAAGGAAAAGTTGCTTTCAATGCTGGTCACACCTTCGGGCCTTCTGGTGCGCAATTTGTTCGACTCAACTTCGCAACGAGTGAAGTGATATTAGAAGAGGCAATTCGCAGAATGGCAGCATCACTTATATGAAATATGACGTTGTCATTATTGGCGCAGGACATAATGGGCTTATCGCTTCGTGTTATCTCGCGAAGGCCGGTTTGAAAGTTGCAGTTCTTGAGGCCAATGACACTGCTGGTGGTGCAACCGTCAGCCAACGAGTTTTTCCAGATTTCGATGCTCGCCTCTCTCGGTATTCATATCTCGTCTCGCTGATGCCAGATCAGATTTTCTCGGATTTAGAACTCTCGTTCACGACAATAGGTCGCACCGTCTCTTCCTACACACCTGAAGTTGTGGATGGAAAAGATGTTGGACTGCTAGTTCATCGCCAACCAGGAAGTGAAACTATTGCAAGCTTTACCGCACTTGCCGGAGAGAGCGCTTTCCCAGCTTGGCAGAGTTTTTACGATTCAGTCCAGAAAATTGCAACTGCAGTTGCTCCTACGGTTCTGCAAAAACTTCCCACTCGCAGCGAACTTAAAGCACAAGTAAATGATCCAATTTGGGATGAAATTGTCGAAATCCCAATGGGCCAATCGCTAGAGGCACGTTTTGCAGATGACCTGATTAGGGGAGTAGTCCTTACCGACGGCTTGATTGGAACTTTTAGCGATGCTCACGATATTGCAGCAAACCGCTGTTTTATCTATCACTTAATCGGCAACGGGACTGGCGAGTGGCGCGTACCTCGCGGTGGAATGGGTGGACTCGTTTCAGAATTACTGCAGAAGGCGAACGACCTTGGTGTTGATATCTTGACTAGCCATGAGGTGAAAGCGCTTACGCGCGATTCTGATAGTTGGAGAACATCGACTGTGTCGGCAAAATTTGAATCTCGCTTCGTGCTGGCTGCATGTGCGCCACAAGTATTAGCAAAGATTATGGGTACAACGCCACCGAAGAGCCTGGATGGCAGTCAAGTAAAGATCAATATGCTCCTGACGAAGTTGCCTCGCCTCAAGAGCGGAATAGATCCGGCGATTGCCTTTGCCGGAACTTTTCACTTCGATGAACGCTATTCCGATCTGCAATTGGCTTTCGCTCAGAGTGCTGCAGGAAAAGTTCCAGATCGCATTCCCGCAGAAATGTATTGCCATACGTTGACCGACAACACCATCTTGAGCGATGAGCTCAATGCTCAGGGCTATCACACACTCACTCTCTTCGGAATTCATACACCGGCC
>Ga0304729_1001501_pt1 | contig 15292 bp, 2 predicted proteins | sample C_131016_MF_Meta_FD_190475 | JGI IMG/M metagenome (GOLD analysis project Ga0304729, IMG submission 190475) | Freshwater microbial communities from Lake Croche, Canada to study carbon cycling - C_131016_MF_MetaG (v2) (version 2) | ecosystem: Environmental > Aquatic > Freshwater > Lake | place... | reverse complement strand
TGTATTGGATGTAACTGGAAAATATTCTAGTACAAATATATTTGGCGGCGACGGCATACTATATAAACAAACTCCTAAATCAAGTACGGTGTTTGGTTTCTCTACTAGAGACGACATTTATCAAGTAATCTATAATACAGTTAATCCCTTATTAGAGGGCAACGACCTATTGCATTTTTATTATGAAAATTATCCTCGCTACACTTACGCAAACACATACTGGGCACGTAGTACTGCATCTAGTAACAGTAGCACAGGTTACTTGGTAAACGGATCGAGCACACGGTATCAAACTGGACTTGGGGTAAGTAGTAATTTAAGGTATGTGTCAACAGGTGCATTGTTAAAGTTTACTGCAGGTACTGGAAAGTTTTTTGACGCACAAAATCAAATACGCACTGGCACTCCGGTGTATACTGGAGAAAGCCAATACCTGTGGGCCGCGGTTGTTATGGCCAATGCCGGGTATCCGTTGCAATTGAGTCAAAATATTCCAACAAATGCTGTGGTAGACACTATTATACCAGTGTTTAAAACTGCGTTGCCCAGCGCAACATTTATTACACAACTAGTAAATCAATTACAGAGTTATCAAAATATTGGATTGACATACAATGTGTCAACACAAAGTTGGCAAGTGATACTACCACAAGATTTAAACTTGGATAATTTTAGCCTAACTAACCAGGGAGATTTAACTGGTACTGGATTAGACAGTAGTTGGCTTGTGGCGTTTACATATAACGGTATCAATTACAATCTAGTACATCGTGGAACTCAATATGTGTTCCAAAGCGCCGCAGAAACACGTTTTTACTTTGATCCAGATGTACGCACATTTGATAGTAAGACTGGATTGACCCTAACAGATCAAATCAATGTACTAAAAACAAATAGTCAACCCGATGGTGCTAGTCCAATTGGGCGAGATCAAAGTTGGTACATTTATGACAGTGTTGTACAGACCGATGGTTACACAGACAATACACAGATACTGGTCACATTCCCTGACGATAACAATGACGGTGTCCCTAACGATCCAGATTTATTTACAAACATAGTGGCACCCACAGTGAATACCAGTAAGAAATATGTGTTCTTTAAACAAGTTACCAGTACAGACAACTTTATTACAACTGCACCAGTGGATAATAATACTATTGTTACTACCTATGCTACACAAAGTGCAATTACTGCCAATTGGACATTATATCTAAGTGGGCAAATATTTTATGCAACAACTGCTAATGAATTCTGGCAACTGTCGATAAGTGCAACCAACACTAGAACTCTTGTAAAATTAACCGACTATTCGGCACAGGTTGGGCGCCAAGGCATGTCATTCCAATACAGGCACAATAGTCCCAATGATAGACGTATTGACCCAAGTCCTAACAATATCATGGACTTGTACATACTTACAACTCAATACTCGGCTGATTATTTGTCTTATATACAAGATACCACAGGCACAGTCGCAGAACCAGCATTGCCCACAAACGACACATTAAAAACAGAGTTTGGTAGTGGAACTACAAGTCTTGAAAACTATAAAGCACTAAGCGATACTATTGTGTATAACCCTGGCCGCTACAAGCCGTTGTTTGGGGCAAAAGCACCTGCTAATTTACAAGCAACATTTAAGATTGTAAAAAATCCCAATATCAATGTCAGTGATAACGATGTTATTAGTAGCACAGTATCTGCAATTAACAGATATTTTGACACTGCTAATTGGGATTTTGGTGACGTGTTTTACTTCAGTGAACTAAGCACATACTTACATAATGCATTGGCACCTAGCGTGGCAAGTATTATTATCGTACCAAGCAATACAGATGTTGCTTTTGGCGGACTAATGCAAATCAATGCTGGCCCAAATGAAATAATGGTCAGCGCAGCCACTGCAACAAACGTACAGATTATATCGGCAATTACTGCTGCACAAATCAATCAAACACTTTCAGGATTAGGTATCATTATATAATATGGCACAAATAAAGACCAGTAATTTTTTACCTGAAGTATTTAAAACTGACGCAAATAAAAAGTTCTTAAATGCCACTTTAGATCAGCTGGTGTCTCAACCGGACCTACGCAACGTCAATGCGTATGTGGGACGAAAATTTGCACCAACATTTAAAAGTACAGATAACTATCAACCAGAACCTACTGCTCAACGTCAAAATTATCAACTTGAGCCTAGTGTAGTTGTAAAAAATAGAATTACAAAAGAAACTGAACTCTTTGGTAGTTACATTGATTTATTACAACAAGTTAAACATTATGGTGGTCTTACCGATAATCAAAGCCGTTTGTTCGCTGGCGAAAATTATAGTTTTGACGGACTGTTTGATTTTGACAAGTTCATCAACTTTAATCAGTACTACTGGTTGACCGCCGGCCCCGACTCAGTTGATGTATACGGCGCAGAAATACCCACAGCACAAACTTTTACAGTAACACGAAACCCAGTTACTGGTAGTTATTTGTTTTCCACTGCTGGATCAGTAGAGAATCCCACTGTTAGACTTGCCTATGGCGGCGTTTATAAATTTGTTGTTGATCAGCCTGGCTTTCCTTTTTGGATACAAACAACTGCCGGAACCAGCGGAGTAAAAAATAACCAAACAACGGTATCAAGTCGAGACATCCTTGGTGTAGAAAATAATGGCACAGATGTTGGCACAGTGACATTTAGAGTACCACAACCGACTGCACAAGATTATTATATACGACTACTACTTGCAGGCAATGCAGATTTAAGTACCAAACTTCATTATAATCAAATACACGGTCGACGACTAAGTGAAGTTGTTGCTGCAGGAGAAAACGGATTTGATGGAGTAAGCGCACCCGCACAAATTAACCTTAAGTCATTGATTTTTGTCAATGGTGATGTTGATCCTTATTACTGGACAGTGGGCAGTACAACAATACCTGTTGAGAACCGACTCAACGCTTGGATTATTACACTAAACAATGACGCTGACCCCATTGTTACATTAAATCCATTAGCACAAGCCTTTGCCATAGACCCTTTACAAAAAGTATTTGTGCGTGGTGGACTAACACGAGCAGAGTATAGTTACTATCTAGGCACCGACTATCTAATAGATAATGTTTATAAGACAGTTCCAAACATCACTGCTCCGTTAACTAGTTTATTCTATCAAGACGGAATTGGTTCAGAGTTTGTTGGACAGTTTAATCTATTAACAGTTGACAACGTTAATTTTGATATTGACACAGATATTATGGGTAAAACAACTTATAAAAGTCCAAACGGGGTTACGTTTACCAACGGTCTAAAGATTAAATTTGACAGTAGCGCACTGCCTACATCTTATGCAAACAATACCTACTATGTTGATGGAGTAGGCACCGGCATACGACTATTAGATGTAAACACATTTATTACGCCCGAGCCATATGCAGTAAATGGAATAGACACGCAAGATTATATCACAATTAATCGAGGAAGTCGAGACTTAAATCCTTGGACTCGTAGTAACCGTTGGTTTCACATTGATGTAATCAACGCAACTGCTGCATATAACAAAACAACGGCATTAATTAATCAAAATCTACGTGCCAACAGGCCAATCATTGAATTTGACGCTGACCTTCAATTATACAATTTTGGTCGTGTGGCCAAGGTTCCAGTAGATATATTAGATTTTACCATCACTGATGCTAAAAATACAGTTGAATTACAACCGCAAGGTTACACAATTGGAGGTGTTGTTTTGGCTCAGGACATGCGTATCGCATTTGCCAATGATTTTGATCCAACAGTACGAAATCAAATTTATCGAGTTGACATTGTATACATATTAAACTTACTGAGTAATGTTATTAACCTTGTGCCCACTGACGATTATGTAGTTGATGTCAACAACAACTTGGTTGTGACTCAAGGCACTAATAAAGGAGTAGAGTACTATTACAACGGCACCGCTTGGATTGCTGGGCAACAAAAGAACGGTGTCAATCAGGCACCGGTATTTGATGTCATTGACAGTCTTGGATATAGTTTAAGTACGCTAGCCGATAGTACATTTGCTGGTACAAAAATCTTCTCTTATCAGCACGGAACTGGCATCAATGATACAGTTTTGGGGTTTCCATTAAGTTATCGTAGTTTTAATCAAATTGGCGATATACAATTTGATAATAATTTTGATATAGATACATTCAATTACGTAGACGATACCGGAGCAACAGTAACACGCAACATTAATAATCTTGGTACTTTACAACAAAACAACTCGTTGACTTCTTATAAGTTACGTAATATCTGGATTACAAATAAAGAAAAGAGCAAACAGTTTCAAATAATTGGTGGCGTATACGACGGTAAGAATAGTTATTTCAAGATTGATATTACAAAAAATGTTGAAACAACAAGCCCGTATTTTAAAGTATACCGTAATAGTAAACTAATCAGTTACTATGAATTGATTACAGTTGGAATAGTTTCTTATGTCCACATCACTGATGCTGATTTAACTGCTGGAGATCAAATTGACATATTGATCTATAGCGATACTGTTAGTAAATTGGGATATTATGAGATTCCACAAAACTTAGATTTAAACAGCGAGAATGCCAACTTTTCAAGTTTAACCTTGGGGCAATTACGCAACCACGTAACGACTGCAGTTGGCAATAGCACACAGGTTGTTGGATTGGTTCCGGGAGATAGTAATCTAAGGGACGTGGCAATTAAAGCACAAGGCGGTAGTATACTACAACATGCCGCTCCTGTATTATATAGTGAATTATTTTTAATCGATAAAGATGCTAATTTTATTAAATCAATTAATTTGGCACGTCACGAGTATAGCAAAATAAAGAATAAAATACTCGAGTTGAGTACAAGAACCTCTGGATTAGATTATACCAACATACCAGTATTACTCGACACCGTATTAAAAAATATTAACTTAGTTAAAAACAAATCATTCTCTTGGTACTATAGTGATATGGTGCCATATGGAGATATTAAAAACACAATTAGTTATACCATATTAAGTAGTGAAATTGTTGATTACGAAATATCAAGTGTATTCAGTGACACTACATTGAGCAACACGGCAGTATTAGTTTACCTAAACAATGTACAATTGACAAAAGGAATTGATTATCAATTTGACGTAAACCGGGCTGGCGTGACCATACTGACTCCTTTGGCGATTGATGACGTACTTACCTTTCACGAGTACAGCAACACAGACGGGAATTATATTCCAGAGACTCCGACAAAATTAGGATTGTATCCTAAGTTTACCCCGGCCAAATTATACGACAATACGTACCAAGTTCCTATGTATGTTATACAAGGGCACGATGGTAGTATAACACCGGCATTTGGTGACTACCGTGATGATTTGTTATTAGAGTTTGAGCAACGTATCTATAATAATATTAAAGTAGATTATGCAAAAAATGTATTTGACATTTATAATTATTTGCCAGGCAAGTTTCGTAGCACTGATTATAATCTTAAAGATTTTACACAGTTATTAACAAATAGTTTCTTACAATGGGTTGGTGGTAATAGAGTTGATTATATTACCAATAGTTACTTTGTAGCAAGTGAAGCATTCACTTGGAACTATAATAGATTTATGGACACGGTCAATGGCGAGGCATTGCCCGGATATTGGAGAGGAATTTATAAACACTTCTTTGATACAGATCGCCCGCACACTCATCCTTGGGAAATGCTGGGTTTCACTGAACAACCCAGCTGGTGGGAAACACGCTACGGGCCTGCTCCATATACTGGCGGCAACTTGGTTCTATGGCACGATTTAGAAGATGGGTACATTTGGAACAACGGAGACAGTCGCACTGACACTCGCTTTGCAAGACCCGGAATGACAACTGCAAATGTTAACGGTTTTATTCCTGTAGATGATACCGGAAGATTACGTGCTCCTACTGAGATGTTGGTTAAAAGATTCAACAGCAACAGCGCCAGTGGTAATTTTAAAATTGGCGACGATGGTCCGGTTGAGTCGGCATGGAGACGCAGCAGTGATTATCCATATGCAATGCAACAGGCTCTGGCCTTGAGTCATCCTGCATTTTATTTCGGGTCATTGGTTGATGTTGGTCGTTATTATAAAAATACCGAATTAAATCAATATGTATTGAATGATACACTACAACGTATAACTCCCGACACAGTTAAACTCAATGGAAAAACTGTCGATGGAACACCCCAACGTGCTGCAAGTTATATTAACTGGATTAGTGATTATCTACGCAACCAGGGCATTGACCCGTTTGTAAAACTTACAGAGTACCTAAATAATGTCAACATCCAATTGGCCTATAAAGTCGGCGGATTTACAGACCAGACATTTATGGATGTGATTGCAGAACAAAGTAGTCCGTCAAGTAAAAACAGTGGAGTAATGATTCCTAAAGAGAATTATACAGTAGAGTTGTATAAATCTACGCCCACAAAAACTGTCACCTACAGCGGAGTTGTAGTTGAACGTACAGGTACTGGCTACACAGTTAGTGGATTTGATATTGATTATCCGTACTTTACGATTATTCCTAGTCTAGCAAATAATAATGCCTATCCTATACGTGTAGGCACAGATACTGGTATCGTATATCAAAACTATCAAAAGTATAAAGTAACAGTTCCGTATGGATTTGAGTTTACCAGTAGACAACAGGTCGTTGATTTTCTAGTGAGCTATCAACGTTACCTTAAAGGTATTGGGTTTCAGTTCAAAGAACAAGACTCTGACATGCAATTGCAACGAGACTTTTTATTAAGCATTAGAGAATTTTTAACTTGGGCGCAACAAGGTTGGGCCGCAAAAAATGTAATAGTATTGAGTCCAGTATTGAGTACTATAAATCTATCCACTAAAATAGGTGTAGTTGATAAAATTCAAAATCAACTCATGCAGAGCCGAGTAATTGATACCAGTTATAATTTTGTTGGGTACAGTCAGTTAACTATAAGTCGAGACAGTACGGCTAAAGGCAATACATTCAAGTTGATTGCCAATGGAGGGCAAACTATCGCGCTTGTTAAACTTGATGTTGTTGAATATGAGCATGTAATAATATTTGATAACAAAACAGTCTTCAATGACATTATCTATGTGCCTGAACTTGGTAACAGACAGTACAGACTTAAACTTGTTGGTAAGAAAACTGGCAGTTGGTCTGGCGCACTAAACCCACCGGGGTTCATTTACAATAACACCACTGTGGATGCCTGGCAATCAAACAAAGATTACGCACTTGGCAGTTTAGTCAGTTACAAGAACAACAATTATACTGCTATACAAGATGTACTTGGATCTACAGTATTCAACCCGTCGTATTGGGGACAGTTGAGCTCTACAGAAATAAAAACAGGATTATTACCAAACTTTAGTTACAACGCAGACAAGTTCCATAGATTCAATGATGTTGATAATCCAGAATTACTTGGCGACTTTGAGTTATACAGTGGTAGCGCCATTGGGTTCCAACCACGCGACTACTTGACAAACTTCGGCATCGATGTAACAACCCAGGCCAAATTTTATCAAGGTTACATTCGCGAAAAAGGTACAATGAACGCGGTCAAGGCATTTACTGCTGCAGGCTTTAACGGGGTAACCAGTGAGATAAGTCTATATGAAGAATGGGGTATGCGTGTTGGTGAGTACGGAGCTCTTGAAAACAACAAGTATGTTGAGGTTATACTACCCGAAAGCACGTTTAATAGTAATCCCAAGGCACTGACATTATTGCCCAACAACGCCAGCGCAGATAATGGAATAATTGGGTATACCCCATCACACCTGTTCAAAACATCAACTAACTATGTTCCTAAAATATACAACAATAGGAATCGTGAGAGTCATTACGAAAATGATATAGGCACCGCTGGGTACGTAAACATAAACGATATTAAAACCACATTATTTGATATTAAAAATTATAGTCAATTAGGCACCGATCTATCGGTCGTGGGAACAGGATATACCATTTGGACGGCCAAGGATACCAATGGCGACTGGAACGTTTACCGAGTAACCGAAAGTACTTCATCAATTATCGATATATCATATAGTGTTGACAATATAGGGACTGTGACTGTTGATAAACCACATGATTTATCGTACGGAAGTTTGATTGTTATCAAAGGCTTTGATGTAAGAGTTGACGGCGTTTATCGAGTCTATTCAACTATTAGTTCTTATAAATTCAATGTTGTATTCTTTGGCGAGAGCGCAGTAAAACTTAAATCTGCATTGCAGATATCTAGCACAGGTACATTGTTTGAATTAAAGAGCTCTCGAATTGTAGCAAGTACAGATATAAGTACCATCACTCCACCCCAGGGCTGGTTAGATAACGACAAGTTATGGGTAGATCATGATACCGCAGTCAACGGCTGGGCAGTTTACAACAAGAGTACTCCGTGGACCGGAAATGTTAGTTACTTAAATCCTAGCATGAAGTTGGCAACAAATAACGCCGTAGCATCTGTTGGATTTGGCACAGTTACGGCTATCAGCACCAGTGGTGCATTTGCCTCGGCCGGAATGCCTGCAGTAGGAATGGGCAACGTGATAGTATTTGTTGCCAATGTCACAAACGGAAATGTACTAACACAAGTTGCTAACTTAGGCGCAACCAGTGGCAACATTGTTACTAAATTTGGTACAAGCCTAGATATAAGTGGTAACTTATTATATGTTGGCGCACCTGGCAATGGTAGCACCGAGTACGGTCGCGTACACGTATACCAATTCAATGGAAACGCTGCATTTACTCGAACACAAACAATAACAAGTCCATGGAGCAGTAACACAGGCGATGCATATGGCACTAGTGTAAGTACCAGTGCTGATGGCACTTGGTTATTTGTCAGCGCACCCAATGCAGGTAATGTATATGTGTACCATGCTAATACTACAAGTTATTATAGTTATGCTAACACAATTACTGTGGGCAGCGCGGCATACGATCAATTTGGCCGTACGGTAAAAACAACCAGCGACGCAAGTCAAACAGTTATCAGCGCACCATATCAAACTGTCAATGGTAAAATGGCCGCAGGTGCAGTTTATGTATATGATCGTAGCGTAGAAACATTTATTGCCAACGGCAATGTTTACTTAACCAAGTATCCTGTTACGTCTAGTACACTGAAAGTAACACTAAACGGTAATGTTTTAACCAGTGGGTTTACCTCAAATGCCAATGCAGTGGTGTTCTCAAGCGCACCTGTAATTGGCAGCGTTATCAATATTGAGACCAATAAGATTCAATTACTGGAACAGATAACATCTCCAGTTCCTACCAGTGGCGCTGCTTTTGGTCTAACAACTTATATTTCAGGTAACGATGCAGATGTATATGTTGCAAGTCCTGGATATAGCGTTCCCGGGTACTACAGTGGTATTGTTTACAGATTTGTAAATCAAGGAGCCAGTTACGGTACAATTACCGGGACAAACTTTACCCCCGCAGTAACCATTGGCGACAGCATACGTATTAACGGTATCAATGTTACGTTTACCGGTACCAATGCCACAGTTGTTGCAACAAATATTAATAGTGCAAATATTGTTGGAGTAACTGCCAATGTAACTGCCAGCGGTAATTTAACGATCACAAGTAATGTAACAACACCTTACCAAAAGTTAGTAATCACTCCTGGCCCAGGGACTGCTGTTGCAGATCTTGGACTCAACGTATATTCTAATGTACAGGCAATAATGCATCCTGCAACCGACGACGTAAATTCGTTTGGTAGCCAAGTAGTGTCAAGTCCCGATGGATCAATCCTTGTGGTATCGGCTGTTGGTGGCGGCACATATAATACGGTAACATTTGATCAACAGGCACTTGCTAACCAAAATTTAACGTCATTTGACTATGAGTCGACTACATTCGCAGACACCGTTGAGGGGTCTGGCTCGGTGTATGTTTACGGATTAGTAAATGGATCGTTCTCAAGTACTGCACAAGATCAATATGTTCTTGTACAACGATTGCAAAATACAAGCCTAGTTGAGAATGATCAATTTGGTTATAGTATTGCAATGAATGCCAATACTATGTTGGTTGGAGCCCCTGGCGATGATAGCACATTAACCATTGATCCCGAAAGTGGCGCTTATGTGCCGTTAACTAATTCTGGAACTTATTACACATACAATAACTTTTCAGGAAATGTTGGGTGGGACGTAATTAGTTCCGAGCAGCCCAAAGTTGATGTTGATACAGTTAGTAATTTCTATTTGTACAATAAGGATACAGATGTTATTATAAGACATTTAGATTATATTGATCCGGCAAAAGGTAAAATCCTTGGATCGGCTCAACAAGACTTGGATTACATTACTGCTTATGATCCGGCTGTTTATAATGCAGTTGGCGGTGTTGATTCTGTACCAAATTTGGCCAACAGTTTAGATTTCTTTTGGGGCAAAGAACAAATGTCAAAGACTTGGTGGAACATTGACCAAGTGCGTTATTTAAATTATGAGCAAGGTGATTTAACTTATAGAACCAATAACTGGGGCAGAATGTTCCCGGGCAGTACAATACAAGTTGCCGAGTGGGTAGAGAGCCGGGTTCCACCTAGTGCCTACTCGGGCACTGGAACTCCAGTGTATCCCGACAATAGCGCATATTGTATTGTGACCAAGGTAAATCCCGATACTAAGGCATATACTAGTTATTACTATTATTGGGTAACCGGCAAGACAAGTCTAGAACCAAATAGTAACCATCAAAGTACTGTTAGTACTATTGCTGATGTCATTGAAAACCCAAGTATGCAAGGTATAGCATATGCTGCAGCAGTCAGGGACGACACTATAAGTTTATATGGTGTAACCGACATGTTGAGTGGCAACACAACAGTTCTGCACGTTGACTACGACACATTAAAGAACACTAACTTAATTCACAGTGAATACCAATTAATTGGAGAAGGTAATGACAACAATAACATTCCGCAACGCATTATCAATAAATTAATAGATAGTTTAAGCGGCATAGATGCTATGGGGAATCCAGTGACCCCACTAGACGTTGATGGTAACTATGTGTTACCGCTACAACAACGCATTGGACTAGATAAAAATCAAACAGTTGTTGTTAATAGACGAGAAGCATTAAAGAATCTTTTTGAGTACATCAACAATACATTTATACAATATCCCATTGCAGCAGAATCTAACATTTCACCGTTGTACGCAGCCGAACCTGTGCCCGACATGATCGATTATGACCTGCAAGTGTCTTCACATGCCGAACTTGGATATGTAAGCACTACTACACTTTCTGCTGGGTATGTGACGTTAGTGACCAATGACGAAACAAAGCAAGGGTTATGGACCACGTACACCTGGAGCGGAACTGCTTGGGCATTGACTCGTACGCAAAGTTACTATACTCCATTCTACTGGAAAAAAGTAGACTGGTACACTAGTTCTTACAATTCATCGGTACTGCCAACACACGTAGTTGATACTGTTCCAGATATTGCTACTATTAATGCTGTCGCTGGTGACACAATTAAAGTACTAAACAACGGCAATGGTGAATTCAACGTTTATCGAGTCAATTCGGCTGGCGCAGTTGACTTAGTGGGCATACAGAACGGTACAATACAGTTCAATGATAACATATATACCACAGATGCTGCAGGCATTGAAATCCGTAATATCCTAGAAAGTTATAGTATATTCATTACCAACTTTGATGTAAGTCTAAACAACTTGTTCTTCAATTTAATTAATTATATTTTAAGTGAACAGCCAGCAATCGACTGGGTGTTTAAAACCAGTTTTGTTAGTGTGTTACACAAACTACGTAAACTAAGTCAGCCTGCAAGTTATGTTCCAGATAACCAGACGTACTACGAAAACTATATCAACGAAGTCAAACCATATAGAACAAGTATTCGCGAATACTTAATTGATTATCAAGGCAACGACGAATACTATGGGGATAGCACAGACTTTGATATTCCATCAACTTACATAAGTTCAATTGGCAAATATCGTAGCCCCAATGGTCAGTTGGCAAGTGACGAAATAAGTCTAAGTACCCTTCCACAGTACAGTCAATGGTACAACACACACGGCTACGGAATTAGTGATGTTACAGTCGCTAACATTGGATCGGGTTATTTCTTAACTCCAACGGTTACAGTACTTGGTGGTGGCGGTACCGGAGCCAATATTATTGCACATGTCAATTTTAGTTCAAATACCATCAGTAGATTTGAAGTTATCAGTGCCGGAAAAGGTTATACTAGCCAGCCAACGGTCTTTATTAATGGTACTGGCACCGGGGCAATAGGCTACGCAAAATTTAAAAATCATTATCAAATTGATAGTTTGCCCACTACCACACTAACTACCGCGGCCAATGTAAGTGTTTATCTTGGTAACATTGTATCACAACCCAATTCAGGAGCGTACGGAACAGTATACAGTACTAGCACCGGTAACACGATCACACTCGTTGATGTAGGCGGTACGTTCTCAAGCAATCAGTACATATTTAGAGACTTCTCAAACCTAAGCGCCAAAGTCAATACCATCAATAGTTATACACAATTTGTTAATCAAAGTTACAATACTGTAAGAAACATTACAACAACATTGTTATTTGATCGTACAAGTTACACTAGTAATATCGCTGCCTGGCAGCCAAATATTACAGTCTTGGCTAATTCATATGTGAGTTATAATAGTCAGGCATATAAGGCAACTAGTACGGTTTATAGTACTGCTATTTTAACACTAAGTGGAAATATAACAGCCAACGTTGGAAACTATATTACTCAAGCAAACGCCACTGGTAATGCAAGAGTATTGGCAATATCAAGTAATCTACAATTAATTACCGTAGGTAACATCGCAGGCGCATATCAACGCAGAGGAGGCAATGTTTCGGTTAACGGAGTCTCTACTGGGTCGCGCCCAATTGCTATTAATAATGTATTTGATTATACCAAATACATTACATTACAAGCAAATTCGTTTACCAGTGCCACTGACCGTATCTCTGCCTACTATGCCCCAACAGCCGGAATGCCTGGTCGAGATTTGTCACAATTAATGTCCGGCATCAGTTACCCTGGAGTAACAGTCACTGGAGTTAAATTTGATGCAAACACATCAGTGGTCACTACCAGCAATGTGCTTTATGCATACAGCAACATTGGTACAGTGTTTAGTTCTAATGTAGCAAAACTTGATTTTACCACATTGGGCTATACAATTGGTCAGCCCTTGACCATGATCAACACTGATGCAAATGTTACTTACCGGTTAACTATTGCAAGTTTCTCAAGTACACAACTAGTGGCCAGCGGAATAGCAAATACTATCCCACGTGGCGCAAACATCACGCTCAAGTATTATGATTACGAGAATTCTGCATTCTTAGATTCATCAATATCTAACACCTATACCAATACAAGTTTTGGAACAAGTCCTAACGACATATCAATTGATGGTGGCGTTTATATTGACACTTACAGTAGCCATGCTCCAGAGGAATTGATTCCTGGAACATTGTATGACAGTTTAAATATGATTGTGCGTACTAAGATACAGAATAATACAAAGGTAATGAGTTATCGTATTGTACATGATATGGGAGCAAATGCCAGTTCCGCTGACACATCAATCTGGCCCAAGTATTATGGAATTAGTTCAGCACATAGTACAACATTGGCAAGTAATCTAAATATCACAGACAGTAATATTCGTGTAACCAATGCATCTGTGCTAACCGCACCAAACACATCATTGTTGATTCCCGGAGTTATTTACATCAACGGAGAAAAGATTACATTCTACACTGTAGATTTAGTCAATAATGTACTTGGGCAAATTCGCAGAGCAGTTGACGCTACTGGTGCTCCTGCAGTACATGTTGCAGGATCTGACGTAGTTGAGGCTAATTTACCAGAACTCATAACCGGCGGTAATCTTGTGCATACCACAACCTGGCTAAACTTGCCTGTGGGGGCTGCCAACATCATAGTTGACAACTTTGGTGTAAGCATCACTGACAACACAGGCAACATATTCACTACAACTGGCGCAACAATTGGTGCTGTTACAGACGGATTAGGATTAGAGAATAGTATGAGTACCCCGGCTGTTTTCATACAGAGTTTAAAAATAAATATATAAAAGGCAAAAGATATGAGTATTACAATTACCGGATTACCGACACAAGGAACAGTACAAGATACCACGTATATCCCTTCGGAAACCTCAAGTGTGACGGGAAAAGTCACCGCATTGAGTATTAGAAACTATGTTGCATCAGGCACATTATCAACAGTCACTGCTACTACACTGGTTTCCACAACTTCAGCAATTGGGACTGCTGCAGCCATTAGTTTAACTACTACCGGCGACGTTGTAATTGGCGGAAATTTGACAATTTTGGGCGGGGAATATGTAACTGGTAACGTAACGGGCAACTATTTCCTGGGCAACGTACAAGGCAATGTAGCAGGCAACTTAGTTGGTAACGTGTCAGGAACATTGGTTGGTAACGTGGTCAACCCCACATCGGGCGGAGGCGCTATTGTTGGTAACTTGACTGCTTATGTTACATTCCCAGTGCAACCCTACATTACACATTTAGGAAACATTACTGCCAATGTACTAACCGTTAACGCAAATGTTAGATCGGGTAACCTGTCTACGCTGGGAACAGCCAACGTAGGCGCATTGATAGTGACAGGAACTTCTACTTATACCGGAGACCTATTGGCCAACGCCAATGTCACAGTCAACATTGGCAGCACTACAAACTGGTTTAACCAAGTTTATGGTACTGCGGTACACGCATTATATGCTGACTTGGCAGAACGATATACAAGTGATAGTCAGTATCCACCGGGAACCGTTGTAGTTTTTGGCACAACGACCGAAGTAACAGCCAGTTATCAAGCCAATGATACCCGTGTGGCCGGGGTTGTGAGTACAAATCCTGCATACACAATGAATGCCGGAACCGCCGGAGTAGATGTGGCCTTGCAAGGCCGTGTGCCCTGTCAAGTGATCGGTCCAGTTGTTCGTGGCGACATGATAGTTACCAGTGCCATCCCCGGTGTGGCCATGACCAACAATACACCAGCAATGGGCACAGTAATTGGTAAAGCACTTGGCAATCACAGTGGTAATGGAGTCAGCATCATTGAAGTTGTTGTGGGTAGATTGTAAACCAATAAATATATAGATAGAGTAACCAATATGAACAAAGATAC
>Ga0304729_1001498_pt1 | contig 15302 bp, 14 predicted proteins | sample C_131016_MF_Meta_FD_190475 | JGI IMG/M metagenome (GOLD analysis project Ga0304729, IMG submission 190475) | Freshwater microbial communities from Lake Croche, Canada to study carbon cycling - C_131016_MF_MetaG (v2) (version 2) | ecosystem: Environmental > Aquatic > Freshwater > Lake | place... | reverse complement strand
AAGTTTGTGGTATAACAAGTATTGAGGCGGCCAATGCAATAGCAAATGCTGGAGCAAACTATATTGGATTTATTTTTTATCCAAGTTCAAAAAGATATGCGCTATCTAGTTTGAGTTTGGAAGAAATCGCTGCTTTCAAACCTGCTAATGCTAAAAAAGTAGGTGTATTTGTAAATGAGTCTGTTGAAAATGTTTTAGATACTGCTAGTAAAGCAGGCCTTGATATGATTCAACTGCATGGAGACGAAGACGCTTCCTACTGTGCAAGTATTCAAGAAGCCTTTCCGGTGATTAAAGTATTTAGGGTTTCAAAAAATGTACCCGATTTTGCATTATTTGAAAAGGTAGCAAGTTATTATTTATTTGATACTGATAGCGCTTTGTATGGTGGAACGGGTCAGCATTTTAATTGGGAAATCATTAAGAAAACAAGTTTTAATAAACCTTTTTTCTTAAGTGGTGGTATTGGTATTAATGATGTACAAGGTATACAAGTATTGAAAGCAGCCACTGCTGGCAAGGATTTAGTAGCCTTGGATTTGAATAGTAAATTTGAAATAAGCCCAGGAATTAAAAATATTGAATTAATTAAAACTTTTATAGATGAATTTATTTAATGTAGACAACAATTATCAAAACCCTACAGCGGAAGGTTACTACGGTGACTTTGGGGGAGCCTATATTCCGGAAATGTTATATAGCAATGTAGAGACACTGAAAACACAGTACTTGCAAATTATGCAAGACCCCATTTTTCAAGCCGAGTTTCAAGCGCTACTAAAAGATTATGTAGGAAGACCCACCCCCCTTTTTTTAGCAGAGCGTTTGAGCAAAGAAATAGGTGCCACTATTTATTTAAAAAGAGAAGACCTCTGTCATACAGGCGCGCATAAAATTAATAATACCGTAGGCCAAATAATATTAGCACAAAGATTAGGTAAGAAAAAAATTATTGCCGAAACAGGCGCTGGTCAACATGGTGTGGCTACAGCTACTGTCTGTGCCTTGAAGGGAATGGAATGTGTCATATATATGGGTGAAAAAGATATTGAAAGACAAGCGCCCAATGTGGCGCGTATGAAAATGCTAGGCGCAACGGTGGTTCCTGCAAAAAGTGGAAGTAAAACTTTAAAGGATGCCACCAATGAAGCCATTAGAGCTTGGATCAACGAACCAAATGAGACACATTATATTATAGGTAGTGTAGTAGGTCCACATCCTTATCCAGATATGGTAGCGCGTTTTCAAAGTGTAATTAGTGAAGAAATAAGAAAACAATTAAAAGATAAAACAGGTTCGGAACTTCCTACCCATGTGGTGGCCTGTGTGGGTGGAGGTAGTAATGCAGCGGGTGCTTTTTATCATTTTTTAAATGAACCTTCAGTTAATATAGTGGCAGTGGAAGCGGCTGGTCATGGAGTAAATTCAGGTTTAAGTGCAGCTACTACGCAGTTAGGAACTCCAGGTATTTTACATGGTTCTAAAAGTATAGTCATGCAAACTAATGATGGACAAGTGGTGGAGCCACATAGTATTTCTGCAGGATTAGATTACCCAGGTATTGGCCCTTTACATGCTTATTTATATGAAAGTAAAAGAGGTATATTTTTAAGTGCTACGGATGAAGAAGCACTTGCATCTGCCTTTCACCTTTCAAAAATTGAAGGTATTATTCCTGCACTAGAAACGGCCCATGCTTTTTCTGTGCTACCTAAAATGAATTTGAAAGCATCTGATGTGGTTGTAGTTTGTTTGAGCGGAAGAGGAGATAAAGACTTAGCCACTTATATGGAATATTTATAGAGTATAAAAAATAGCAAAGAATAAGCATTAAGCATAAAATAAAAATATGTCTAAATTAGAGTTAGTATTTAAAGAAAAATCGAAGCGCATTTTAAATGTGTATTGCACTGCTGGTTACCCTGCATTAGATAGCACGATGAAAGTAATGGCAAGTTTGCAAAAAAATGGTGCAGACATTATCGAATTAGGTATGCCCTATAGCGATCCCTTAGCCGATGGAGAAGTGATACAAGTAAGTAGTATTAAAGCCTTAGCTAATGGAATGAATATTGCGGTGTTATTTGAGCAAATTAAGGATATGCGAAAAAGTATTTCTATTCCAGTAATATTAATGGGCTATATGAACCCTATTTTGCAATATGGTTTTGAAAATTTTTGTAAAAAAGCAAAAGAAGTAGGAGTAGATGGTCTTATTTTACCCGATTTACCTTTGTTCGAATTTGAACAGTCATATGGAAAAGTAATTGCAGAAAATAATTTAAATTTTATTTTCTTAGTCACTCCAGAAACCCCTGAAGAAAGGGTAAAAAAATTAGATAGCTTAAGTAATGGATTTTTATATGCAGTAAGTTCTTCTGCTACCACCGGTAAGGATAAAGACTTTAATGTAGTTGCCCTGTATTTACAAAAATTACAAGCGATGCAGTTGAAGAACCCTATCCTTGTGGGTTTTGGCATTAAGGACAAGGCTACCTTTGATGCAGCTACGTTGCATACCCAAGGAGCCATCATTGGCTCTGCCTATATTCAGCAGTTAACTAAAGGCGGCGATATTGAAACGACTACTAGCCAATTTTTAAATAGTGTTTTAGGTACTTAATCAAATAATGAAAACAGTTATCATTAAATACAATGCAGGTAATATTCAGTCGGTGCTTTATGCACTCGAGAGAATAGGGGTATCTGCCATGGTCACTGATGCTATAGAGGAAATTCAAACAGCGGATAAAGTAATTTTTCCAGGTGTGGGGGAAGCGAGCACGGCCATGCAATATTTAAAAGAAAGAAAATTAGAGGAGCTTATTATTAGTTTACAACAACCCGTTTTAGGTATTTGTTTGGGCATGCAATTAATGTGTACCCATTCTACTGAAAACGATACTGCTTGCTTAGGTATTTTCGAGGAGCAAGTGAAACAATTTGAAACATCCGACCCTTCGATTAAAGTGCCACAGATAGGTTGGAATACGATTACAGCATTGAAGACTCCCTTATTTAAAGGGATAGCAGAAAATAGTTTCGCCTATTTTGTACATGGTTACTATGCAGCCAAAGGCCAGCATACTATTGCCACCACTAATTATATTCAAGACTATAGCAGTGCTTTACAGAAGGATAATTTTTATGGGGTGCAGTTTCATCCAGAAAAATCGGCTAAAGTTGGAGAGCAAATCATACAAAACTTTTTATCCCTTTAACAATAAAAAATTAAATGCAAATCATACCCGCTATAGATATTATTGAAGGAAAATGTGTTCGTTTAACCGAAGGAGATTACGCGCAAAAGAAAATATACAACGAAGACCCCTTAGAAGTAGCGAAGGCATTTGAAGGTATTGGCTTAATGCGTTTGCATTTGGTAGACTTAGACGGTGCCAAAGCTGGAGAGGTTGTGAATTGGAAGGTTTTAGAAAAAATTGCCAATAATACAACACTCAAAATCGATTTTGGAGGGGGTATTAAAACGGAAGACATTTTAAAAACAGTATTGGATACTGGAGCTACTTATGCCACTATTGGAAGTTTGGCAGTTAAAAATGAATTATTGTTTCAAGAGTGGATAGCCAGATTTGGCGCCAAGGTTTTTATGTTAGGCGCCGATGTTTTTGAAGAAAAAATAGCCATTGGTGGTTGGTTAGAAAAAACTGAAATATCTGTTTTTGATTTTATGAAATCATATATAGATAAAGGGGTAAAACAAATTTTTTGCACCGATATTAAAAAAGACGGCAAATTACAAGGCCCTTCCATTGAGCTATATCAAAAAATTATAGAACAATTTCCGGCTTTGCATTTAATTGCTAGTGGGGGCGTAAGTTCTTTAGATGATTTAATTGAACTTGAGGAAATAGGATGTAGCGCTGCCATTGTGGGTAAGGCTATTTATGAAAATAAAATTACCATTTCGGAATTAGCTAGTTTTAATTAAATCATTCATTCATACATTTCAATTTTAACAAATACCATTCATGTTAACCAAACGCATTATACCTTGTTTAGATATCAAAGATGGCCGCACGGTGAAGGGCGTGAACTTTGAACAACTCAGAGATGCGGGCGACCCAGTGGAACTAGCTGCTTTCTATGCAACTGAGGGTGCTGACGAATTAGTTTTTTTAGATATAACAGCCACCGTTGAAAAGAGAAAAACCTTAAGTGAACTAGTGAATAAAATTGCACATAAAATAAATATTCCTTTTACAGTGGGTGGAGGTATACAAACAGAAGAAGATGTGAGCATTTTATTACAAAATGGAGCAGATAAAATTTCTATCAATACAGCGGCCTTTCAAAACCCTGCAATCATAAATCGTTTTGCCAAAAACTTTGGTAGTCAGTGTGTGGTATTGGCTATTGATACAAAACTAGAAGCCGATGGCAATTGGTATGTGTATTTAAAGGGAGGCAGAGAAAAAACCAATACCTTAACCATGGACTGGGCTAAGCAAGCAGTGGATTTAGGTGTAGGAGAAATTTTATTAACCTCTATGAACCACGATGGCACTAAACAAGGTTTTGCCTTGGATATTACTGCAGCTTTATCTTCAGCCTTAGCTGTTCCTATTATTGCATCGGGTGGTGGAGGCAATGAAGCTCATTTTTATGATGTATTTACTAAAGGCAAGGCCGATGCTGCATTGGCTGCTAGTATATTTCATTATAAAGAAGTAGCCATTCCTCATTTAAAAAAATATTTAAACGAAAAAGGGATTGCGGTAAGAATTTAATAGTGTAAAAGAAAAATTTAAATAGCAAAACTAAATAAAAGAAATAATTAATAATATTAATAACTAACTAATTAACTAACTAACTAACTAACTAACTAACTAACTAATACATTTACTATGAATATCAATTTTACAAAATATGCAGACGGTCTAGTGCCAGCCATTGTGCAAGATGCCAATACTAAAACTGTTTTAATGTTGGGCTTTATGAATCAAGCAGCAATTGACGCAACACTTGCTGAAGGTAAAGTCACTTTCTATAGCCGTTCTAAAAATAGACTATGGACCAAGGGCGAAGATAGTGGCAATTTCTTGAATTATATAAGTATGTCTTTAGATTGCGATCAGGATAGTTTATTGATTCAAGCAAATCCTGAAGGGCCTGTTTGTCATATGGGTACTGACACTTGCTGGGGAGAAGACAATAATAATAGTATCGGTTTTTTAAATCAATTAGAAAAGATCATTGCAGATAGAAAAAATGCAGATCCTTCAAGTTCTTATGTAGCTAGCTTATTTGCCAAGGGTATTAATAAAATAGCCCAGAAAGTAGGAGAAGAAGCAGTAGAAATGGTCATTGAGGCTAAGGACAATAACGAGCAGTTATTCTTAGACGAATCGGCCGACTTGTTGTTTCACTACATGATACTTTTACAGTCTAAGGGCTATGCATTGGCTGATGTAGCAAAGGTTTTAGCCCAAAGGCATAAGCCCTAAATTTTAATGCTTATCTTTGATATCTTAACTGAATAAATTAATCTTTCAATACATTAATATGAATACAATGATCAAAAAAATATTAGCCTTATCTATGCTTGCATTTTGCAGCATGAATTTAATGGGCCAGTCTTTAGAAATTAAAGGGAGCATGAAAAATGTAGCAGACCAAACTGTAGTAACCCTATTAGATGGCATGGCCAATAAAGAAGTAGCAACGGCTAATGTAGTAGGTGGCAAGTTCGAATTAAAAACAACAATAGCCAACACAGGTATTTACGTAGTTTCTTTTAAAGGTACTAAAACACAGATTCCTTTATTTATTGGAAATGATAAACTTACTATGGAGGGTGACGTGAATGCCCCTAAGGAAATTGTATACCAAGGTTCTCCAAGTCAAGATGTGTATCAATCTTACATGAAAAAATTGGATCCTTTGATGTCTGCTTATTTTGGTAGCTTAGGAGCAGCACAGGCAGAAAAAAATGCTACTAAGAAAGATTCTATTAGCAAGCAATCGGAATTGCAATCAAAAGCTATTATTGACGAGTATGTTAGTGTAAGTAAAATTAATAATCAATCTCCTGTTAGTACTTTTTTCTTATTTCAAATGGCAAATATATTTCCCGCTGTAAAGGAAACCTTAAGCGATTATTATGCTGTTTTAGAAGGAGATGCTAAGAAAGGAACTTTTGCTGACGTGATTGATAAAACTTTGCAAACTGCAGGTGTAGGTAAAATTGGTACGGTTTTACCTGAGTTTACTCAAAACGATGTCAATGGAAAGCCATTTAAATTGTCTTCTTTAAGAGGTAAATATGTACTAGTTGATTTTTGGGCTAGCTGGTGTGGCCCTTGTCGTGCAGAAAACCCGAATGTGGTAAAAACGTATAATGCGTTTAAGAATAAAAATTTCACCGTATTGGGTGTTTCTTTAGACCAAGATAAACCAAGATGGTTAGAAGCTATTAAAAAAGATGGTCTTACATGGTCGCATGTAAGTGATTTAAAATATTGGAATAATGAAGTAGCTGTTCAATTTGGCATACAAAGTATTCCAGCAAGTTTCTTAATTGATCCTAATGGTATTATTATTGGAAGAGACTTAAGAGGAGATGATTTAGTGAAAGCGCTTAAAGCAGTTATTAAATAGAGATTACGTTCTTTAATTAAGAGTTTGAATATAAAAAAGCCCTCTGATTTGCAGAGGGCTTTTTTTTGTGTATCAATACAAAAGTATTTTTATTTAAATACTACTTTATATATTTCTTGCCCAACCAGCTTTCTGAAATAGGTTGTAACCAGTCTTTTTCCATAGCCGCTTTATTGGCTACTAAATTATTAAAGTATAAAGTATCTTTAGCTAAAATGCCATTTTCTAAAGCGTAACCTACTTGAGCAAGAGGAATAGTTTGTACTTTTTCTTTTACCCAAAATGCCAATAGTTCACGATTGAACATTTGTACATTGTTCATTACTTCTATTTGCTTTATAATATGCACCGAGCTATCAGTGCTGCAACCACCGACACCGGTTTGAGACTCGTCCGCCATAATGACTATAAACTGGCCATATAATATAGTGGCAAAGCCTTTAACAGGTGCGCCATGGCTTTTCCAGTTATCGGTAAATGCTTCTAGTATTTCTTCCGCTTGAAATAGTTCTGGCAGGGTAAAAGTTCTATTACTTTGATATACCCATGTCTTGGACATTGGATGAAAATTTTCGGGCAGTATGGTTTTTAAATCTACAGTCATTTTATTCATTTCTATTGTATTGCTTTTGCAATTATTTCAGCTATATCTAATACTTCTATACCCACTTCTTCTTCTCTGTTTTTAATACCATCACTTAGCATGGTATTGCAAAAAGGGCAGGCGCTAGCCACAAAATCAGATTTTGTTTCAATGGCTTCATCTGCTCTTTCCATATTCACTCTTTTGTCTCCTTTTTCTTCTTCTTTAAACATTTGTGCACCACCCGCGCCACAACATAGACCTTTGGATTTACATCTTTTCATCTCTCTTAATTCCATATCCAAACTCTCCAATACTTTTCGAGGAGCTTCATATATTTCATTGGCCCTACCTAAATAACAACTATCGTGGTAAGTAATAGACTTTCCTTTCCATTCATTGCTATCAGTAATTTTAATTTTGCCTTGCTCTATCAATTCTTGTAAAAATTGGGTATGATGAATGACTTCATAATTACCGCCTAGCACAGGGTACTCATTTTTTAAAATATTAAAACAGTGCGGACAAGTAGTCACAATTTTTTTAATACAATAGCCATTCAAAATTTGAATGTTCTGATAAGCCATCATCTGAAACATAAATTCATTACCGGCTCTTCTTGCAGGATCTCCGGTGCAAGCTTCTTCCTTGCCCAGTATTGCATATTTAACGCCTGCTTTATCTAGTATGGTAGCAAAGGCCTTGGTAATTTTCTGTGCTCTTTGATCAAAGCTACCCGCACAACCTACCCAAAATAAAACTTCAGGGGTTTGTCCGCTTGCGATCATCTCGGCCATTGTATTTACTTTCATAGCTAGTTTTTTATGCTTGATTTGTCCAGGCATCTCTATCGTCTGGTGCAAATTTCCAAGGTGCGAAATTATTTTCAATATTACTAAACATGCTATTCCACTCTTGTGGTGCATTGCTTTCTTCCATCACTAGTGACCTTCGCAGTTCCATAATAATATCTAAAGGAGATATGCTTATAGGACATTCTTCTACACAAGCATTACAAGTAGTACATGCCCTTAATTCTTCCACTGTAATATAATCGTGTAATAAAGACTTATGATCTGGAACAAAGTTTTTATGCAAATCCATATTCTTTCCCACTTCTTCTAATCTGTCTCTGGTGGCCATCATAATTTTACGAGGGCTTAACAATTTACCCGTTATGTTAGCAGGGCAGGCTGCTGTACATCTTCCACACTCGGTACAACTATAAGCGTCCATTAAGTTTTTAGAACTTAGGTCCATTACATCCTTCGCGCCAAAACTGGCAGGAGCAGCAGCGCCAGTGGGTGCTAGTTCTGGTTGCATCGCATACAATACTTCGTTTTGCACTTCTGGCATATTATGCATCATACCCTTGGGTGTTAGCGGCGCATAATAAGTATTGGGAAAGGCTAAAATAATATGTAAGTGTTTTGAATAGGGTAGGTAGTTCATAAAAATATAGATACCTATAATATGTAACCACCAAGCAGTATGTTCAATAATAAAAAGCTTATCACTATTAAAGCCACTCAATAAGGGTTGAAGGCTTGATGAAATAATAAAATTTGTTTGCGTATCGGCTGCATTCATCATTAAAAACAAGCCCATTAAAATAATTTCAGCAATTAAAATATAATTCGCATCCGAGCGGGGCCAGCCTGCTAAGTCATTGCTCATAAACCTTTTTAGTTTCAGTATATTTCTCCTTGTTAAAAAAATAATACAAGCCACAAACACTAAGGCCGCTAGTATTTCAAAACTATTGATAATGAAATTATATAAAGAAACTAATTCGAATTTTTCAAAATAGCTTTCAAAAATGCGATGAGTGCCTAGTATTCCATCTGCCATAATTTCAAGCAGCTCAATATTAATAATGATAAAACCAACATATAGAAATAAATGCAATATGGCCACCACTGGTTTTGTAAACATTTTCTTTTGTCCCAAGGCTAACAAAAAAACATTTTTCCATCGTCTTACTTTTTGATCATTCACAAAACCTGCTTTCCCAATTAATATATTTCGTCTAATCTTAAGTAAATTCTTACTAAATAAATAGAGTGCCGTAGCCGTAAGAATAATAAAGAGGATTTGAGCAATAATATCCATAAGGGTATTTGAAGTATCAATATTAGTGCAAATTTAACCCATTTTCTAAAGCTAAAAACCTAAAATAGCATCAAATAATTCAAAATAAAGAACTAGCTAAAATTTACCAGCTGCTAGCAGTCAAAAGGGTAAATTGGAGATGTACTAATTATTTCTTAAAATTGCTTAATAATAGGCAAATATGAGTCAAGCGATAGAGGAAAAAGTGGCTAGTTGGTTAGCAGGAAATTATGATGAAGCAACCAAGCTGGCGATCAAAGATTTGCAATCCAAACAACCGGCGGAATTGGAAGATAGTTTTTATAAAAATCTAGAATTTGGAACAGGAGGTTTAAGAGGAATTATGGGGGTGGGTTCAAATCGAATTAATAAATATACCATTGGAATGGCAACGCAAGGCTTTTCCAACTATTTATTGAAAGCCCATCCAAATGAAAAAATCTCAGTAGCCATTGGGCATGATAGTAGAAACAATGCTCGATTTTTTGCCGAAACTACTGCTCAGGTTTTTGCTGCCAATGGTTTTACAGTTTATTTATTTGAAGCATTAAGACCTACTCCAGAGTTGAGTTTTGCTATCAGAAATTTGCAATGTAAGGCAGGGGTCGTATGTACTGCATCGCATAATCCAAAAGAATACAATGGTTACAAGGCTTACTGGAATGACGGTGGGCAATTGGTACCCCCACATGATAATAATGTTATAAAAGAAGTAGATGCCATTCAATCAATTGATGAGGTCAAATGGAATGGGGGGGAAGCCAATATTCAGTTATTAGGGAATACGATGGATGAGGCCTATTTAACTATGCTAAAATCTTTAAGTGTGTATCCGGATGTGATTAAAGCGCAACATGATTTGAAAATCGTGTATACACCCATTCATGGAACAGGTATTACTATAGTGCCCAAAGCATTAGCCAAGTATGGGTTTACCAATGTTCATGTTGTGGAGGAGCAGTCCAACCCCGACGGAAATTTCCCAACTGTTATATATCCTAATCCCGAAGAGAGTGAAACAATGAGTATGGGCTTGAAAAAAGCCAAAGAATTAGATGCAGATATTTTATTAGGTACCGATCCAGATGCAGACAGAGTAGGAGTGGGTGTTAAAAATCACAAAGGGGAGTGGGTATTGATGAATGGAAATCAAACTGCAGTGTTGGCGTTTGCTTATATGATGGAAGCCCGCAGGGCCAAGGGTATTGCAAAACCCAATGATATGGTGGTTTCGACTATTGTTACTACTGAAATGATTAATGAAGTAGCCAGAAAAAATCAAGTAACCTGTTATAAAGTATTAACCGGATTCAAGTGGATTGCAGAATTGGTAAAAGAGAAAGAGGGAAAAGAAAATTATATTATTGGAGGAGAGGAAAGCTTTGGTTTAATGATTGGAGATCAAATTAGAGATAAGGATGCAGTAAGTGCAGTAGCTATTTTATGTGAAATGGCTGCTTATGAAAAAGCAAAAGGTAGTACTTTATTTGATAAACTCATTGAGCTTTATATGCAATATGGTTTTTATTACGAAACACTTATTAGCATTACTAAAAAAGGGATGAATGGACAGCAAGAAATTGCCAAGATGATGGAAGGGTATAGACAAGCCCCGCCCTCAAAAATAAATAATTCAGCAATAGTTACTTTGTTGGATTATGAAAAGCAAATTGGAAAGAATTTAATCACTGGAGAAACTTGGAAAATTGATTTACCAAAAAGCAATGTGCTGCAGTTTATAACGGAAGAGGGTAGTAAAATTTCGGCCCGTCCAAGTGGCACGGAGCCTAAAATAAAATTTTATTTTAGTGTGCATACTACCTTAACAGATAAGGCTTCATTTGATCAACAATACCAAAACTTACAAGATAAAATAAAGGGAATCATTGCTTCTATGCAATTAAATTAAATACAAGAATGAAAAAACTGGAAGAATTGGTAGATACCTATTTGCACAAAGGACTTAGAAATAAATTAATTGAAATATTAAAAGAAAAAGGCATTACCGATGAACAGGTATTAGCCGCTATTCATTCCATTCCACGCCATTATTTTTTAGATTCTGCTTTTGATAAAATAGCCTACGAGGATCGGGCTTTCCCTATCGCCTCTGATCAAACGATTTCTCAGCCCTACACCGTGGCTTATCAAACACAGTTACTTCAAATCAAGAAAGGAGATAAGGTGTTGGAAATTGGCACAGGAAGTATGTATCAAACTACCGTGCTAGCTTCTCTTGGGGCTAAGGTATTCACCATTGAAAGACAAAAACAATTGTTTGAACAAACACCCACTTACCTTTTTAAAGAGCAATACCCCGATATTGAATTTTTCTTTGGGGATGGATTTGAAGGATTGCCTTTGTTGGCACCTTTTGATAAAATATTAATTACTGCAGCGGCTCCAAAAATACCTGAGAAATTATGGGAACAATTAAAGGTAAATGGCAAGATGATTATTCCTTTAGATGAATCTGATACAGCGCAACGCATGTTGAGACTTACCAAGAAAAAAGACGGTACGGCTAAAAGAGAAGCATTTGATACTTTCTCTTTCGTGCCTATGTTAGAAGGTAAAACTCAGAAATAAAATTATTGAGGAGGCATTTGATCCATACCGCCACCATCTTCTGATTTATTATTTTTACGCTTAAATAAATTCACATCAAATTTTCCAAAACGATAAGAGAAGTTTAATCTAAAGAATTGTTGGTCTCTTACTCTTGTTACATTTTGAATAAAGTATTGACTTTCTGAGTAAGTTTTATTTACTCTTGTTTTGAATACATCGCTTACACTTAAGGATAAACTGGCAGTCCTGCCCCCTTTCAAAGTCCAATCTTTTTTCAATGCCATATCAAAATCGTAACTAGGGAAATTGTATCCTTGAGCAGTAGACTGAGGGCCACCAAAGCCACCAAAACCTCCACCGCCACCAAAGCCACCAAAACCTCCACCGCCTCTTCCACCACCACCTGGAGGCAGAATAGTCTTGGCTTGGTATTGACCACTAAACTGGAAAGTATATCCTTTTGGTAATTTGAAAGTATTATTCATTTTGCTAAACCAGCTGGTTAAATTGTTATTTACATCTTGACCAGGTATGGTAGCTTGTATGGAAGAATTAAACAAGTTAAAACTTAAGTTCATATCCCACCACTTAGTAATAGCAGTTTTATTACTTAACTCAAGCCCATAAGTAATAGCCGTATTGGCATTAATGTAAGAACTGTAAAAAGCAGAATCGTTGGTAATCGGGTTAATCGCCTTGTAGATATAGTTGGTAATTAAGTTAGTACTATACTTATAATAGGCATTGGCTAAAAAGTTGGATCCTTTTTGATAAGCGTTGTTATAACCTAATTCAAAAGAATGAGTAAACTGAGGAGCTAAGTTAGGATTACCCACCGAAATATTTAAAGGATCGGTATAATCCGGAAAGGGTTGCAATTGAAAGAAGTTAGGCGCGTTGATACGCTTAGAATAATTCAATTGAATATCTTGTTTGTCTGTTAATTTGTAAGTAACAAAGGCACTAGGGAAAAGTGAAATAGGGAATGATTTTTTAAAATGTAAAGAATCCATTCCTTTGTTGTTTTGTACATCTACGGTATAAGATCTGTTTTCTGCTCTTAAGCCAATTTGGTAACTTAATTTATTCTTTTTACCATTTAAGTTTATATAGCCTGCTAAAATATTTTCGCCATAGTTGTATTTTGTACTAACGCTACTTAAGTAAATATTATTTCTAAATTGATCCCTGCTATTAAATTCATCTCTAGTATTATATCGAATACCTGATTCAAATTTCATTGCATTTTTAAATTCACGTGTGTAGTCAATATTGGTCGTATAGTTTTTATTATTACCTACACCATTGCTTCTTTGATTTAAGTAGCTTGAATTTATTAAAGACCAATTATCATTTGAAGCATTGTTATAGTTAAAATCGGCAGTGATCTCATGTCCTTGTTCTGCAAATAAATGTTTAAAACTTATTTGAGCTCCTTTATTCAGATAGGCAAAATTTGAACTATTATCGTATTTTATTGGTGGCGTATAGTTTTGTTTTATAGAATCAATGAGTTGACTTCCACTTGACAAGGATCCTCCTTCTGAGATATTGCCATAAAATGAAAAACTATTTCTATTGTCAGGCAAGTAATCAAAACCTGCGCGGTAAAAATTAAAAGACCCATTACTTGTGCTATTGTTAATTGTATTTACAAAACTTGGAATGGAGTTTCCTAATATTTCTCTATTATTAGTATTATTAGAAATTGATTTACGTCCAAAAATATTGGCACTTAAAGAAAAATTAATTTTATTGTTTCTGACATTTAAATCTCCACCGCCATTGAATTTTCCACGCATATCTAAACCAGCTCTTATGCCCCCATTGTAGCCGTTCTTTTTATTCTTTTTTAGAACAATGTTTAAAATACCTGCATTACCACCCGACGCATCATACTTAGCAGAAGGGTTGGTGATAATTTCTACTCTATCAATGATATCTGCAGGAATTTGATCCATGGTTAAAGTAGTGGGCCTGTTATCAATAAGTAAAGTAGGGGTTGCATTTCTTAAAGTCACATTGCCATCAATGTCTACATTTAAATTAGGGATGCTCTTCATTACTTCTACTGCTGTTTGCCCAGTGCTTGTCAAGTTTTTATCTACATTAAATATTTTACGGTCAATACCCATTTCAAATTGAGGCTTGGCAGTAGAGGTGACTGTTACACTTTTTAAATCGGTGGCAGACTCTTCTAATTTAATATTACCTAAGTCTTTATCAACTAAGGCCATCATTTCTTGCATGCTTTGTCCTCCACCCATTTTAATACCAAAGCTTAATTGCTTTTCTAATTTAGTATAACCAATACCTGAAACAGTTAGTTTGAAATTGCCCATGACTGGTAAATTTTCAAAACTAAAATCACCATTAGGCGCGGTAAGCATGGTACCTAATATAACTTCTGAAACTTTTTTAGTGGCAGGATCAAATTTGTTTCCTTTTATTTGAAGGGTTACTCCGTCAATTCCTTTTTTGGAAGCATCCACAATTTTGCCATAAAAATGGCCCACATTCATACTGGCACCACCGGCTCTTACGCCTGCAGGGATTTGTGAAAAGGAGACTAGCTCAATGAATAGAAAACTTACAAGTAAATAAATATATTTCATACAATTAGGATGCTTTTTGAGGTTCCAGGTTTATTGGATTTGCAAATATCACACTTCTTATCTAAGAATGGTGTGATGAATGTATAAACGGCAATTAAAGATGTATCAAAATTAGGTAGATCACCCAGCCCCAAAGGCAGCCCACTAAAAAGCTAATAATTCTAAGTTTTTGTGTGGCTTTATACATATTTGTTTCAAGAACTGGGGCCCATTTGGCTGAAAGAGTAGACAAAAAATCTTGTTGAATATGCTTAGCAAGTTGGTTTATTAAATCAGGGAAAAGGGTACGAAGTTCTTCGATAAATACTTCTTTTAATTGAGTAATCGTTTTCTCGCCTATAAACATCGAAATCACTGGCATTTTTTGAACCAAGCGCTCCTTAAAAAAGCTATCTAAGTTTTGATCAATGAATGGAAGTAGGGTGGAAAAGGAGCTTGTTTTATTTTGTTCCAATAAACTGTCTATGGGTAATTTTTTTACAATTTGAGACAAAGCACTTTCCCATTGATGCTTGCCTATTGATATAGGCGTTTTGGGAAAAAATAATAGTTTGATGTACAGCCATGAAATAAACCAAGCAAGGCATCCGGACAATAAAGAAATTACAATAGCATGCATAGTACATATTTAACTGAAAAAACCTATTTCTTCCGATTGCTCGGTAGAAATAGGTTTTGGGGAGAACGATGGGTCTCGAACCCACGACCTACAGATCCACAAACTGTCGCTCTAACCTACTGAGCTACGCCCTCCATATAGGGCGGCAAAAATACGTTAATTAGGGAATCTAAGAAATAAG
>Ga0304729_1001495_pt1 | contig 15319 bp, 23 predicted proteins | sample C_131016_MF_Meta_FD_190475 | JGI IMG/M metagenome (GOLD analysis project Ga0304729, IMG submission 190475) | Freshwater microbial communities from Lake Croche, Canada to study carbon cycling - C_131016_MF_MetaG (v2) (version 2) | ecosystem: Environmental > Aquatic > Freshwater > Lake | place... | reverse complement strand
ATGGCCTTACAGGATGAACATTCCCAATGACCGTTCTCAAAGGTGAATCCATTGGCGTAGTCTTTAATTTCATTACATAGATCGCAGAGCAGAGCTTCTACGAACTGTCCGCTAGGGGAAGCGGTTGCTATGACCTCGCCGTTTACAAGGACGTGTTTACCGATTTGGACGTAACCCATACTTACTCCGTTTGTTCAGGGGCTCGGAAACTGCCCGTTTGACTGACGTAGATGTACCAGACTGGCTCACACTTATTGCCACTCTTACCTTCTTCTGTGCAGAAGTAACCCATCCATGGCTTTCCGGTCTTCGCTGTGCCATTCTTCTTCACGCGAGCGCCGTGCTTACAAGTAGGGATTTCCTCAGCTCCTAGCGTTTCCTTGAGGATAGATACAACATTATTGATAGGCGCTGCAACGGTGTCCGGCATGGTTGCTGTAAACGTCTCCCATGAATCAACCGGCGCAACAGTAATCTTGTCATTCTCGGCACGCGCAACCTTGTTCATCTCCTCGCGGGATGGGCGTTTGCCATGAGTTGCGAAACCTGCATTTGCAAGTGCTCTGCCAATCGCAGAAGTCTCACAGTTTTCCAAAGCAGAAGTCGAATTAACACCACGATCAGTAATCGTCTCGTATGCGTGTCCCGAGGTCCAATACTTGCTATCCGCCTCTGTACGAAAGATACGAGCCATGATAATAAAGCGATTTGAGTTAGCCTCAATGAGTTCAGTTTCGATGCGACCATCAGGGTTTTCCTTCCAGAATTTGACTAGGCGTGATTCGACGGTTTCGTAATCAGCGAGATTAAAGGCCATGAGTAAAGCTCATTTCTTCTTGTTTAGGTTGTTTGAGTTCTATTTGCTTCTCGAATGAGAATCTTTTATTGCATGTCTTAGGATTGTTGCAGGTGCAGTTCCAATGGGTTACCTCAGCTGCGCAGTTGCCACAGTAAAAGGTCTTTCGTCCTGTGGATCCAATAACTACCCATGAAGCAATCGTTTGGCCTTTCAGTTGCTTTGGGCCATACTGACCCTTGCAGTAATCACACCACTTGGTCCCGTCTTGGTTTCTAATAATTGCCATAGTTTTCCCAGTCCATTCCGCCGAGTTCACCCGCGATGGCAAGATACGCTGCTCCGTCAACGAAATTATCGAGATGGTCTGGACTCTCCATTGACCGTGCAATTTTGAGTAGCGCCATGCAACCCGCAACTTGCTGTGGGCTGACATATCTTTCGAGATACGTGCTCCAGAGGTGCGAAATTCGGAGGTGGTTAGTTGCCGGATCAGCATACTTCCGTCCACGGGCGTGGAGGACTTCAATAGATTCATCGAGTATTTTGGATGCGGTTAGAAAGTCCTTTTGCGTAGCCATTTTGTTTTCCTTCCCTGAATCCACGGTTAAAGCCATTCCAATAAGCGACATAGCCTAGAACCAGCATGAATAGGAGGATGGGAATGTTCTCCAAGATTTGCATGTGTAGCCCTTCTGTAGCGAGAGCTTCTCGCCTACAGGATTACGGTCTCACGGTCAACCGGTAATGGCAAAGACATTTTGATAACAATTCTGTTATATTTCCGCCGAGCCTAAAGGACGGGGAAGCCTTTAGGCTCAATCTAAACCTAGGGCTTCCCATGCTTCTATGTGATCGTCGATAGTCCGACTCAGCTCGTTATTTGTAAAGTTTGCCCTCAAAGATAAAAGAGCCATCAGGCGATATTGGGATAGGTATAGGGGTAACTTTCTTACCTTCGACATAACACACCACGATTCCCATTTGCCAGTTGGCATAGCCTTTTGTGTATTGCATGCCTGTAGAACTCAAATCTACCAGATTGCCGACCTCAACGCCCCATACAGTACGCCCTAAACGGCCGTTAAACGCCTCTGTAGAGGCTGTCATGCCTAGTCGGTGAGTATGTCCACAGACCACGCTCTTTCCTAGCCTCTTAGCCCCGTTTAAGGCTGTTTGTCCGGGTGTGGAACTAAGTGGGAAATCATCTCCATGCTGGCATATCCAGCCCGGAGCGAACTCGAATCCACGGGGATGGTATTTAATGCCAGCCTTGTCATATCCCATGAACTTGTCGTAGCGAAGCTCGGGAAGGTTGAGGAACGCAGGGAGTCGCTTGCTAAGGCTTTTATAGACTCGCGCTCCGTGGTTAGATCCAAGGACGTCCGTGACACCAAGATATTCCAGAATGTCAAGAGTGAGTTTCCTGTCCTCATCTATGTTGCCTTCCACTTCTTGCCATGAATGAGCAAAACCTCCCAGTTGAGGGAGGTCTATCTCATCTCCTATGCAGATAGTTTGGTGGGGCTTAAACTTCTGCAAAAACTTGCCGACGGATTTGACGGCTGCTTCATTGTAAAACGGTGCTTGTAGGTCTGAAACGAAAGCGATGCGCTTAATCGTCATCCTCCCAATCTGTATGGTCAGGATTCTTTGGATTAAAGTCCGGCATCGCTGGCAAAAGCCAGTCCGGATACGCGCCCTTTTCTTTGTCCATAATCAAACCCATGGCCATATCTGCAGCAAAACCCGCCTTGCGCAAGGCTTTGTAGAACTCATGTAAAGCCACGCAGTAATTCTCCAACGGAGTGTAAAGGTCGTCTTCTACCTTCTTGCGTGTTCTCGCCATGATTAAATTCTACCTCTCAGATAATAACTCGAAGATTCTGTCAACCCGTGTCTCAAGTCGATTTAATTGGTCTTTAACTGAACTTCCGCCGTTAGGCTTGAGTTCAGATAGATAGTGTTTGATAAGAAACTGAACCATGGCGGTAATGCCACCTAAGACAGTAGCGATTCCTACTGCGATAGAAGCAGCACTAACCCAACTCACTTTTTATGATCTACTTCGTCAATAGCAGCTTCTACTGCATCGACGATAATGTCTCCAGTAGATTTATGAGCTCGGTAGGACTTAATGGCAGCGCGAAGAGCAGGGATGCAGCAAAGGCCAGCCAAAGCAAATAAAGCGGTTTTCATGGTTCTCCTAGTTAACGTTGATGTAAATATAAAGTACTGCTGTGCCGGATGAAGTCACGGCGTAGAGAGCTTCATGGTCTCCCACGGGAAGAACAATCTTGTCTCCGTTATCTAAACGATATCCGTTGGATGAAGTCACGCTGGCATCGCCAACGTAAACAATTCCGGACCCGCTATGCAAGAGAACGGTTTGGTCGAAAGGACTCGCAGGCACGACGACGGCTGCAGTTGTGGTGACGGTTGCTTGGGCTGATGATGCCATTAGTTACTCCATTGTGGTCGGACGACGGCTAAGACAAATTGAGCCGGACGTACCTTTCGGTACACCCCGTCCCCATTGGCTTGACTACCAGAATCGCTGGTATTGCCTTCGATGGTTTCGATGTTCTTTAACTGCGGGTTAAAATCTTTACTTGCTATTCCTACATGCTGAGGGATTTTAGATCCGGTAAAGTCCATGAGAATCAAGTCGCCTCGCTTTGCATCCTTGAGTTCTACAATGGCTTTCTTAGTCTTACCCCACTTGAGTAGGTCAATGCAGCTGGAGGTACTTTTGACAGCCGCCAAAGCGCCAGCTTTAGCGAAACAAGCCACGATGAAGGTAGCGCACCATGGTTGGTGATTTGGATGCTTGGCTGTCGCTGCAAACTTATTGTCGTTTCCTGGGCCTTCTTGATATCCAATGTTGCCTTGGGCTTGGGCAACAACGGCATCAATCAATAGCGACATCATGATCCTTGTTTGGACAATCCCATTTGGCTTCTTTAACGTTTAGGGTTGCTTCGCTATGACATTTTGGAGGCATAAAAATATCTTCATTAGGAAAGAATGAATATCCTATTCCTGCGTAATTGCCTCTTATACTTCCAGAATAAGAAGTACGGATGCAGACTTGGTCCCGATAAGCCGAATACCATTGTTCTGGAGTTAAGCCATCAATAACTTCTGTTTCATCTTTACCAGTAATGACTTCTGTGACAATGTTATTTTCATCAAGAAACGCATAATGAGCCATTAGACAGTCACCGTTCCTGTTCCAGCTGTGAAAGTGTAAATAGTATTTCCGCCGGATGTTGTCTTGGTGTATGTCAATCCACCACCGATGGAAGATAGGTCTGCATAAGTGCTTGCGTAAGACAGGACGACTACACCAGAACCACCATTACCGGATGAATATGAACTTGATCCGTAATATTGGCCACCGCCGCCGCCTGAACCTGAGTTAGCAGTTCCATTAGTTGCGTTAACTGAGTTAGCACCACCACCAGTTCCACCACCAGCTGCGCCAGCACCGCCGTATGAAGGACCGCGAGCATCACCAGCACCGCCACCGCCGCCAGCACTTGTTACAGATGAACCTGTTATGGAAGATGATGTGCCTGCACCGCCTGTACCTGCTGTCGCAATCGCTCCAACGTTACCAACTGCTGATGAACCACCGCCACCGCCGCCAGCTGAATATGTGAGTAACACGCTACCAGCACCACCAGCATTACCGCTGCCAGATGCACCACCCGTAGAACTTGAATAAACGTTCAAACCACCTGCACCACCGACAGAAGTAACCGAACTAAATACTGAACTAGCACCAGTTGATCCATTTCCATATCCACCGCCAGAATCAGTACGACCAGCACCGCCAGCACCCACAGTTACAGTAAAAGACGTTCCGATTGAAAGTGTACTTGTCAGATAATTACCAGCACCGCCACCGCCACCGCCGTTGTTACCTCCTCCACCGCCACCGCCAACTACAAGATAATTAACGGATGACAATACAGGGATAAATTTAGGCGAAAGTATTCCCGCTATCGTATTAGCAATCATTATGCGCACGCGCCCACCACATACCAAGTATCAGTTGCAGTCTTGATAAGTGCAACCGACTTGTATTGACCTAACGTTGGTTGAGCAGCTGTAGCACCGGCAGAGAGGACCGTAGTCGTACCCGAAGTCACGGCTGATATTGTGCATGTTCCGGCTCCTTTATTAAGGACTGTAATAACTGATCCAACAGGAATAGCAGCTGTGGCGTTGGTAGGAATTTTAAGAGCGATGGCAGTTGCTTTGTTCATAGGAATTAGCACCTGATAGGAATCATTTAGGACTAGCGTATAATCCGATGTTTGGTCTGCGCTGACGGAAAACGACACTAAGCCGTTCCACATGTTTGCGGATACGACGTCTCCCGTTGCTGCTGGAAATCCTGTTGCCATTATTGCTCCTTAGTAAGCCAGAACACTATTAGTATCGCCAATAATACCGTATATGTCCGAGCCGATGATAAAAGAACCCACGATGGGCTCTGATGTTGTATAGGTGGTATAGAAAGTGTTAGGGGTAATGTCGTAAGCCATACCCACAATTTGCAAAGTTTTGGTAATGGTTGATTCCCCACCAGTCGTGGTGGTCTGTCCTACGTTGGTTATCTTGGTTGTATCAAAATAGTCAAGGCTGAGAGCTGCTTGGATTCCAGCCGCGTCAAGCACCGAAAGGTCGAGAACCATGGCGTCAATACGGATAGTGGTGAACGCTCGGGTTGCCACATAGTTGCGGGCGATGTTTAGGGCATCAGCGTCAGTCTGGGTAAGGACTTGAGTTGTGCTAAAAGAATGAGGGAAATAGGTCGTGATGGAATTAGTGTTGCTGACCGATTGCATGGATCCACCAACGTTAGTGATATTGGCTTGGTTAATAATCAGCTTGTCATCAAAAGCAAAGACGATGTTTTTGTAAGGAATTCCAGTTCCGTCGTTGGCAAAGGTTGTAGGGTTTTGACCAGACTTGCCATTGAGGTAGGCACGGGACTTAAAAACGGCATCGCCTTCCCCATCCATATAGAACGCACCCTGTTCGCTGAATTCTGCCATTTTAAGGGCTTGTAAGGCTGTTCTAGAAGTTCCGGGGTCGGCTTGTAGGGTAGTTTCCGTACCGCCAGTTGCAACCTCTCTCATACCGTTTGGCCATTGGATTTGGTCAAGTATCTTGTTGACCCGAGTTCCAGAATCCTGCCCTGCCGTTGCTCCGGTAATGCTGGTGACGTTGGCTAGGTTAAAAAGACGGAAACCGTCAACTGCCACAATGTCCACATAACCAATGTTTTGGTCTTTTGGATAGGTGTAGTTATAGGCAGTTACATAGCCAGAGAATAAGTAATGGGTGACGCCGCCATAAGGCGCAGCTACGCGAATCTTGCGTAAAGGAAGAAGCCTGCCAAAATACGGAGACGCTGTATTCTGGGGGTTCCAGTTACCATTCGGATCAAGGATACGGATATTAGCCGTGCCTGCCTCAAACTGGTCTTGGAGCAGGTTGTAGCCGCCCTTAATTTGGATATTGGATACTTGGTTAGAGATATCAACAATTTGTGATGCTTGGTCAGCAAGGACGTCAACGCCAAGGATGCCATTCTTAGGGTCGCCAATGGTAAACGGATAGCCAAATACAGGGCCATCGGAGAAGTCAAAGGTAACAATTACGGAGAATGGATATGCCATGGTTAACTCTGTGGGATGAAGTAGCCCGGATTATTACGGCTAAGAGTGGTTTGAGTTCCGTTGCTGGACTGGTTCTGATTAGCCAAAGTGATTCCATAAGCCATGGCTGCAGGATCTACAGTCACTTTAACCTCGGTGGCTTGCTGATTGATAATGGCGTTAATCAAAGCGTTTCCGCCTACCGATTGATAAGCAGGGTTTCCGGCTATGGTGCTTATAGCGTCTGATGTTAATGGAGTATAAGTTGGCATACCTGCCGCAGCTGCCGCTGCCGTTGTAGGAATCTGAATTTTAGATAAAGAATCTTGCATTTTCTTAAGATTATCCGCAGCTGCTTGGAGGCTAATAAGCCATTGGGCAAAAGGGTCCACTTTAATATTGCCTTGTAAGTCCATGACCAAACCATTGGCTTGGAGGACCTTATTGGCAAGGGCGGTAGCTGAAGCAGCGTTACCGTCAAGAATGGCTTGTTGGAGTTTAAGACGATCTAAATCTTGACCTTGGGCTTGGGCAATAGCAGCATAGAGCTGAATCTGGTCCATAGCCGTAACTTTTTCGGCTAGTTTGAGCGCGGCTGAGGCTTTGGCTAAAGCATTTTTATCTCGCTCTGCCTTGAGTTGAGCGGCGTTATCTGCCTTGATTTTAGCGGCGGCAGCATCGCGTAACTTGTTAATGATTTTTTGATTATTGGCAATATAGTTACCAAATTTAATTTGGTCTTGCGCAGCGGCTTCCGCGTCTTTTCTTTGCTTATTCTCAAGCCCTAATTGGATGTAATCGCCAAGGACGGGAATGAGCGTAATTGGCTTAGATAAGAAATCTTTAAGTGTCTGACCAACGCCCGGCAATTTTTCAATTTTGACAATTAACTTAGAAAGTTCTGTGAGCACATAAGCAATTTCATCGCCAAAGTTCTTCATGCCCGTAGTCGCAAGATCTAAAGAACCACCGGTATTGCTTAAAGTGGTTAGGGCATCAATCATTCCCTTACCAACGGTTTCCTTCATATTGTCAAAAGCGACGTTTAATTTTGCAATTTTTCCTTTATAGGAATCGGCTGCAGTAGCCGCTTGACCGGCAAAGAGTTTGGTCAACTTGGCTTGGATGGTGGCAAAATTACCGCTGGCTAATTCAGCTTTAGATAAGCCAGCACCCAATCGTCCAAGGGCAGTTGTTTGTCCTAGGTAACCCTTTGATAATGCCAAAGAAACTGAAGATAAATCTCGGCCAGTTCCCGCTGAAATATCTAAAGCAAGATTAAGTAATTCTTGTGATTTAGCAACATCACCGGTTGCTCGAACAATATTGGCAAAGGCTGGACGTAATTGTTCGTCAAGAACGCCAGTAGTTTTTTCCAATTTCTGAATGAAATCGGCTACGCGAGTACTTTCAAACCCAAGCCCTAAGTTAGTTAATGTCTTAGTAAGGGCTAAGGCAGCTGCTTGGTCGTCTGTAAAGGCCTTAAGGCTGGCTTTGGCAAATTGTTCTACCTTTTGAACGGCAAATAGACCCACAAGGGCTTTGCCTGCTTTAGCGGCTAATTTATCAAAACCGCTTAATTGCGCTTTGGCATTATTAAGACCTTTACCGTCGTATGCGGTAACAAAGTTAATCCGGACATTTTCTTGAGTGGTAGCCATTATGCTGCCTTTCCATATCCAAGGACTAGAGTCTGGCGTGCCTTAGCAAGAGCTCTGATAATGGCATCTCGAGTTTTGCCTTGATCCATTTCTGCTGCTTTGTAAATTATGCGACCTTTACTGCGTTGACCTTTGCCGTACTTTCCAAAGTTTCCGACATTGTGATTAAGCACGTTAATAAAGTGTGCACCGGCATTAGGGTTATTGCTTTGAGATTGTGGGGATCCACCAGGGTTAGTTACTCCGGCAAGTTCGACAATCATTCCTGCAGCAGAACGGTTAAGAATAGAATAATAACCAACAAATCCTTGATTGTTGCGCTTGGATTTGCCAATGCTTATAAGTATGCCTTTTCGTACTGTACTTGCATTATATTTAGGAAAAGCACGCTTACGAGAAGTGCGAGACTTGGAAGTAGTGCTATCGCCTTGGAAATTGCGAAGTCCCGACCCAAGGGAAGCCGGAACTAAATCGCGTGCCGACTTTTGTACGACCTTTAAGGCGACCCGAATCTCTTTATTCATTTCCTTATAAAGAGCTGGTTCGTATTTTGTCAATGCCTTACGCAGAGCTGCTATATCAGCGACCTCTGTTGCGGGCATTTTTAATTTCCTTCTCTTGGTCGTTGAGGACCGTAATCATTCCTCTCAGAAAGATTGGATCCATATCTAATAATTCTCTAGGCGAGATTCCCGTTCTTATCGCTAATGCGGATATTAGGTAAGTTACGGAGTCTCGCTCTATGCGTTTGGGGCGTCGTCTATAACCTCAACTGACTTGAGTGTTTCTAGAAAATCTGCCCCAAACGTCTTCACGGTTTCGCCAGAACGACGGATGCACTCCCAAGCGAGCCAGTAAATATCTGACTGCTTTTGGTCTTCCATCAAGGCTTTAGCAAAGCCCTTCTTGGCATACAACTCAAACGCCCACTCGATTACTGGAGTAATCGGGAAAACCGATTCTTCTCCAGTAGCCCTTGTAATCTTTAGTGAAGCCATTTTTTACTCCTTAGAAGCTACCTGTTGTTGCTACGGTGACTACAGAGTTAATGGTGAATGTGATGTCTTGAGTAGAGATATCACCAGTTGCACCATTAAGATCTGTTGTCTTGTTAACAAGAATTGTACCTGTATAAAGAGGGTTTGTAGCGGATACAGCGGTTCCCTTTGTCTGGAGTAGGGTGAACGCAACTGAAGTTCCCCATGCTGCCTGAAGGGTAGCGAGGACTGAAGCTGCTGCTGTGTCGTTTAGGAATGAGAGTGTAAGGGTTGATGACTCAAGGCCCTTGACAAAGCGGTGAGAGAAATCGCCCATGGCGGTTACTTCTAGCTCGTCGAATTGGCGGTTAAGGGTAATGCTCTTAACGTGGTCAGAGAGATCAACGGTGTTGATTTTAACCCCGACTTGGTTATTTAGAAATACTGACATTTATTATTCCTCGTCTTTCTTGGGTGTGGTCTTTGGGGTTTCTACGATCTGACCGACCTTCACGAGAAAGGCGAGGTCTTCTGGAGAAAGGTCGCTCATATTTAGCTCCAACTGGTTATTAGCGAGATGTTCATTTCTGACACCAGCATTTCTGCTGCTCCCGCGCTGAGTACGGATGGGGTGGACACGTTGCCAATTTTAATATGTAAGGTATTGTCATTGGCGAACTTATTAAAGACACCAACAAGCATGTCCTCAATTCCATTAAGGTTTCCAAGATTGTCAAATAGTGGAACCACCATTGTTATCTTGAAATTTGCTGAGGGGCCCACGGTGTTAAAGTCATTATTAGATGGCTCCAACATGGGGTCGTCCCATGAAACGTAAACTGAATTAGGCAAGAGCGTGGCAGGGATATGGTCAAATACCTGCCACGCGCTTGGGTTACTAAGAACCGCCGCTACTGTGCTACGGAGAGTCGTGACGGCGACTGTCATCCGAGCATTCCTCGAGGGTTCTTGTAAGGCGCAAGTAATCCTGAGACGCGTGTGGTAAGTGATGCTCCCATGCGATATGGGGATGGTGAAAAGTCTGGTGAGATGCCGCCGGCATTGTTGGTCTGGCGTGCCTGCCAAATATCTACGGACAACATCATGGCTGCTTCGCGAACTGCTGCGACTGCGCCGTAATCTGATGAATCGCCAAAGGCTTCTCCGGTAACAGAGCCGTATGGGGCGATTAGATGGTAAGGATCATCAGCATGGGTTTTGGCGTACTGAACCAAAGAATAACCTTTTGGGAAGTTAAGTCCATTAAAAGGATAAAAGGTGAAGTAAGGGAAAGCTCCTGATCCTGTGGACCAAGGATATGTAGCTGTGATGGTGTAATTACCATTATAGGTAGCTCCACATCCAGCAACCGTAATAGATTGTCCGGTGACAAACGAGCCAGAAGTGCTGATTGCAAGATAAGCATTGTTGGCATAGATACCAGCTCCAGTCACGGGATATTTGTTAAACCATAACTGTTTGTTGATTAAATCTGTTGCTGCTGTGATGACTTCTTGAACCGTGGCGTCATCATAAAGGCTGCCAATACCCAAATTACTTCTGAGTTCAGCGACGGTGACATACGCGGTCATTTCAGTCCTTTCTTGGGGAGAACCCCCGCCAAGGGCTACTAAGCGGGGGCCTCCGACTTATTTCAGATTAGGCTACGTTAAAGCGGCGGATACCCTTGGCGTTCTTAACGACAAGTGAACCGTAACCGTAGATTGCAGTCTGAACCTGCATGTTTCCAACGTTGTTTACAGAGAAGTAAGATGTTGGAGATTCGTACCATGTAACTGCATCTGGAACGATGATGAAAGCTGAATCATCGATTGTTGTAGATACTGCTTGGTAATCAACATAGAGATCAAGGCCGAGAACGTTACCCTTGATTGCTCCTGGGTTTGACTCTCCTGCTGCGTTCCATGGGCTAACAGCGTTGTAGATTGGACGACCTGTTGAGTCAGTTGCACCCATCAAGAGTGTCCATTGTGAGATACCAGCAAGGTAGTTCTTCGCGAATGAAGATGTGCCTTGGTATGCCAAAGCAGATTCTGTTGACACGAAGTCAATGATGCCTGCTGAAGAAGCTGCGTAGTTCTTGGTTCCGACAGTTCCACCAGAAACGAGACCTGAAAGGATTGCTGAGTCGATTGACTTGAGGTAAGCCAATTCCATTTGCTTAGCAAGTTCGTCGAAGAAGACTGGGTTAGAACGCTCAAGGAGTTCTAGGGTTACAGTCTGTTGTCCAGCGTACTTAGAAACTGTACCTGTGATGTACTGAGTTTCCATACCTGTGTTTGATGGTGCTGCTGATTCTGCAGTTACAGCCACAGTTGGAGCAACGCCTGAACCGCCACCAGCGGAAGTTACGAGAGATGGAATCTGGAAAGTCATACCAGATGTAGGAAGTGTTCCACGGCTAACAGCATCGCGAGCAGGTGCTCCGAAACGGTTGTTGACGTAAAGTTCCTTCATGTAACTGATGGGATTGAATGCCGGATTGGTAGTCCCGATTGAGTCGGCTGCTGCTTGGACGTATTGTGGGTCTTCTGATGCTGCGATCCACTCACGAGCTTCGACGTCACCTTGTGATGCCTTGATCTTGTTCTCAACGTAACGACCCATGGAAGTGATTCCGTGGCGAACGTTTGTGGAGATGTAAGGTGTTGATGCCTTGATTGTTGGGCGTGAGGCTTCTGCCGCTACTGGAGCTGCTGCTGCCTCTGTTGTTGCGGCTGGAGTGTTTTCCACACTTGCCTCACTTTCTGTTTGGGTTTCGGATTCTTCTAATGCCTTCTCAGCCTCTTGGAGTTGCTTGAGGCCATCGACGGCAGTAGAAATTTGTTCGATAAGTACGTCTTCAGCAGTCTCGAGAGATTCCTCTGCGATATCTTCTGGATCCGTTGCCTGTGCAGCAACATCTAAGACGCGAGCATTATCAAAAGCAGGAGACTCGACAAGAGATACCTCTTGGAGTTTGGCAGCAGTCACGATAAGAGTTCCGTCTTTACGTTCTTTGCTTGCAATTACTTCGACACCAACGGAAAGACCATCAATAAGTCCTTCTGATGCCATGATAAGAAAGTCAGTTCCCTTAGAAGCTGCGGATACCTTAAACGAAGCGTAGATACCGTCTGAGGCTTCTTGGTAGTTTTGCATGCGACCAATTGGATTATTTTTTTCATGTTGTGCTAAAAGTTTAATTTTTGAGACGACTGGAATTTGGATTGAGCCGCGCTCGAAAATAACTGGACCAGCAGAAGTCATTCCGACCTCGCCGTTAAAAGGGACAATCTTTCCGCTGATGACTCGACGGCCGGTATCGCTGGCCTCGATAACTGCACTAAAAGTTAGTGTCTTCATCTATATCTCCATCTGGGGTTAGGTCTTCCATAGCCTTGGCTTGGTTAACGTCGATAAGTCCGAGAGCCAGCAACTTCTCAGTTACGGCTAGACGATCTAGTGGGTTAGCGCGTAGGAATGTCTCATCTACGGCGAAGCGCACAACTGTATCTCTGGAGCAAATATCATCAAGGGAAAGACGGTCCTCGATGGCAGTTAAATAAGGCTGCAGGGTGTAAGCCATAAATTCTTTGCGAGCGTCAAGGATATTTTGGTAAGTGCTTGACTTCATCATTTCTGCGTTAAGCATGTGAGCAGGAACGTTCATTAAACGGCTAATTTGCGCTGCCATGTTTTGGATGGCGTCGTTATACATCATTTCAGCAGGGCTGAATTGTGTAGGGGTGTACTCAAGTTGATTTGTAAGGTAAGCAGTTGCCTTGGACAGACGTGCTTGCTTCCAAGTTGCAAGAAGTCCTTGGATAACGTCATCTGGCAAGTCAGCGCCGTTATTCTTAAGGTATCCGGAAGGTTGTGGAGTTTGAGCCGCGATTGCAGCTGCTACTTCGAGGTCTGCCGCTGCTTTAATGGTGCGAGCGCCACGGAGAAGGATTCCTTGATCTAATGCTTGGAAAGTAATGATGGAACCAACGCCGGACTCAGGTACGCGCTCGCCTTGGACCATGTAGTAATCGACTTCGGATGAATACTTGTTTAACTTAACAGTTACGCGGTCATTCTGAATCCACTCAAAACGAGCAGGACGATTGTCATCTGCATAAACTTCTGTGACGCGCCAGTAAGCCACGCCGAACATAATAAGAGAATCTACGGTCCATGAAATTGATACTGCGCGAGGTGCGCGTGAATCTGGTTGACGAAGCCAGACAGGAGTTACCGCTAATTCTTCTCCGGTACGGAGTGAATACATCTCAAGAGGTATTCCCGCGATAGTTCCACAGATTAAGTTTCGGCATTGAGCTATTGCGGGAACGCTGATTGCATTTTGACGATCTATCGCCGTTGCAAAGTTGTTGTAACCGCCAAAACCATAATTGCCCCAGTACTGACCAAAAGGAGCATCGTAAACAGCAGGATTAACCTGTGCTTCGATAGTTTGACGAGATGCAGCTTCTACTGGTTTGTTTGAGAACCCCAAAGCAGACAAAATACCCATATGCTAATGATATACCATAAAACGGACAAATAGCGCAATTACTCCACCATAAATATCTTTGCGGTGCTTTGTGGTTTGGTAAGCCAATGGGCCAGCATCGCCAGCCCAATAGCCCCAGTTACGTCGCCAGCAGATTTTCGACGGATGATTCTCCAACCGGCATCGTTCTGTTTCGCAGCTGAATTATTGAGGTGCTGGACAAGTTCTGGCTGTCCGGAATGAACAAGTTTGTTATTCACAAAGCAATCCAGCAATTCGCCGCATGCTTGGTAAAACTTCTGGCCCGATATGTCTTCACATATTACGCCGGATTGTTGTAATCGCTGGACAATCGATGCAGTCGCGTATTTGTCATACAATATAGTAGATGGACGATATTTAAGCACCCATTCATGTATATCCGACGCCATTTTTAGATCATCAATAGCCAAATCCGATTTCCAAAGCTGCATAAGCCCCATGCCGATTTTTCCGTCTTCCATCAGCTGACCAGCAACTAAAGCACCGGAACGACGGCTTGGGGAGACGTCAATAGCAAAGACGGTTGGATTTCCTTGAGGTAATACTAGATCCGAATTGCTGGTTGCCTCAATAACACCCGGAGGCCATGGACTAGATAGAGCATCGACCCATTGGCAAAGCAGTTCGGTGCGGGTAGCTTCTACAGAGTTTGTGGCCACACTTTCTTCAAGGATTTCTTCCGTAATGGTATATCCAAGAGCAGGGTTAGCCATAGCCCAACCGTTGCGGTCTGTAATTTTGCAATACTGCGGAGCCGAGTACTCATACCAGCCGAAGGTAGAAGAAGGATAAGAGAGAGCTCGCTCGCGTAAATCGTTGAGTACCGTCGAGAACGCGTCGCCAGCGTTCGATGTAACAAGCGTCTGGGCATTGGGACGTGCTCGGGTAGTAGGGCGAGCCGCCTTCCATGCTTCCTCAGTAATTTCTCGAAGTTCATCAATGTATAAGAGGTCAGCCGTCTTTCCACGAGATCCATCTCTCGTCGCTGCCACAATCTCGTAGCGTGCGCCATTAAGAAGCTCAATAACTTCCTGACCATTGGCATATCGTATCTTTTTGACCTGACAGGCTAAGAACTCATGATCCGTAATCGTGTTAGCCACTTGCCGGAACGTATCAAGTGCCATATTACGGTTGGAGGACATAGCGATGACGTTCTTTGAGCCCCACAGGAACAGATGACCAAGAATGACCATGCGGGCAAGGTGAGTCTTGCCATTCTGCCGTGCTACCAAGATGCCGACGGTCTTTCTCCGGTAATTGCCGTCTTTATCTATCTTAAGCATGTCCTCGAGCACGTGATACTGCCATGGTAGCAACGGGATGCCGATTTTCTCCGCTAGATCCGCAAGTTCGACAACTCTGCTATCGCCTTTTAGATAAGGAGTGTGAATTCGGGGTTTGGTATGCCCAATTCCCTTTGCCCCTCGTGAGCGTGGTTTCTTTGCCTTAGTGGTCATGACGGCTCAGGCTCGTTTAGGTCCTTAAACGGTGAGTCTGGGCGCACGCTGACCGTATTGGAGAGAGAAAGGTCAAGAAAGACAAGGGGGGTAGAAACTGACGCAGAAAAAACCGCTTTCTTCACAGGTCTATCCCCCTTCATGCTGTTACATCGCTTGCACGCAGCGACTAGATTATCTGGGCTCCACATGTCACCACCATGATGT